>Ga0315553_10000144_pt1 | contig 60544 bp, 61 predicted proteins | sample SalMarSW160140MG_FD_203099 | JGI IMG/M metagenome (GOLD analysis project Ga0315553, IMG submission 203099) | Salt marsh sediment microbial communities from the Plum Island Ecosystem LTER, Massachusetts, United States - Salt Marsh Sediment SW1601-40 ...
GTTGCTTCTGGTCCTGTTGCTTCTGGTCCTGTTGCTTCTGGTCCTGTTGCTTCTGGTCCTGTTGCTTCTGGTCCTGTTGCTTCTGGTCCTGTTGCTTCTGGTCCTGTTGCTTCTGGTCCTGTTGCTTCTGGTCCTGTTGCTTGAGATTTAAGATTATCCGCGACTCCAGCTGCCCCCGCTGCGCTTTCTTGCGCTTGTTCGGGTTCCGATGCTCCTGCTGCTGCTGCTGCGGCTGCTGCTGCTGCTGGATCCGCACCAGATCCTTCTGCTGCTGCTGCTGCTGCTGCTGACTGCCCAGCTGCTTGACCTGCGGCTGCTGCGGCTGCTGCTGAGCCTCCATTTTCGGCTGCTGCTGCTGCGGCTGCTGCTGCTGGATCCTCACCGGCTGCTACTGCTGCTCCAGCCGCCTCACCGGCTGCTGCTGCGGCTGCTGCTGACTGCCCTGCTGCTGCTGCTGCGGCTGCTGCCGGATCTTCACCGGCCGCTGCTGCTGCGGCTGCGGCTGCGGCTGCGTCACTTCCTACTGATGAGGCTGCTGCTGCTGCTGCTGATGCTGCGGCTGCGGCTGCGGCTGCGCCACCTCCACCTGCTGCTGCGGCGGCTGCTGCGTCACCTGCTGCTGCACCTGCTGCTGCACCACCACCGGATGCTGCTGCTGCGGCTGCGGCTGCGGCTGCGCCACTACCACCTGCTGCTGCTGCTGCAGCTGCTGCATTACCCGCTGCTGCTGCTGCTGCGGCTGCGCCACCTCCACCTGCTGCTGCTGCGGCAGCTGCACCACTGCCAGCTGCTGCGGCTGCTGCTGAACTACCACCTGCTGCTGCTGCTGCAGCTGCTCCTGCTGCTGCTGCTGCGGCTGCTGAGCCACCTGCTGATGCTGCAGCTGCAGACGCTGCCTGCCCAGCTGCTGCTGCTGCTGCTGCTGCGCCACCACCACCTGCTGCGGCTGCTGCGGCTGCTGCTGCGGCTGCACTTCCCGCTGCTGCTGCGGCTGCTGCGCCACTACCACCTGCCGCTGCTGCGGCTGCGCTTCCTGCTGCTGCTGCTGCTGCTGCTGCGCCACCACCTGCTGCTGCTGCGGCTGCTGCTGCTGCGCCACCTGCTGCTGCTGCGGCTGCTGCTGCTGCGCCACCTGCTGCTGCGGCTGCTGCTGCGCCACTAAACCCTGAGCTTGCTGCTGCTGCTGCTGCGGCTGCACCTGCTGCTGCGGCTGCTGCGCCTGCTGCGCCACCACCAGCTGCTGCTGCTGCTGCTGCAGAGGAACCACCAGCTGCTGCTGCTGCTGCTGCTGCTGCCTGTCCAGCTGCTGCTGCTGCTGCTGCTGCGCCACCACCAGCTGCTGCTGCTGCTGCTGCTGCTGCGCCACCGCCGCCTGCTGCTGCTGCTGCTGCTGCTGCGCCTGCGCTACCACCAGCTGCTGCTGCTGCTGCTGCACCACCTCCAGCTGCTGCTGCTGCTGCGGCTGCACCTGCTGCTGCGGCTGCGGCTGCACCACCTCCAGCTGCTGCTGCTGCGGCTGCTGCTGCCTGACTAGCGGCTGCTGCTGCTGCTGCTGCGCCACCGCCGCCACCTGATGCTGCTGCGGCTGCTGCTGCTGCTGCGTCTCCCGCGGCTGCGGCTGCGGCTGCACCACCTCCAGTTGCTGCTGCTGCCGCGGCTGCACTTCCCGCTGCTGCTGCGGCTGCACCTGAAACACCTGAGGCTGCTGCTGCTGCTGCTGCCTGTTCAGCTGCTGCTGCGGCTGCTACACCAGAGGCTGCTCCTGCACCAGCTGCTGCTGCTGCTGCGGCTGCCGCACCATTTTCTTGAGCTGCTGCTGCTGCTGCTGCTGCTGCTGCTGCGGCATCGCCTCCAGAGGCGGCTGCTGCGGCTGCGGCTGCGGCTGCGGCTGCGGCTGCTGAACCTCCAGCTGCTGCTGCTGCGGCTGCACTTCCCGCTGCTGCGGCTGCTGCTGCATCCCCTCCAGAGGAGGCGGTTGCTGCTGCTGCTGCTGATGCGGCTGCTGCTGCGGCAGCGGCTGCGCCACCTCCTGCACTGCTTGCTGCTGCTGCGGCTGCACTTCCCGCTGCTGCGGCTGCTGCGCCTGATGCTCCAGCTGCTGCTGCTGCTGCGGCTGCTGCGTCACCGGCTGCGGCTGCTGCTGCGGCTGCCGATCCGCCAGCAACAGTTGCGTATATTTGATTCAAAGGCACCGCTTGGAGGCCTAATGCTCCCAGCGTAATTGCCAATACTACGTACGTTTGAATAGAATATGTTCTACTAAGCACAGTATTGAGCTGGAGCAATACATTATAAATATTTTTACGTCTAATGTACGGTAAGAATGTATGGTGAGAGTTGTATGGTTGACATAGTCTGGAATGTGAAGAATGATATGACTTGTATGATTGCGATTTCTACAGTTACTTCTTATTTGTTGACGAGATATTGTTACAAGCATTTGTTTCAGACACTAAACACCTCAATTTTCCGCCTGTTGATATATTCGCGTTATGCGCAGTATTCCTATTTCCGATGAAGCCCTCATGGGGAGACAGCTACTTCTATTATGGCATATTCTTTATTGCAATCTTTTCTGTCTTGGCATTGGACTTGAATTCGGAGGGTTTTAGATGTCTATCCATTCTCAGTCAAGAGGATGCGCGACTAACAGATCCTTCCCTAAGAGTACTTGAATGGAACTGTTTTATCGTGACAAACTCTTATGTGTATTCTCTATTTGGAATAGCGATTGGAGGAGTACTACTTTTCATTTGGTATCGCAAGAGTGTCAACCAAGGTCAATAAATCCATGCAAGGTAGTTTGAATAGAGACACAACAATTCAAACGTTAGAATGCTAAATAGAGACACAACAACATCTAACTCTGACTCTTGCCAATTGTTACCCTTCACTAGTGATGTGAATGCCCTTGAATTTTTTGCAGATCATCAATTCAGTCGATGGTCCCTCCTTGGTTATACTAGTAAGAATCAATTCGAGAGGATAAAGCATACAGCCTGTGACATCCGATGCAAACTTCCCTTTTTTTGCGGTGGTTCTAATCAATTTCCAAGTTGATGGAAGTAACCTATTGTTTGTATCCACTGGTGCGTTCATAATTACAAACATGGGAATCCTATCCAATATTTTAAATCCGCTCTCCTGAAGAATCCTTTCGATTGAAACAAGCGGACGACTCACCTGATGTTGGGATCTCAGCGCATCACGATGAAGAAAATTCTCAGAAAACAAAAAGATTCCACCTTCTTTTAAAAGGCGATTAATATTCAATATTGAATTCCGGTATCGAACATCATCGGTTATATGGAATAATACATCAAATGCGGAAATGATGTCAAACCTTCGGGCGGAAAGCTGATCTGGCAGCACATCTTGCCCAATATCTAGCTTAAAGAATTCATTAGAAGGATAGTTCTCTCTCAACTTCAATACTGCCACGTCTGTAATGTCGCTTCCCCTGACTCTGGCGGCCCCCAGTTCTATCCACATATCTATGTAAAACCCAGTACCTGAACCAATGTCAAACACATCCTTACGATTAAGTTCAGATATCCACCTTTTGACCACTCTTTTTACGATAACTTTCCTTATTCTATACATCCATTTGTTGTACTCCTGGCCAAGGGTTTGGAATCCTGTCCCTTCGAGGCTATAATTTGATGTAAGCCTATTCTGCCAATATTCTCCAGGGTCCGAAGAACTGTCCACCTCCTCATTATATCCAAACAATTCCCAATTAATGTTATTTTGCATTTGGTAATGTCATGAGATTAGTCCGTAAAATGAGAGAGGGGGCGATTTATTCTTAGGACAAGCACAGCTGCTTGATTAATCTTACTTTCACTTAGCAATTCCTATTCTGTAAGGCTCGACAGTTACATTAATAATCGACTTTAGTTGATTTAAGTAACATAGATTTGAATACTAGGATCTTTGACCGTACTTATTCACGCCTGACAAGGTGGCATATCCAGATACTTAGATGCGTTAGGTGTAGCTCCAAATCAGAGAGCAAAATTTCAAGTCAAACCAAACTTAATCCAATGATTGTTGCTCAATTGATAACCGACCTTATGGAATATGGTCTGGTAGAAAGGACATTGAAGCGGAGAATGCGCATGTATTACAGAGAATATTTTTCTGCTACTTTGGATGGAATTAGACTACTTGAAACAACTATGTCCCGCGAAAATGACCTGGTGGGAAGGATCATTTCCTTTCTGAGCTAATCTGGTCACATTTCTAACTCCAGATTGTGTTAGTGTTTGCTAAACTAGGTTGATTTGTGCACTGGTACTGCTGAACCAGTTATCGCGCGAGAGTCATCAGAACTTAGGAACGCAATAATATTCACTAGCTCGTCTATCGTAACCCATTGCTTGAAATTGGCATCAGGCATCATTTTTCTGTTTGACTTTGTATCTATAATCGTAGGTAATACGCAGTTGATGGTAAGGTTATAATCCCTCACTTCCTTTGAAACGGATTCGACAAATCTTATGAGACCGGCTTTCGATGAGGCATAAGCCGAATCCAATCCCTGAGCAGATATCCCTGTGTACGAAGAAATATGGACTATCTTACCGTAACCAGATTGAAGCATCAGCGGGACAACATGCTTGGTAATTAGGAACGCCGAAAGCAGATTTAGACCAAACATCCTATTCCATTCTTCCTCTTCAAGGTCGACTACACTTTTACCGCCTAGATATCCCCCTACAGTATTCACAAGAATATCTATTCGACCATATTTCTTACTAATTGTACTAACGAGAGAGGTTACATCGGCATCCTCCATAGTATTACATCGAAAAAGGTCGATCCCTTCAGATTTCGAGCGAGTAATATCGATACTCATTTCATCTCGGTAAGTTCCAATGGTCGTAGCGCCATAGGTCGTGAAAAAGTCCAATAACCGACTACCTACTGCACCTGAGCTTCCCGTGATCAGAACTATCTTGCCGGAGAAATCATGTTGAATCAAATTGCGCCACCATTAGACATTGCCCATCTCAAATCCCCACTGCGGTATTTAACCCTTGCACATCTAGACACAAGGTTATTTGCATTCGCATTAAAGGCCATACATGTCGACTTAAAAGACATATATTCTCTTCTTGCAGGTAATTATTCAAAACAACTACATGACTAGAATTGGCAATACGTATCGTTGGTTTCGTGGACGTTTTGCAAACCGACCAACGAATTTTAGCTGGGTGATAGAGAAAAAATTAGCGGGCAGTGGTATGCCAGTCAATTTACCACAACTTTCGTGGGTTGCAAAGAACGGCATCAAGAGTGTGGTCACAGTTAGGGAAAGCCCGCTTCCAACTTCATGGTTAGATGATACCAATCATAAACTGGAGTACATGCACCTGAAGGTGGATGACTTTTGTGCCCCATCACTTGAGAGTTTAGAATCAACAGTCCGTTATATAGGCAGACACATTAACGAAGAGAAACCAGTTTTAGTGCATTGCGCAGCCGGAAAAGGAAGAACAGGAACCATTCTTGCAGCATATATTATGAAACAAGACCCCAATATATCATCTCTGGAAGCTATCAATAAGATCAGGGGTTTGAGGCCAGGCTCAGTTCAATCTGAAGAACAGATATTGGCCTTGCGAAGTTTCGAGAAGCATCTGCGAAAAACGACCGGAATAATCTAGGTGTTGTGTCTCCATTGTTGGGTTATGCAAGAGATTGATATGCAATAAATAATTGAATTACTATCTGGTTCTTTGAGGTAGGTGGATAGCTGATTCGAGCTATAAATTTGTGGACGAGATTTTAAAATCTCCCAAATACATTGAAACAACTAACAGAATAATCTTGATATTGAAAGGGGGCTTAGCTTATATGTCAGGCAGAAGGATATATGATGGATCTTTTGACTCAGAATAGCTTTCCCATGAAGGATTGGCATATTAAACACATGGAAAAGACAATTGTAAAGTATTTAACAGGAATATCGGAAACGGCCTCAACATGGGAGAAAAGACAACATCGTAGGTACGGGACCATAGCGAATTGCATAAAACAGATAGAATATGATATCAAGCACGGGGTTACGATTGATGAAGTGAGCGGGGTTTTGAAGAAGATTAAGACAGATTCTTCCTTTGAAAACCTTCGTCATGCCAATAGTTTTTATGAACGCTTTGATGAGATTGAAAGACACTTTGCTCCTCTTAAGGAACGTCTCGCCCTTTGGAATTAGACCTCCATAAACAAGCCTATTTTATCCGTTTATTACATATTGAAGATAATGTTTGAATTGCTAAGCAAAAGCTCGTCACGAGCAGAGTCTGTCTTAGATTATGCACAACCAACTAATCCATTCGCATTGTAGTTCAATATACAAAATGTTGAAAAGCTCTCAAAGGACTGACGAAAAATCCAGACTGCGCCTCCTTGATTAATAAAGGGTTTTCTCATGATAGATCTAATGAGTGAATTCGGCTTCGTCAATAATCGAGCTGGCGTGCAATTTGAAGACCATGTAACAAGTTTAAGAGGCGATATCAGAGAGATGCTCTTAGAGCTTAGACAGTTCGTAAAGTCGCTAGGCGACATGGTGATAGAGGAGGTGCGTCCGCATCGAATTGTCTACGCAAAGACCCTGAACTTCAGGGCGTTCCTCGATGTTCAACCAAAAGACGACGGACTCGCGATAGTTGTAAAGTATGGAAGGAGTAAACCAGAAAATACCTTTCGTATAACTAACGATAAGGATCTGGAAGCGGTTAAGTCGCAAATTTCACAGGCTTTCCAAGATATTAAGTAAGGACCAAATCTGACGACCTTGTCTTGAAACTGCAATATTTTAAGGGGACAATAAATGAACTTGAAAGCTTGACCAATCAGGACAAGATATAGAATGATAATGTAGGCAACGCATTAATAATCAAAGAAAATTAGCTTGTCAACATACCCCTAATCGGCCAGTATCTGTATCTCGATACTTAGCAAATTTCGTGCAACGAGATCGAACGTGAGGTAAGCCACTGAATTGGGAGGCGGCTCGTAAGTTCATAACTATTTAATTTGCTTCAATCCTAATGATTCCCCTGGCCTTCTATAACTATCAATGTTAAAGTCGACTTTATTTTGTCTATTTTTCGGATATGCCACGTGATTGTCTCCTTTAACTTGTCCATCGAATCCGAGCTTATTTTCATGATCATGTCGTAAACCCCATAACATCCTTCCACATCATTGACTCCTGGTAGTTTTTTTAGTTCGTTAATAATATCTGCTTCATGGCCGAGTTCACAGTTGAGTAACACGTATGCTATTGGCATAGCCCCTATAACTAGCCAGTAGTATTAAACTTGTGTATTTGAAAAAGAAGTGGCTCAACCAGCATATAGATTGAGCCCTAAATATTATCAACATTATCCCAGAATTGGTCATATATTAAGTCCAAGTGAGGGGGATTTAATTGAAAAAGTAAAAATCGAAAAATTGTGTGCTAAATCGCTGCCAGTAAAAAGAACAGAAATGAGAAAAAGAATTATGACAAAAACTGCAATGACTGCAACTAAAATAAGTATTCTAGTCCTGAGATCCTTTAGACTAGAAGTTCTTGAAGATTTGCTCGCATTTGTGATTCTCTCTGACACTCCTGCTACTCGTGGTTTAGGCCCCCCACTGGGTATTCTTTTCTTCACTTTTGCGCTATTCAGAATTGGGATTTTTTTTGGTTGAGCAGAAGGATCGGCAATAGGCGTCCGGATTTCATAAAGAACTACATCCTTTCCCGAACTAGATAATTCGTTAAACAAACTTAAGGCCTTGGTGTAGTCATTTTCTTCTTGTGTGTTGACAACATGACTAACCTTGTCCTTCCATTCAATTGTCCAAGTACTTGTAAATGGATACCGTTCCTCTTTAGGTTCAACTCCGTTGTCAGACATCGTCAATATTATTTCTATTTTGTTGTTATATACGTTATTGTTGTCAAAACCAGTTTATGTTTACTGATCTCATTAAAATTTTATTCTAAATACAGCAGCTTATTCAAGTTTATACAACTGCGCTCCCGAATCTCTGAATATCCCTTTTTCTAAATTCATGGAATGATCTAAGGTATAAACAACCGGTAGTTTTCAATCTATGCCTAATCAAATCCTTCTGTCAAGGCTCAGAAATAACTATTTGCCTTATACTGGTACAGGCAAATACTAGTGTACTAATTTACCGGTTCCTAAATTAGTACCCAAGGCCTAAATCCTATGGATTCTAGACCTTGAAAGCTCTACTAATCATGATCAGCTCTGGTCCACTCGTCAAACTACCAACGATAACTGATTTGCTATTAGCGAGCAAGCCTGATGACAGGAATGGCATACCACCATTAACCGTTACTGGCTCGGTCTCCACCTTTAGAGTCTTTGTGATAATCGCCAATTCTTCTTCCGATGCCTTGGGGTGTACAGCTGCACCAGTATCAGTTGCAACAACCATTGATCCGATCTGGTAATAACCTGCGACAGTACATGAAATAGCGGGTACCCCAAGAACATCCTGGACTTGCCTGTCCACCTCACCTTTGAATATAGGAGAAACCAATGCACCCTGGTCATTGGCCAAAACGAGGTTCCCTACGGCAGTAAACCTGCTAGATAGCCTCTCTACATTAAGCCTGGTCAATCGCCTCATAACTTCAATCTCCTCGTCAGACGAAAAAGACGACAACAACATGCCTTTGTTGTTCATGACTGCCATCGCCCCAAGGAGCCTGGTTCCCCCAATCGACGTAAAAATTACATTTTCGACCTCTAGATAATTCCTTAATTTAGTCATCTTGGTTTCGGCGAAACCAAAAGGTAGGATGAGAGTAGTATTATTCGCCCGACTGAACAACCCAAGATTCGGACTCTTGTAAATATCGTACTTGTAAATTCCCAACTAATAGGAATTCGATGAGCCATTTCTGCATATGAACTTATTGGGAGGCGGAACCAAAACCAAATCACACAGTAGCCTCTTGTAAAGCTACTTTCAGTACAGACATAGACCATTGAAAGGGAACCATTCGAAATAATAAATATACAGAGGGAGAGAGATAATAAATATACATTAGAATACCTGATCAAGACTTAGAAATTTGGCCACAAATCATTACTATGGTAGGGATGTTGTTTCAATAAGGGATTTTACTAAGGATGAACTAGAATTTCTCTTCAGTTTCACCGACAGGATATCTACCCTATCCAGAATTGAAAGAAGCGAACTGGGTAAAGGAATAACTCTTGGTTCAATTTACTACGAACCAAGCACAAGAACAAGAATGAGCTTTGAGGCCGCTATCACTTCTATCGGAGGTAGCTCGATTGGTATAGCAGATCCTAAATCTTCATCTATTGAAAAGGGTGAAAGCTTGTCAGATACCATTCGAATTATGGATTTGTACTCTGATGTACTCGTATTGAGACATCCTTTAGATGGTTCTGGCAGGTTTGCTAGCGAGTTGTCAAGGCATCCCGTTATCAACGCAGGGAGCGGAAGCGAAGAACATCCGACTCAGGCTATGCTTGATCTATATACAATTTATAAAGAAAAAGGAAGAATTGACGGCCTTCGAATAGGAATTATTGGTGACCTAAAATATGGGAGAACGATATATTCTTTGGTATACGGACTCTCCAACTACGACGTAGATATTCGATTGATATCACCGCCTACCCTCAGCATACGAAAAGAGTCAATATACGGCGTGGAGAATAAGTTGAAGATTCAAGAGTACAGTAACTTACCTGAGGACATTTTGTCCACGCTAGATGTCATATATGTAACTAGGATCCAGAAAGAACGATTCCCTGACATACAGGAGTATGAAAAAGTAAAGGGTACATATACTATCGATCAGAGCACACTAGACAAGTCAAAAACTGATGTTTCAATTATGCATCCCTTGCCCCGATTAGATGAGATCTCGCATTCAATAGACAATACCACCAATGCCACATATTTCAGGCAAGCAGCAAATGGGAAGGAAATTAGGGCAGCGCTTCTAGCACTGATCACCAATGAAGACCCAGCATAATTAATTCATATCATGGCGACAACGACGTCCTATGTTGAACTGTTTGATACAATTTAAAAATCAGTAGTGGAAATAACGTGACAGATTAAGTAGATGCACATTGTAGATTTGTCACTAGAAATAAATGCGAATTTGCAAGTGTTTCCAGGTTCTCCTCAACCTCTATTTATGAAGTGGACAAAATATGATGTACATTCTTATGATTCGGAAATTATGATGATGAGCACTCACACTGGAACTCATTTGGATGCTCCTTCCCATTTCGTAGCAAATGCTGAGAGTATAGATATGATCGGGGTGGAGCGGCTTGTAAGTCCTGCCTTACTGTTGCACTTGCCTAAAGGCGCGAACGGATTGATCACCCTTGATGATTTGCGTGAAATCGACGAAATAGATCGCGGTCTTTCGATCGTGTTTAGAACCGGCTGGCAGAACATGATACCTAGCAAGAGTTACATGCTAAGTAATCCTGGATTATCTGTAGCTGCTGCTAAGTTCTTGGCAGGGAAGAAAGTGAACGCCGTAGGAATAGATGGTCCCAGTATCGATATTGGTTCAGATAAGCATTTCTCCACTCATAAAATACTGCTAGCTAAAGGCATTTTAATCGTAGAGAATTTGTGTAGTCTCGAGAGTCTAAAACACAAAGACAGATTCACCTTGCTAATCAATCCGCTTAAATTAAAGGGAGCGTCAGGTTCTCCTGTTAGAGCACTGGCAATAATAGCTGATCAAGGTTCAGCGAATCCATGATGAGCACAATTACGGTTTATCATCGGTTGAACTTTGCTAAAAAGACATTTATAAACAGTCACTCTCTAGTTGAAAATAAAATGCTAATGAGTTCAAATAAAGCAATTATGGTAGCGTCATCTGTTTATCTTGTGTTTTTCTTTGCGTTAGGATCAGGCTTGTTTAATTCTATTCTTGAAGGATCTGGAAGGTTATCAGGCTCGTTTATAATCCCATCAAGATCTATTCAAACTGTTGCGGAAACAGTGGTTATGATCATTATTTTTCTACTTGGGACGAGCGGAGTCTACCTCCTCTATAAGGGTGGAATCTCTCAAGCGCCAATTAAGAATCAAGGTGCATTAATAGCAGCTGGATTCGTAATAATAGGAATCGCGTTGGTCTTAGGATTTAGGATTATTGATATTAAGCTATGAAGGAATGGGGCCTGCATCATCATATTAGATTAGTAGCTGGGATTCATGGATGCATGAAAGCTTCCTTTTTGGCTTTTTGTAGGGAAGCTATGACTGAGACTTTGACTTATCTCCTTGTCCTTCAATGACTATCATTGTGAGAGTTGATCTAACCTTATCAATTCTTCTCACATGCCAAGTTATAGTTTCTCTCAGTTTATCCATAGAATCGGCCCTAATCTTCACAATTATATCATAAACACCGTATACTCCGCTTAATTCAACAACCTCAGTTAAGTTTCTCAACTCCTTGAGAATTTCCTCCTCTGATCCAAGGTCACAATTAATAAGCACATAAGCTGTTGGCATTATTAATTAAAGTCATAATCGGTGTATTAATCCTTTTAGGTCATGTACCTCCGACTTCAAAGCACTGGTTTTTGATATCGAGATTTTGTCAGGCAACGGATCTGAACTACACCTAAACCTGAGGTTTGTAAATCTCTGAATCGAGTTTGTGCTTTCTAGCGATTACGAGAAGGAGTATGCCAAATAGTAGAAGAACTACCGCAATACCCTGTGCATTTCCGTTCGGAACTAGGAGGAAATATGAAATGGAAAATGCAAAGCTAGTTAATGATTGAAGACCGTACTTCAAGAAATCTGATAAAGCAAGCTTCTTTCCTAGATAGCCCACTACGAAGAATGCCACAGTCGGGTAGATCGCAAGAAGTAAGAACTGATCGATGTCAACCCCATTGTGCGTCATTCTCGATTGCCTTAATTAGGGCCCCAGAACAATATTTGCGTTACTCAAGACCAGCTGTTTGGTAGGAATCGCGACTACGGAGTTAGTATTTGGATTTCATCAGCAAAACCATTCTGTGTTAGAGCTTTAGCGTTTTCTGAGGGGAGTAGTGCAATATCTTCTTCGACGTAAGGCCCGTATGTCATCATATCTATTCCCATGAATCGATCAATCGGCTTGATAAACCTAACAGGGACGCGCTTATGACTTAACGTATTAGATATTTTGTCCAAAGCTACCGGCCTGCCTGTTAGGATGGCCGACAATATCATCTTGATTCTCTTCTCTGTTTCCAAGCTCCCATCCAGAACAAATTTCTCTTCCCTGGTCATATTGGAATAATCAATCATCTCCAACTCATTTTCTTGCGTGTCACTCAGGTCTGTTATGCTTGCTTCAATCTTGGCATACCTGGCTTCAAAGAGCATTCTTATTGCACTGAATAGAAGTTCTATCTGAGCCTTTGCGATTTGTTCTTCTGCAGCTAATTCTTCAAATTCCTTTGAAGACCCCCTTAGTGTTTCAATGCGTACAGTAACTTCATGATAGATATTTACAGGGAGATTTTGCAGCGAATTGGTGCTAATTTCCTTTATCAAAAGTGTACACAGATACTTAAGTGAGATCGGTGCGTCATCTTTATGTACCGGACGTCCAGTTGGTTCCATCCTTACTATGTCTTTGCTGGATACACCTTTACTTATTGTTTATTGGAAGATAAATTGATTGCACGATCGAGTAAAAGGACAGTTGTTGTCTTCAGCCAACAAGGGCAAATGCTTTTAAAACCACAATGGTACTACTCAGATTGTTATGTCTGGTCACCCTGATGAGAAATCATCGACAGGGTATGGAAATCTCGTCCCAGTAGCATGGTCCATTTTGGCAATGGGTATATCATTAGCAATAGTGATTGTGTTGTATGTTTGGTTCGGACATCTGGGACCTTCTTTTTCAGAAGATGTCCTTATGGATCAACAGACTGATTTGAGAGAGCAATATGATCTTCCACCTGAAGAAGTCATTACGGATCCCGAAGTTCTACTGACTCCTCCTTCATTACGTGGTGTGAACGGGGAGAATAACAGCGCAGCTTAGAAAAAGCTGCATAGTTGATGTATTATACGAATTTTACATAACACCCCAGTCTTCCTGTTAGTATCATTATTTTTGAATTTTCTTTGGGTAGTTCCTAAGCCTATCTAAAAGATCAAGGTACATTCCAATCAATTCGATTCGTTGCTTTTCGCTATATAGGTCACTGGGTTCGCTTTTCAGGAACCTAAACTGTTCTGCTATCCTTTCTTCGATCTTTTCTTCAAAAATATGAGACGAAAGCGACGGGTGATCGAGAAATTGGTCTTCGGCATTGCTGACCTGATGTTCGGACGCAGGCTTTGCGGTTATTTCTTCGGCAGGTTGTAGTTTTCTGCAGTTTATGCAGAATATCTCACTTTTATACTTGATTTGAACGCCATTACATATCGAACAAGGTGCGCTCAATAAAGAGCCACCTTTTAAGAGAAATGAAACTGCGTCTTTCATATCGGATTGTGCTTCTTTATCTACATCACTTTTTCTACTAACATCCATGATTATTACCATATTTTGTTTCTAACCCTTGAGGACTTTTCAAATAATCCTCACCAGGCAGTAAGTGCAACTAATAAGATGAACAGATATAAATAACATAGGATAGAAAAAACCTCGAAACAATCCAATACCCGAATTTGCCATAAGAAGTCAGCTGATCCGATAGAAATAACCAATATAAACAATAGCGGTGGTCTCGTAGAGGAAATATGACTGATAAGGAGTTCGAAAGAATTATTTCTTTTATTGTGAATGAAAAAGTGATACTACGTCTTCTCGACTCAGCATACCAATCGGATAAACCAAATGATCATGATGGAGCCCATGCCAAAGATGATACACAAAAGGTCAGCCTCATAAAATTTTTTAATTGAAGCATTCTGAATAGGATTTTAATCTCAAATGGATCGATGTAATCAATCCAACTGACAATCTTTGAATTCTGTAGTCCAGAGTAGAATGTTTTTTAATCTTAAGGGGATTACCTAAACATATCGGCCAATGGAAGTAAACCAAATAAGAGAACCTGATGTTAATAGACCCATCATGATAGCAGCGATGCAGGATATGGGGAATGTAGGAAGTATCACGATAGATTTCTTAAAAAAGAGCCTTAGAGCAATCCCATTTCGCTTCGTATGTTCGAATTATCCGAACTATGTAATGGATAGAGGAGGCTACATTGAATTTAACCCAGAAAGATGGGATTACTGCTATGGAGAGAATATGATCCTCTTTGGGGGCGGTTATGGTCAACCTCAGAGTAACGAAGAATTGGTTTATCTATGCAACGATGTGATCAATGTTGCAAAGAAATATTCTGCACAGATAATCTATACATGCGGGGCACTTCATTCCGACTCGAATTTTGGAAAAAACCCGAGGACCTATGCGACTACAAACTCACAAGCCCTAACGGAGCAGATTATTCGTCTGGGGATCTCTAAGACCGAAAGGCCCTCCTACATCACTGGATTTAATGGATCAATTCTTGGTTTTTCGAAAGTAAATGGAATCAAGGCAATTGGGCTTTATGCAGAGATACAAGAACCACAAATTCCTCAATATAGATCGGCTAAGAGTATAATCCACGTTCTGGAAAAGTTGACATATCATAAAATAGATGGAATTAACGAACTAAATGTTATGGGAGAAGCTGTAGACAAAGAGGTGGAAAGAATAAAAAGACAAGAAACCGGAAATGAGAAATAGTAAAGTCTCAGATTTTCCATGACCGTTAACTAAATTTAGTTTTACGCGTTCGACTATCGTTCCCTTTTTCCTTCAATAAATTCTAAAAACTTCTCTTTAGCATCTAGATAATGCATCTGAACCGGTGGGTGTTTAAAGCAATATGCCGACACACTCTCTAACGCACCGCTAATATTCCTATCAATTGCTAACTTAACCCCCCTAATTGCGTCTACCATTACTCCTGCACTGTTGTATGCATCCACAACTTTTAACTTTAAATCGAGTTCGACTGGGATTTTGCCAAAGTATTTACCCCTAATCGATAAATAACAAATTTTGTCATTGTTGAGAAATTCAACATAATCTGAAGGACCGATTCGTGTCGGAATATGATACGGCGACATTGCTTCAACTGCGGAGGTCTTGCTAATTCTCTTATCTTCTAACCTGTCTTGATCAAGCATGTTATAGAAATCCATGTCTCCACCTACATTTAGCTGATAAGTGTCATCAATTTTGACTCCTCTATCAACGAATAACTTTACTAGGCTTTTGTGCACGACGGTTGCCCCAAGCTGGCTCATTACATCATCTCCTGCGCAAACCAGCCCACTACCCTCAAATGACTGCTGCCATTTAGATGCCGAGGCAATAAAAACTGGTATAGCATTTATGAACGACACCTTTCGAGTCTCTAGACATTGCTCGGCATAGAATTGCGTAGCGAGTCTGCTTCCAACTGGAAGATAGTTTAGGAGTATTTCAGCTCCGCTATCCTTTAAGATGCCTGCTACATCAGAATCGGGGGCATCTGAGACCTTTATTTTTTCTAGGTAATGCTTACCAAGACCGTCAAGGACAGGACCTTTCTCGACTCTGACGTCTAGCTTGGCTAGCCCATTAATTATACTCGGCGTATTATTGGGCTCTGCATATATCGCCTCCGAAAGATCCTTGCTCACCTTTCCCTCGGTGACGTCAAATGCCGCAACAAATTCGATATCACCAGGATCAATTCCACCAAGGGAGTATGAGGTTAGGCCAATGGCGTCAGACCTATTCGCATTATAATAGTGGATTCCTTGAATAAGGGCGGAAGCACAATTCCCGACTCCCGCAATAGCAACACGGACTTTTCTTGACATATAATATACCGGATCTGAAAGTATTGGCTCACATATATAATATATGAAGCGAGTGTCAAATCAGACACAGACAAATCAGACACAGACTATCGAAGATCAAATATATTCTCCGAAAATGATCTAAATAGCGAAATTGAAAAAACAACCAGAATGTTCTTCCTTTCGCCTAACCGTACAAACACACATTCATCGAACTGAATCTCCAGAAAAGCTAGAAATGGCACTTAAAAACATAATTCGGCTATCTACGACAAATGTAGAGAGGCAAAATATTTTTGTGGGAACATCCAATCATGTTGAATCTCTTTCGATCATATACGAACAAGTTAAGTCGCGGAGAACCGTCTCGGTGCTAAGAAGAATGCTGATCAACAACCTAGATGGTAACACTACCTCCTTTCTCTTGAACAAGCAAGCGGCGGCCGCAGGGGTGGTAGCCATGATAGACAGAGAGAGCGAGTCACCTCTTGGCGGACTTAGAATACAGATCCAATGCCAGCCAATACAACAGGTGATCGACTGGTTGACTTACACCTCACATGCAGACTTTCATCAAAAGTATCGTGAGTCAGATCAGGCTCGATCGGATAAATGGTATACGACAGGGAGTCGCCTATAGGCTACTCAGGCGAGTATGCCATTATCACTGCATTACTCCGCGGATAGATCCCAATAGTTAGCATCCTTGAATTCTGCCTTTGGCTTGCCTAATGCTTTCCATTCCTTAAATGATCTTGCATACAATCTTACATTCTTCAGGCCAGCAAGTTTAAGTCCGTAGTATACTAAACCCGACAATGTGCCAACGCTACCACAGTAGGTTACTAGTTCTGAATTTTCATCTATGCCTCTATTTTGCAACAAACGTCTAATATCGTTGCCTTTACTCAAAACCTTTCCATCCGCTCTAAGCATAGTATACGGAAGATTCACTGCTTCAGGAATATGTTCAGAAAGGAAGTTAAGTCTCTCTCTAGAATCAATTAGAACTTTACTTGATGACGCTTTTTCAACATAAGCGAGGTCAGCATATATCGATTGATTGATTCTCAGCGGATGGGGTTGCCGTTTGTAACTGTTTAGCTTCTTCTCGGTCCGAAACCCCATACTTTTCCACTGAGCGAACGTGACTTCCAAAATAGATGAATGTCGATGACCTATATATTGAAATGTCCAAGCGACTCGTGCAGCCAACGCGCCGAATGTATCATCATAGGTAACCACAGGTAGGTCCTTATTTACTCCAATGTCTTGTAACAATTCGATGCATCGTGCTGGGCTTTCTTTTTCCAAGATCTTAGCTAACGGCATGGAAACGGCCCCTGGTATGTGGTCTCTAGCATATTCCTCTTCCTTCCGTACATCGACGACTCTTACATTCTTCTCTCTTATCATAATAGATAGGGTGTTGACATCGCAGACAGTATCTGGAATTGAATAATACCCAGATTCTAGACCACTACCTCTGCCTCGGAGTTTGTTGTTTTGTTTTTGACTATCCGTGGACAAAACCTTTTTCGGGGTCATACCAAACTAAGCGGCACATTCACCTCTAGCCGTTTTTGCAGTAAAGCTTGTATCGCTCCCGTAATCCTGGTAGGATTCAGGGTGCTGATCTACTGGCGGAAGCTGCACAACAGCAGATAAGGCTCTCTTAATGTCTTCGATGTCATGGACAGGGCCGATCGCATCACCTTTCGATACTTTGTCTACCCAGTGGCGAAGTGTTTCTCCTTCACCATGCTCCTTCCTATAGATTTCTATTATTTTGAGAACCGTATCAATCACCCGCTTTGCAGGAACACGCATTATGACGCGTCCTAATTCTCCTCTTTCTCCTGCTGAGCCTCCAAACATCATAGTGTAGGTTGGGGCCATTACACTGCCTATCCTAGAAGCCCCGCCAAAGAAGCCGATAGTCGCTATTTCGTGTTGTCCACATGAGTTTGGACATCCACTAATTTTGATCGTGCTGTCAAGGAGCATATCATCAGTATCTAGACCCAATTCCAGGAACTTGTATTGGATCTCTTTGGCCAAACGATGTGAGTTCGTTATGGCTAAATTGCAGGAAGTAGTCCCAGAACAGCCGACTGCAGACGTAATGGTCAAAGCCCCCGGGTTTGACAACCCCACAGATGCCAATCGGTTGTAAAATTCCAGTAGATCATTGCCGTTCACGTATCTAACAGCGAAATTCTGTTGCGGGGTATTTCTAGCTGCACCTTCCATCGATAGTTCGCGGATAATCCCAGCCAATACTCGCAACTGGTTTGCAGTTATGTCACCAGCACCGAGCGTGACAAATACTGTGTAATATCCAGCCTGTTTCTGAGCGATCACATTGGAGTGAACCCATCTCTCATACGCACTAGTTTTAGACGAATCTAGTTCACTATACATACGAAGTTTAGTCCCGTTACGGTTTTCCTTAGGCAAGTATTGATCGTCTTCTTCAGCCGTTAAATTGAACATGCTTTCCGTGCTGTGAGCGGTTGTCATCATGACTAGAGACCTTTCTTTGAGCGCCATCTTTTGGAATTTTTCCCATCCCATTTCATTTACCAGATACCGCATTCTATTCCTAGCCATATTTTCCCTGTTTCCATTCCTGTCAAAGAGTCTAATGACTGCCATACACGTAGCCAAGAGTTTGTCTTCAGACGTGAACTCTTCCAGCAGATGACCTATAAAGGAAGCAGCACCCAAACCTCCTCCAAGATAGGTCCTAAAGCCTCGTGAGCCATCTTTTGTCATTGGGACAAGACCGATATCTGCAATTCTAACCAGTCCATGCTTCTCACAGCACGCGAAGTTGATCTTAAACTTCCTAGGTAGATTTTGGCACATAGGATTGCGCAGGAAGAAGCGAGCTATAGCCTTAGAATATGGGGTAGAATCAAAATCCTCATCTGGACAGACTCCCGCAAGGTGGCTACACATCACATTCCTAACGGTGTTGCCGCAGGCCTCTCGACTCGTCAGGCCAACTTCTACCAATCCTCTCATTACCTCGCTGACATCTTCTAGCTGAACCCAATGTAGCTGAATATTCTGCCTTGTAGACACATGTACCGATCCGATTGAAAATGCTTCTGACAAAGACGCTAGCTTTTCTAACTGGATTGGAAGTATTTCACCACCAGGGACCTTAATCCTTACCATGCTGTAATCCATTTGGAGACGTGATCCATATGCTCCGTGTTGTAATCGAAATCTGCGGAAATCATCTTCTGACAGTTTGCCAGTCCTGAATAACTTTACTTTCTCAGCAAAAATATTAGTTTCCTCCTCCTTCCCCCAGCGAGGATTTGGCTTGGGTTTAGGTATGTGTTTTTGGTGAGAATGACTAGCACCTTTTCTCGTTTTCAATTTATCTTACCTCCACGCAAAAACCATATATTGTTTGTGGAAGGGAAGTGAGAATGGAAGGAACTGGCTATTATGCGGCAAGAATTGACCTCTAATCAGCATCTATGCGATCCCTGATGGTGAAGTTTTTTCACTAAACCTGGCGCTTACTGACATTTCGATCAAATACTCTTACACTTATATTTCAAACATATTCTGATATGATGAAGAGGTTATGGGAAAGCTAAATTTTCCTAAGGAATTGAGGTATATTATAATTGCCGTGGTTATAGTGGCTCTTGTTTGGGTAGCAATTAGACTCTCCTTTGGAGTGATAAACCCCTTTTATGTTGTAGCTAGTGAAAGCATGGTGCCGAGACTAAATGTGGGAGACTTCGTTGTTGTGAGCCACAACATTCCTTTTGACGAATTGAATAAAGGTGATATCATAGTATTTAAAGAACCAGTACCTGATGGTGAAGAAGCGGATGCAATAGTACATCGAGTTAACGAGATATTGACTGATCCGGAAGAGAAACTTGTAATCGCTACCAAAGGCGACGCTAATTCGGGAGCTATACCTGGCATAGACTTTCCCATTTACGAAATAAATTATGTTGGGAAGGTAGTTATGGACATTCCAAAACTAGGCTTAGTAACCAAAGCAATAAGCCCGCCAGTCAACTATATCATAATAGCTATAATACTTGTGATCCTATTCTTTCTATTTAAAAAAGGTAAAGACAAGGAAAAAAGAAATGAAATTGGATAACATCAGATGCGGCTGTAGATGTATTAACTGTAAAGAAACAAAATTGATGAGTTTTACTTTTAGAGCTTCTGATGGTTACGACGATATCCATCACACATGTTTAGCTTGTGGAACTCACTTCAACCATCTCGATGGTGAGACGTACGCTAACTGCAAACTGTGCACCCCACAATGAATGATTACTTCGATCTAAACCCATCTGTGAGCTTCTTGTGGTAGATTGAATTACAAATTCTGTCGGTTGCCTCGGGCGAAAACTCCCTAACCTTTTTGATTCTCTTCTTGTCATAAATGGTTGAAAGGAACCTGAAACAAATTGGACATACTTCCTCCAACAATCAAACACCCATCGAAGTCTTCTTCATAATCGTTACCGTGAGTGAAGACCGACTTTGACTACGGGAAGAACCAACGAATGGCATAGGAAATTCAGGAAGATATGATTCAACGAATCTTTCATTTCTAAGCTCGTAAGTTTTTCCATTGTAGGTGCATTTAATCATGGAGATGTCTTCGATATTTCCTACTTTTTCAATCGATTTGTAGTATTCCACAAGTTTTCGAGGCTCATATACGGTTTGCCCTTTCCTCACATAACGCTTTTTCTTCATAAACTTAAATGCAAATATCGTATATCTACGCTTGTAGTAGCCAAACATGTTCTGGATCAAGATGCATCTTCGAATCTGATCTTGAGGTATATAGAGGGCATCACCTGTTCCTGATTTCGCTTCTATGGACAACAGAACCGACTTCTTGTTATTAACTGCGACTATGTCAGGAAGGCCAGCACTAGATCCTCCAAGCCTTCTCGCACACCAGTCTCCAATATTGAGACGCTGCACCAAGGAATGCTCGTAACTATATCCTCTACTTCTGCGAAAGCTGTTCAATCCGAATCAACAACCTGTCCTTATGTAAATTAGATCCATGCATTAGCATACTCAATATCAAATCGGAAGAAGCCAGATTGTCTGTAATATACTTTATCATCATCACGTATTGGTACATTCTTGAGTTTATATCAGTATGTTAGTATTAGAAAGTTAGATGGTCAGAACTTGTGGGCCATGTTTGACTACACAAGTATTTCTTTCTACATCTTTTAGATTTAACTCCCGATATTGAATTGCTTGGCTTGGCACTGTTTCCCCTTATACTTCACAAGTACTTAAGATAAGTAACGGCAAGAAAACCAAACGAACAGGTTATGGTTCGAATTTGCATTTTAGAAACCCATTTCATTATGCTGGGACAATTTTGCATGTTCAAGGGATTTTCAGACCTAAGACTATCCTGCAGTTAAGTACAATCAGCGATGTGTAAGAGAAAGCCATGCCCTTGATCTTCCTTTAACACTTATAAGTAATCCAGTACTACTTCGACGACCATTACTGAGTTGGAGTTTAAAGCCATCACTTCTGACGATATGTACAAGATCGAGGAGAATGCGGAAACAAATTTTGGTGTCCGTAGAATGTATATGATGGAAAATGCAGGGCATGGACTTGCCGATTTTATTAAATCCAAAATGGACGAGATGAATACGGAGATGGTCGACAAGAGAATTGTTGCCGTATGTGGTGGAGGAAACAACGGCGGTGATGCCATGGTTTGCATGAGGCATCTTTCCTATAACCCTGAAGCTAAATATACAGTGTTGCTATTAATTAATCCTCGTGATCTTCGAACTGAGGAAGCAAGAACAAATTGGACAATTCTCAGGAGATTAAATTCTGTAGAGTTGGTTTGGAGTAATCAGATAGACCAAATCAAAGAGAGGATTCTTGATTCTGACATATTAATAGATGGCATCTTAGGAACCGGAGTAAGTGGCACCATCAGAGAACCTCATTCTTCTGCGATAGATTATATCAATAAATCTGGTGCGTACATATTCTCTGTAGATATACCCTCAGGACTTGATCCTAATACCGGCCTAGTCCTTGATAAGTGTGTGAGAGCAAATGCAACTGTCACCTTCCACAGAATTAAGAAAGGATTATTGAATAATGAAAAATATTGTGGTCAGATACACCTTGAACATATCGGGATTCCAAGAGAGGCAGAAAGAGGAATACTAGTGAATGAATCATGACTGAAGGGATATATCAACTCAAAGTTGGGAATATGGCTAATTTCACTTATATTATCTCCGATATTCAGACTCGCCTTGCTGCTATTGTAGATCCTTCATGGGATCTTCAAGAGATATTTCAATTACTCACCGAAAAGAAGCTGAAGGCAAAGCATATCATAAACACTCATTCACATTTTGATCATGTATTCGGAAATGATGAAGTCGCGAAAGTGACGGGGGCTACTGTCATTCAGCACTCCAATTCTCAACTTCGCAAAGATATCTCCGTAGCAGAGAACGATGTAGTATTAATTGGATCTGTTAGCCTTAAAGTTCTACATACTCCAGGCCATTCTAAAGACAGCATTTGTCTCATCATCGATAAAGAGGCAGTGTTCACGGGAGACACTCTCTTTGTTGGTGCTGTAGGGAGAATAGATCTTCCAGGAGGGAATCCAAAAGAGATGTATCTTAGTTTGTATAGAAAGGTTTCAGTCTTGGAGGATCAATTTACCGTTTATCCTGGTCATGATTATGGCTCCTTTCCAGTTTCAACGATTGGAAAAGAAAAGAGATCAAATCTTGCGTTACAGGCAAAATCAGAAAGTGAATTTCTAGCTTTCATGGGCGTTGGTTGAATCCAATTTGAAATATGACGGGGTAGATTATTTAGACCTCAGATCTGTTAACCAGAATCAGAGTTTTGAAATGCCTTTATCGACTAGCAATCCTTTATTTGCGCTAGTAATATCATACACTTACACGAGTCTCATACCTGGAATTACGGCAGCTGGCCAAAATGAAGATCTAATAAAATATACATCTACCGCTGACGCAGAATACCTGACTTACGGTCACTGTAAATGTTTGGATTCAGTTCCTGTTACTCCAGATGGAATGCCTACTCCGGCGATCATCACAAAGACCGCATTAGATCTATCGAATATGCCATTTCTCATAGTCAACGCTGGGGCGATGGTCAAACCCCAAGTCCCCTATATCTCGTTTGATATGAACCCAGGAAACGATATACGAACAGGACATGCCGTAGACGAAAATTATGTCAAGAAGGGCCTAAATTATGGCGAAGCTTTTGGCCGCGAACTGGCCAAACTTAGTAAAATGGTTGTTATCGGTGAAAGTATCCCCGGAGGAACGACTACAGCTCTGGGTGTGCTCGTTGCACTTGGAATCGATGCCTGGTCTAAGGTGAGCAGTAGTCTCACGAAAAATCCTCACACTTTAAAGAACAGAGTAGTAGAAGAGGGGATGGCCAAAGCAGGCATTCCATTTGGATGTTTCAAAAACGATCCTGTAAGAGCAATAGCTGCCGTTGGGGATCCCATGATCCCGGTTGTGGTGGGGCTTGCTTGTGGCATCAGTGGATCAGGAAGCAATGTTATGCTAGCTGGAGGAACGCAGATGACAGCCGTTATCGCGGTAATAAGTGCGATGAACAGAGCGTTAGGAAATATTTGCATAGGAACTACTTGCTATGTTGCAAATGATCCGTTATCAGACATTCAGGGGATTGCCAATGAAATCCGCTCTGATTTTCCTATTTGTGCTATAGATCTTCACTTTGATGATTCTGAGAGACCGGGCCTAAGTGCATTTGCGAACGGTTTCGTGAAAGATGGAGCAGGGGCAGGAGGTGTGTCCATTCTTGCAATGCTAAAGAGTAGAGGATCGCTCACAGGTACTTCGATACTAAGATCCATAGAAACAGAATATGATAAACTCACGAGAAAGCAACGGCGAGGATAGATGATCGACTCTTTCATCTATGAAACAATATTGGGATCGAAATTAAATATTTAGTCTTAAAATGCTAATATTGATCATGTCTGGAAGAGCCACAAAACGCGATGGCCCGCCTACACCCGTCACAGGAAAGGAACTTACAGAAGTGGAGGAGATTACGGTAATGTTAGATGTTCTCATCGAAGAATTGCAGCGGAGGGGCGCAATTGATAAAAAAGAATATAAAAGACTGGTCGCGATGCGTCTGCATGAAATTTCCAAAGCCAAGGCGTTTGAAGAATTAGACGAAGAATTATGATGCAGAAGACTCATACTATTACCACTAGGGCTGCTTATCGTAATCAGGAAGGAGCGCCGGGAGAGGGATTCGAACCCTCGTGACCCCAAGAGATCACAAGCTGGCTGGATATTTTGCAATTTCCAGGCTTGCGCCCTACCAGGCTAGGCGACCCCGGCCTGAGGTGGTAACTACTGTTACCGTTCGACTACGAATTACAAGCTTCCACCAACTTATGTGTTTATCCGAGCGATCAATTCATTGAGCGTGAGAGGACAAAGATGTTTTTTTCTTCATCCATCTTCGGGTCCAATTACATAGATTTGAAGCCGAGTTGTTTGTACTAAGAAGTGCTGGAGTTATTCCTAGTCTAGTAAACTTTCTTTCGCTGCCCTGTTTGTTGTGTGCCACGATTTGGGGTATGACCCCGGTTTCATAATTATCCTCTTGATATTAACAGCAATGCCCTTTACGTTGGATTCGATTTCCTCCCTAGTCATTGCGACTTCACCGAATCCTACGATCTCCCCTTTCATAGAATAAATACCAACAAAGCTCCCCACTTTAAGTGCCTTGGATACGTACAAAATGCCCGGGATTGCGAGCTGGGCACCGTGACATAAGGCATCAATTGCTGTATCTCTGACGACCACGGTCTCCACACCATCCATACAATATTCGATAGGTTTAATCAGTTTCCTTAACTTTGTATCGTCTTCTTCATGTCTATACAACGCTAGAGCATCCGCTAAATCATGCATCCTAACTAGGCTGTCTTTCCTTTCTGAAAGATTGCTTACTTGCGTCCGGCGGAGCTCCACCATGGTAGCTCCTGTTCCAAGAATTTCCCCTATATCATATACAATTTTTCTTATGTAGGTACCTGACTGAGATAAAATGCGCATCAAGATAAGGCGTTCATGTCTTTCCAGCTTTTCGATTTCATATACTGTCCGAATTCGAGTCGCTCTTTTTACGGAGGATCTTTGTGGTGGCCTCTGATAGATATCTCCTACAAATTGGTTTATCACAGTATCTAATTTATCATCGCTAATATGATCATGGAGCCTTGCCAAGGCATAATACTCTTTGGGTCCGAAAAGCAATATGGAAAGAGCCTTCGTACCCTCTCCCAGTCCAATAGGGAGAAGTCCCGTAGCACCAGGATCCAAAGTCCCACTATGTCCTGCTTTGGAGATTCCGATGATTCTTTTCACCCATGCGACTACCTCATGGCTAGTAGGACCAGGAGGTTTATCTAGCAAAATCAAGCCATAATCTAGTAAAGAGCTAATGGGTCTCCTATCTGGATAATATCCATACTTCTCATTAGTAACATCATCATCCAGTTTGACCAAATTATCAAAAGGAGAAGGTATCAATACTTGCTCAAGCTACACAATGAGAGTTCAGATATATAATCGAAGAACCTATAAGCTGTTTGACATTCTCGAATTTCACCGGAACATGGACCAAGACTTTGCCCACCCAAATGAAGGCATCCTCTCTCTGCACTCTGATTGAAGTTTAATTTATGGCCTTTGGCCCATAATAACCGTTTTGACTGAATGCAATCATATAGATTGATAGATTTGTGAATCTGATTGCCTGGTTTCTCGACCTAAGAATTTTATACTAGAAAGGCTTAACACACACTCAACGTGATTAGGAATCGCCACCGAAGCAGGGGAGAGATTATTGCATCTATCCTTCAATCAGTGAATGGGAATAGTCTTAGGCAAACAGAAATACTTTATCGCACTTATCTATCACATAACCTTCTGAAAGAGTACCTAATCCTTTTGCTTGAAAATGAACTAATTGAATATACCGCAGGAGAACGAACATTCAAGACTACTGGAAAGGGGATGAGATATCTTCAGATGTATGCTCAGTTGGGTCAGCTAATAGTAAAGCGTAATAGTAAGTTGACCTTGTCGGACGCCGCCCCTGCATGGGGATAGTTTTATCACTTAAATCGTCTAGAAAATATACAAACTCCGGGCTGAATATCAAGATCTGTAACCTTAATCCTAATGTTAGCCTAAAAAATACGAACTCCTACCAATTTTGATTGCTTAGATCAATTGAGAGTATTTGTCCCACAGAAATTTTGGGGCGTCAGAGCATCGGTCTCAAGCCTTTACTTGCTGTAACCTTTTATCCACATCATCCCAATTCACAACGTTCCACCAAGCCGAAATATAGTCCGGTCTTTTATTTTGATATTTGAGATAATACGCATGCTCCCAGACATCGCAGCCCAATAGAGGATTTAAGCCTTCAGTTCTTGGGCTGGATTGGTTGGGCATTGCCTTATATTCCACTTTCTTAGTGGATGGATTATAGACCAGCCATCCCCAACCACTACCTTGTATCACCGCAGTATCTGACGAGAATTTTTCCTTAAACCCAGCAAAACTTCCGAAAGATGAACTTATCGCATCCGCTACCGCACCTCCTGGTTCTCCACCACCATTTGGTTTCATATTATTCCAAAATATTCGATGATTATCAAATCCTCCCCCATTGAAATTGATTGCACCTTTTTGAGCTACTGCAACTTGATCCAAATTTGATAAGACTTGTACTATATCCCTTTCTTGAATTTCAGGAGGACATTTCTCAAGGGCTGCATTTAATTTGTCTGTATAAGTTTGATGGTGTTTTGTGTGATGTATCTCCATTGTTCTTCCATCGATATGCGGTTCCAGTGCGTCATAACCATACGGAACCGGTGGCAATTCATATTTTTTCATACATTTTAAAGTAAATCTTTTACTATTAACTGTTCTGTTAGCATGTCCAAATATCATTCAGAGCGTCTGAGATCATTACTTCTTATGATCACGAAGAAGAATCAATCGATCAGAAAATATTCACACTTCTTAAGAATAAAGCGATTACATTGTATCAAACATGTTGCGTTAAATTTCTAGAGAATTGGTCCGCCTGAACTCGTTGGGCTTCAGGGAATTCCTGGGAAACGTATTTATTAAAATCTATAGCACCTGATGGTTGATTAGCGTTTGCCAATAAATGATGATTTGTTACGTGCCAGGAAGAAAGTTTCTTCAACTCGACCTAAGTTTGTAAGGCAAGAGAGTTGGAGATATATCAGGCTTGCAGAAAATTGGAGGAAACCAAAAGGCATTGATAACAAGATGAGGAAACAGGTCTCCGGAGTCCCACCGCTTGTCAAAGTAGGATACAGAGGACCTAAGAAAGCAAGAGGTCTACATCCTTCGGGATATAAAGATAGATTGATTCATAACATCAGAGATCTGGAAAAATTGGATCCCAAAATTGATGCTGCGAGGATTGGTCACTCTGTAGGCCGACGGAAACGAATAGATATTGTGAATAAGGCCAACGCTTTGGGTATCAAGGTTCTTAATAAGGGTAATATAACGCAGGAAAGTATTCAAGAGGATCAGAATAAGGAGCAACCGTAATGGTAATTAATATACGAAAGAAGCGAGAACTCGTCGCACGGATATTGGATGTAGGAGTGAATAGAGTTAGATTTGAACCGGATAAGCTTGAGGATGTGGCTGACTCCATTACAAGGGAAAATCTTAGAGCACTCATCAAGAACGGGGCCATCTGGACCGCAAGGCGGCAAGGAACTTCTAGATTTAGAGCTAAGCTGAAACATATGACAAGAAAAAAGCGCGGAGTGGGAAAAGGCTCTAAGAAGGGGAAAAAGACTGCTAGAGTAGGCAAGAAGGAACTTTACATTACAAAGATTAGGGGCATGCGACATTACTTAAAGGTCCTGAAAGATCGAAATGACATAGATAGAGGAACTTATTGGTCGCTATACAAGAAAGCCAATGGTGGTCAGGTTAGAACGCTGGCACATTTGCGAGATTTAGTAAAAGCTTCTAAATCAAGGTAAGTAAAAAGATTTTTCTCTAGGTGCGACAATGACACTGTATTATCTGATAGATGACCTGTTCGAAATCAGGTGTATCTTAGAGCCAGTAGATTGTTTCTGAAAATCCGTTTTCAGCCTCGAACAATATTCGGATCTAGAATCAGGGGATGTTTACGAGATTTATAAAGCATCGTTCGACCGTCAAGGATCTACAGGTAACAAGTTGGGAGATTAGATGTAATCCAATTTAATGACAATAATAAAGAAAAAAGGATGCACGAATTACTTGACTTTGCTAACCTTTGATGAATCCCAGAATAAAGCCCGCGGCTAGGCTGCCCACCAGAGGAATTCCAAAAACTGCCAACACTGAAGATATACTTTGCTCAGTTCCTGGGATATTTGAGCTGCTTACGTTGCCCATCAAACCCGATCCTGCTTCGTGTATCTTGCTCCAGTCAACTGAAACATATTGTTGATACCCAAGGGCCACATAGGCAACTATCACCAATCCGGCGATTATAAGGACGATCTTGATTACCTTTTTTATCGCATACCCCATAAGAAATCCTGCTATGCCTCCTACTGCTATCGGAGTAGCACTCGATGCTAAAGAACCCAAATCCATACTCATTTTGTTTGCTGATTGGTAAACAGCCCAAATATCTATATAGAGTCTGATAGTTTGTATCATAACCTTATCTCTATGAAATTCGCCTCGCCTCCTTCCTCGTTCTTGGATTTCGAGATATGGTTAGTTGCTAAAACGAATTAGGTTACGTTTAACACCTTGCTTTAGGAGAGTTGCGGTGATATAATGTGATATAACCGATCAGAGATCAATGGTGCGAGCTGTGTAGTCTTCTAAAATGTGAACGAGACCTAATTGCACCATCTGCGTCAGTGTACGTTACCCCGTCATGGAAACAGTATTTAAAGCCATTTTCTCGCAGATTACCAATTATCTCAGGGGAAAGAGGTTGTATGTGCCCTAAGATCAAATCCGTGTGAAATTGATGTGGCTTGAGTTCGGCTTCGTGTCCATGTCTGGCCAGCATATATAAGATTGCCGCAAATAGAGTAGGAGCCGGCTTGGTATTTGACTTATTCATATAGTCATGCAGGTACACTTGTTCAATCCCCAAACAAATTATTAAGCTTCATCTGATTCTCCAATTCGCGAAATGTGTACATAGGAGGGGAACAGACAAAATTCTTGCAAATATATGCTCTAGTTGAACGATTTGTTCGGGGACCTACAGGTTCCAACTTCCCTTTGAAGAATGGCAGTTGTTGTTCTAGTTGGTTGAAGTCGATATTAGATCTTACGTATGCAAATATACCATTGGGAATATACGCTCTATTTAGAAGCGTCTGCAATTTGAAGAAGGTGTCCTCATTTGGCTCTCTTCCTTGTACTACTGTGAATTCGATCGGCCTTTTCACGTACATATATAATGAGATAAGGAAATGTCCGAAGCCGAATGGATTATCTCTAGCAATAGAAGACACTGACCTAAAAATGTCTTCCGATTTTTTTAGGTAATCATTTCTTTGAGAAAAATGATATAACCTCATTAGATTTAATGCTGCGACAGAATTTCCGCTGGGAATGGCAAGGTCGTAATAATTTTTCGTTCTGATTATTAGTTCCTCATGGTCGTCCGATGTGAAAAAAAATCCATCATTCCCACGTTTATCCCAAAAATGATCTAGCATAAAATCTGTGTGTCTGAGGGCGGAATTTATATAGCGTGGAATAGGAAGAATTTCGAACAGATCAATCAATGAATTTACATAGAAAGCATAGTCATCAAGATAGCTATTCAATTTAGGCTGACCGTTTTTGAAAATCCTGCAAAGTCTCCCATCGGGGGACGACATTCTGGCCTCTATGAAATCTGTTGCCTTGACAGCTGCTTTGAGATATGTTTCTTCTGAAGTAACTCGATAAGCCTTTACTAGTGCAGATATCATTAGTGAATTCCATGAAGTAATCGTTTTGTCATCTTTCCCTGGATGTACACGGTGCATTCTTGCTTCGAACAATCTTGCCTCAGATCTTCTAAGAATATCATTGATAAGCTGAACAGGTTTGTCGAATCTTTGTGATAGAAATGCTTGGTTATGTTGGCTATTCAGAATATTTTTACCCTCAAAATTACCTCCATCAGTAACACCGTAGTACAAGCAAAATATGTCAGCATCCGTCTTATTGTTTAAAATTTCCAAGATTTCTCTTTTCGTCCATAAATAATATCTACCCTCCTCTCCTTCTGAATCAGCGTCCTCAGCAGAATAAAAGCAGCCGTCCTCTGAGGTCATCTCTCTGAGGACGTATCTAACGCTTTTATGCAAAACTTCAATATACTTTTCATCTCGAGTTACTTGGTAGATTTCAGAGAAGAGTTGGATGAGTAATGCGTTGTCATAGAGCATTTTTTCAAAGTGTGGAATTAGCCATCTTTGATCAGTTGAATACCTAGCAAATCCTCCCCCAAGATGATCGTGTATACCTCCTGATACCATCTTATCAGCAGTGAATACAACGAAGTCCTTGAACTTGGAAATCTTCGACAATTCATAGTATCGTAACATGAACAATAGATTGGAAGGGTTTGGAAACTTGGGAGCTTGTCCAAATCCGCCATATGCAGAATCACCGAAATGTAGCAGGCTTACAGCCGCTTCATCCAGTACGGAGCGCTCAGGTTCTCCCCCCAGTGGATGACTAGTAGAAATATCTTCAGCAGCGCCTGACAGCGCATGCATGAATTCAGAGGTAGCGCTAAGGACCTCATTCCTATTGTTAACATATGTATCAGCAAGTTGTTTAATAATAGACATAAAACCAGGCATTCCATATCTAGAATTCTTTGGGAAATATGTCCCGATATAGAACGGCTTCTGATCAGGCGTCAAGAAGACTGAAAGTGGCCATCCTCCATTCCCTGATGCCAGTTGACACACACGTTGGTAGACATCATCGAGGTCAGCTCTTTCCTCTCTGTCAACTTTAATGTTTACGAAATTTTCATTCATAATCCGTGCTATATCCTCATCTTCAAAAGATTCGTGGGCCATAACATGACACCAATGACATGAACTGTAACCTATACTCAAGAAAATGGGTTTATCTTCGGATCTCGCCTTTTCAAGCGCGTTCTTACCCCACGGATACCAATCTACGGGGTTGTAAGCATGCTGCAAAAGGTAGGGGCTGGTTTCGTTGATTAACCTGTTGGGCTTTTTCTTATTCTTCTCAATATGATTATCATCCATGGAATGAGAGCAAAATGGTTGTGATATTATATAAATACTAGCAGAATTGCTTTCTGGTCAGAGGAGACATTAGAGAAATTATCTCGCAAGTACTGCTGTAGATTTTTAGTATGGAAGCACAACACTTCTTAGAAGTGCCTGAAGACTGTGTAGTTTTTTCAATGGCACTTCTTAGTGGAAAGAATCACAATAGGGATTTTATAATCTCCTAGTCAGGTAGTTTTCAACATCTCAGGTCTAATCATGCTCCAGTAAGGTAAACAAAAAAAGGTCACCGCAAACCGTCTATCAATAGATGTTGACTCTGAATCGTCATTAATGTTTTTGGAGAGATTTATCAATTGACCACTGTCAGTTCCAATCATGGGATGCAGCGTAGCGACTATTGGGTCGCCTCCTGCAATAGACGCAGCTACAATAAGTCGAGGTATTTCATGCCCTTTGATCCTCGGTATCTTTCTTGATGATTTCACCTGTATAAGCCATTTTCTTTGTTTCCGATTAGAATCTAACACTGCGACTATATCAGCAGGTCCTCGGCTATTCTTCGACAAACGTACCCTCCAGCCATTTAATCTTAGGTATAAAGCTACTATGTACTCTGCCTCTCTCCCGAATGTTCCGATCGAATAAGATAGTTTCAACCTTAAGATACATACGATCCTCAGGTCAGCTTTAACTGTTCTTGTAAAAAATCTCTGATATACCAATGAAATGTCCCTTCCATTTGGCTGCGAGCTGCCAATGAGTCGGGAATATTCCTTTGTTGGAAGTATCCGACTATATAATCATGACTGAAGAATATGAATATATTCTATTCATGATGAAATTTTCTAATGATCATAAGGAACACCGATCCATACAAGTTAAAGAGATGCATATCTTGCAAAAATCTAATTCCAATAAATACCAAATATTTTACTATGTCACTATCGCTTCAGCATGTTTGTCTCGGCTGTGCAGATAGAGAGATTCCTAAACTAATTCAAAATCTCCAGCAGGATCTACGAAAAATAAAGGAAGAATTGAAGAATAGGTAAAATAAAATACAACATTCAGATTTACCCGTATTTGGAATGCAGAGAGTCAAATGTCCATAAAAGATGATTATTTTAATCCAGAGTTGACAATCAATAGCGGCCAGATGTTCTTATGGCAAAAAATAAGGGATGCTTGGTATGGAATTCACACCGATCGCGTGTTAAAACTTTCAATTGAAGATCAAAATAATGATCAGGATTACAAACGTATAAGATATGAATCGTTTCCGGAGGATCGCGGATGGGAAAAGAAGTTGTTTAGAATGGATGACGACATTGGCAGAATACTCAATACCATTTCATTTGACCCACTCGTACGTAATTCGATCATGAGATATAGAGGCCTTCGAGTCATGAGACAGGACCCTATTCAATGTATGTTTTCGTTCCTATGTGCTAGTAATATTAATATCCAGCGAATTCGCAAAATACTTTTTAATTTATGTAGGCAATTTGGAAAAAAAATCACCGTGAATGGAGACCAATTTTTCACGTTCCCAAGGCCAAGAGATCTCCATGAAGCAAACATATCAGAGTTAGTTACATGTGGCACGGGTTACAGAGCTAAGTCGATCAAAATGCTTGCAACCAAGATATACGATAGAGAGATCAATCCTATTGAGCTTACTCGAATGCGATATGAAGATGCAAAGCGAGCTCTGCTAGACATCTCCGGAATAGGAGACAAGACAGCAGATTGCATCCTCCTATTCTCGCTTGAGAAATTGGAAGCATTCCCCATAGACACATGGATAGCGAGAATACTATCTCACAATTACGAACTTCCAGTTGGTAAGAAAAAAACTGGAATTAACAGCCAAAAACATCAACTTACTCATCAGCAATATCGATATCTATCTAGCCACATGAGGATGCATTTTGGTATATACGCAGGCTACGCCCAACAATATCTATACTATTACAGTAGACATATCGCTGGAAGAAAGTGGTAAGGATCTGGCCTAAGAGATAAAAGCTCATAATGCTTCAATGTGGGAAGAAATACCTTATGGTACTAACTTGTAGGGTTCAAGGCCCATCCTAGCCTACATGGCATGATAGCAAATCCTTAAAAACTCGAAGCGGCAAGGTGGAGTTTAGTAATGTCTCAATCCTTTATATTGTAATTCATATACAAGATGATAGGAGACTATAATCCCATGGATACGAAAAATGAATCCCAATCAAACTTACTTGGTGATTATACTATAGAAGGGAACAAAGGTCTGTATTTGTACGGAGATTATACGCCGTTTGAAGATAAGAAGAATATTATCTATGTTTTGAAGGATTTTGTATCTACCTCTGCAAATATAATTGAGATTCATAAGAATGTAGGCACCCTTCGATTCGTTTTGGAGAATGTTGATGTTTTTCAGGATGAGGTTATAAGAAAGATCGGGAATTTGCAAAACTCGGTAGAATCGTCGTTAGATGTATTTCATACCAAGTATCACGAGAAAATCGTGAGCTCCTCTGATGTCAAGAATGAAGCTGAATCTTCATTCTTTCGCATGAGAGCTCCTCTAATAAACTCAATTGGGGATATAGAAAGGAAATTTACAAAGTACGCTAATGAATACAGAGAAGAAATACAGGAGAGGATTATTGATTCATACAATAATGCTATTACTTTACTTCAGCTCTGGCTTTCGAAGGATGATTATAACTTGCCTGGTACTCTCCTCGAAAGGCGAAACAAGGTGTTGACAGTGAAAATAGACAGGGATCCTTATACATATACTATTACTTCTGCAAATGAGATCATCGTCATCACCAACACAGATCCAGCTAGTTCTGCCGGTAACAATATTAACAATCTCGAGAACCTGCCTGCATCTACGTTTTCGTACCATTTCACTATTGATTCTACGTTTTCTGAGTTTTGGAAACATCGAAGAAAAATATCCGATTTAGGAGTAGAAGATCTGTTGATCCCAATCGGGTTCAAGAAATCAATATCAGAAAAACTACGACGGTCTTTCGGGCTTGGATCAAGTCAAGAAGACCCCCAATACTTGTCTGAGAGAGAGGTCGAGTTTGTCCACGCAAGTAGTCTATACATAACGTACATCAAAATGCATAGTGGCAAGACGTTAGCTGTTAAGCTCTCAGGAGACCCTTCAAAGAGTGACGAAAAAACAGTCGAGATAGAGTACGATTTACCGGACTTGATAGCAGAAGAGAAAGACGCAAAAGAAGCCAATAGTAATAGTGGTAGTACTACTACAGTAGAATACTACAAGGGACTCGCATTAGAAGGCAGATTGCCTAGAATTGATTACATTGACAAAGATGAACGAAGGAAAATAGATCTTACTCAGAAAGAATTTCAAGAAGGGACAGACATCCTTAAACTCGTAATGATGGGAAAAATGTTAGTAGATAGAATAAGCGACATCTCGAATACATCTGTAGTATCGCCTCACATGAAGCTAGACTCGATCAGGGTAGGAGATAAGGATGGTATACTGAGCTCAAATGATTCAAACAAGACGCTACTATACTACGAAGACATTGTAATGTCTTTTCTTGAACTTGTTGCAGTGGGATTTTCGCCTTTAATCCAACGTATTTCCAATAAGAGCCCTGTGAAGGGAGAATTAATTTTGAGGTACGAAACTGATGAAAAGGAAAGAAAGGAGTATGTATTACGAACTGAGGAACTAAGTGCACCTTTGTCCCATGAAGATGGTAGAAGGGTACTAGAAAGACTCAAACTTTAGTTCGTATTGTACAACTCAGAGAGCAAACTTATCTGTCATGTCAGTAAGAATAATGGATAGCCTAGAGTTTGCGTAGAGAACGATGCTGCCAGTTACGGACTTGTGCGGACAACTCTATTCAAAAGTTGATTACAGCCTAGGCATCAATTTCCATCCATAAAAGTCCTATAAATCTTGAGTGCGTCAGTTTCGCTAGTTGCTCCCACTATGGTAGCCGCTCCACTGGTAAGGATACTTATTGATACCTTCCCCTCGACCCCATTGCCTGAGGCGGTTATTCCTAAATTTCCACGGGATGTCACGTCATACCCAAGATGCTCTGCATTTTTTATCATCATGGAGAGACTAATGGAAGAGAGTCCAAATGGCGCCACGGTATAAGTTCTCTTACCCCTATCTCGCCCACAAAGCTCTTCAACAAATAACTGATCTCCTGCAACTACCTTAGCTGCTGAGATAGTAGCAGCGGGGCCACAAGATGGACAAGCTTCTTGTCTTAGCATTTGTAACTTCTCCATCGTCAAATCGTTGAGATCTATATAGAGCAGCTTATCGACTAACGATGGCTTTTGACCTGTGATTATTTTAATAGCTTCTGACACCTGCGTTCCTGCAACTAAGTAAAGTATCGATGGATGAACACCTTCCGTACTACAAGTAGGCATTTCTTCCTCCTCTAATTCAGGGAACATACACCGCAGACATGAAGATTCACCGGGAAGAATCGTACACACTGAACCAACCATCCCCAACGCCCCAGCATAAATGAACGGTATCTTTTGCTTTATACAAGCATCATTCAATGCGTATCTTGCATCAACGCTGTCAAGTGCATCGATAACTATGTCTGCTCCCTCTACTATGCTTTCTGCGTTATATCTTGTAACAGAGATCGGTATTGCCTCAATTTTGGTGGATTGATTTAATTTCTGCAAGCGCTCAGCAGCTACTTCCACCTTAACTTTACCGATATCATCCTCGTTGTACAAATGCTGTCTATGAAGATTAGAAATTTCGATAACATCCCTGTCTATTATTCTTAGTTTACCCACACCCATAGCACTGAGCATTGTTGTGACAGGATTGCCTATTCCCCCGACTCCAACTACACACACAGTAGCCTTCCTTAGTTTTTCCATCCCAGTGAAACCGATTTCTTCGAGCATGATCTGCCTTGAATATCGCTGCATGTCATTCCCAGAAAACTGTCCATCTCCTTCTCGTTCTCCTCCTCCTGCGACTGCAGGGAGTATGTAGATCGTGTCATCTTTGTTCAATGCCGTGGCCAGGCCATCGCTACTGAATCTTACGTTTTTTCCGTTTAGGTAGATATTGATCAATGACCGTGGTTTACCATTAAGATCAAATACTCGTCTCTTGAAATCTTCGCCCATTGTCTCTGACACTTTTTGAAAGGCGTCACTCAAACTTTCAGCTTCGATGGGTAATTTACGTTCTCCTCCACCTTTGTTTAGGACTGACGGAATTACAAATTCTATCTGAACCATACTCTGTCAGCTCCAATCTCTAGTTCATCTAATCAGCGCCGATACTACCTGTATATCAGGCTTTACAGCATCTAGTTTTGGAAGTACATCCACAATTGCTTCGGTCGCTTTTAGCCCGTTACCGGTAACATAACACACAATATTTTCGTCCTTATCAATTCTGCCATCCTGGACCAACTTTTTAAGCGCTGCGACAGATACACCTCCAGCCGGTTCTGTAAAGATCCCCTCGGTCTTTGCAAGAGCCAGAATACCATCCACAATCTCTTCGTCGGTGACCTCTTCTGCAATACCATTATACTGAGCAAGACGTCTAAGTACATAAAGTCCGTCGCCAGGATCGCCGATTGCCAGACTTTTTGCTATCGTTTCAGGTTTTTCTATTGGTCTGACTTCATTGCTTTTGTTTTTAAAAGCGTCGACTATTGGTGCACAACCATGTGGTTGAGCTGCAATAATTTTCATTTTTGACACATCATCTATCAGGCCTAAGTTTTCCAGTTCCTCAAATCCCTTACAAACTGCGTTGAGCATAGCCCCACTACCTACCGGAATTATAAGGGTATCTGGAACTTGCCAGCCTAGTTGTTCTGCAACCTCGAAGGCGAGTGTCTTTGAGCCTTCAACGTAATATGGTCGCATATTGATATTAACTATCCCAATACCTTTGGAATCACCAATCACAGATGCAACTCGGTTGGCGTCATCATAGGTGCCGTCTACTGCAACAAATTCTGCACCATATGATAATGCTTGAAAGATTTTTACTCTCTCAATATCAGAGGGTGCAAAAATAAAGCATGGCAACCTAGCCTTGGCAGCATGTGCGGCTGTTGCAGAGGCTAGATTCCCAGTAGATGCACAACCGACTGCTCTTAACCGAATTTCTTTTGCTTTAGATACTGCAACGCCAGCCGGTCTATCTTTGAATGAATAAGTAGGATTGACAGAATCATTCTTTATGAATATATTCTTCAAGCCTCCAATCTGTTCTCCCAGCCTATCTGCTAGTTGGAGCGGAGTGAATCCTGCACTTAAACTAATAATGTTATTTTTGTTTGCAATTGGCAAGAGTTCAAAATATCGCCAATATGACTTCTCCGGCCTCCTTGAAAATAGATCCCTTGTTAGGGCAGAATTGGTCTCATATTCAACATCTACAGGACCAAAACAATCCTCGCATATATATCTAAAATCTGGCTCATACTCCCTGTTACACTCCCTACATTTAAGACATCTTACAGTCCCCATAAGAATCAGACTATATCGATTGGCGGTATAAATAAGGATCTCTAATAATAAGTTTAGTAATACTGAACTTCGTTACATAAAGAGAATTAATTTAAATACCAACTTTGTTGTGAGAATTAATACGATATTGATACTAAATACTGATTTTCTCACAGTTATTAAGAGATTTTGCTTTTATTGCAAATATTCTTTAGTGAAATTTCGAGACATATTTAGTACTCCTGTTGACCCCACCTACAATAATAATTAGATATAAACCCCAATATTAGGAATAACCCCATGGGTATATAAAAGAATGAAGGTTTCCACTAGATCTTCCATAAACTCAGTGATGGTCCATGTTGGGCTAGACGACACAGATTCAACGCAAGGCAAGTGCACCACCCATGCTGCTTATAGGATTACTGACTACCTATTGAATAACAAGTCTATTGAATTTGTCGACTATCCTCTGCTTATCAGGTTGAATCCAAATATTCCTTGGAAGACTAGAGGCAATGGGGCTGTATGCTTGAGATTCAGAACCTCACATCACGAAGATGTTTTGGACAGGATAATTGATTTAGTTCACAAAGAGAATCTAGTAGCAACCGGCGCTAATCCTGGAATAGCAATCTACCGGGGGGAAACAATACCATACACTATTCAATGTTTTGCTCGTAAAGCGTTATACGACGTAGTTAGCAGGAAGACGGCAGAAGAATTAGCCAGACGTCATCAGATTCGTTTTTTCATGGACGGAAATGGACAAGGGCTGGTTGGATCTATAGCGGCTATTGGTACGCTTCTACAAGAAGACCACACTTTCGAAGCTGTCGCCTATAGAAAACAGGAAAAATGTGGAACGGTGAGAATACTTGATAGTGCACAGGTAGTTCAATATGATGCAGAAACGTTTCCTTACACCTTCAATAACTACGATAAAGCACACCATAGAGTACTGATCCTTCCTCATGGCCCAGATCCTGTTTTCTGTGGGGTAAGAGGTGAAAGTGCAGAGGTAGTGGTCTCAGCACTCAGAAAATTAAAGATTAGTGAGAAACTTGAAGGGTATATGGTGTTTAGAACAAATCAAGGTACGAATCAGCATCTTCAAAATGAGGTGGGATTCACAGACATTAAATGTTACACGGCCGGTTTTAGCCAATGTAGAGTCGATTCTAGACCCACGGTGATTGAAGGTGGCCATGCGATGTTCAGCGTTAGGGATCCCGTTGGTGCCGTTATTAATGCTGCAGTCTACGAACCGACAGATATGGTAAACATTGCATCCAAACTAGAAGTGGGGGACGTCATAAGAATAGGGTTTGGTGTCAGGAAGCCTAGTTCAAAACATCTTAGAACACTAAATGTAGAATATTTGCTAGTGTTAGAGACCAAGGAAATATTTGAAACTGTTAACCCCATCTGCTTAACCTGTAATAAGCGGATGAAATCAGAGGGAGCTAACAAAGGATTTCGATGTTGGAAATGCGGGCTTCGCAACAGGGGAGCTAAAAAAATCTTGATCCGCAAACCTCGAACGATAGAGACCAAGCTCTTTATTCCTAGTCCTAGGGCTCACAGGCATTTAACTAAACCCATTCATCGTTACGGAATGGAGAAGAATGTGACAAGTACCTCGGAAATAAATTTGTGGTCGGCGTGGTTCTGTAAAACCTAGTGCGGGGGGGGGTCGAATGAAGACCGACAATTCGTGCCCAAAATATGTCAATATCAATGTTGTAAACACATGATAGCGGGGGGTTGATTTGAACTTACGGCATGTACGCGTGAACGTAACAAGTAACCGCTCTGCGGGTTATGAGCCCGCCGGGATAACCTAACCTTCTCGTTGGAGAATCTGGCTTCCCCACCCCGCTAAAAATGCATCAGAGATGAGATAATATATCTTTATTTGTCTCAAAAATCGACATCTTGAAGAACAGGCACCTCTAGCGAATTGTATTTCTGTTCATTGTGATGCAATTCACCTTTATATCAAGTTGAACTTGGGCAAGGCTATTAAGAATCATGTCATAGAGCGTCGAGATAGATGACGATGTTTCGTTACGGCCCGGAAGTTGAATAAGAACTGACGCCTCTATCAGGTTTTTACGAGGACCGCCTTCACGGCTTCCTATTGCGGTATCTTGTATGTGATGCTACAATCTACGAACTCAGTTCCAGAATATGGCAACAGAAACCTTCTTCATCTCGTTACGTCAATCGATCTGATAATGTAACTCTGAAAAGATAACTTGATTTTCTAGGCAAAACATTAGAATCACTGATGGAGGGGTATCAATACTTCATTGAAGGAGATGCGGACACCATTATCGATCGCCTTTCCCTAATACCGGAACAAAGAAAAAGATATAGGCTTATAGTCACCTCGCCCCCCTACTACAGGCATCGAAAATATGGCGATGACATAAGGGAGCTGGGCAGAGAATCCTCTGATTGCGCTTTTGTTGAACGGCTCATCATCTTATTTGCAAAATGCAGAAGGCTTTTATGTGATGATGGAAGTTTGTGGATTGTAATTGGGGATAGCAGGAGAAATTACGCCAAGCTCTTGATCCCTCATCGTCTCACCGCGGGTTTAGTCAAAGAAGGTTACATTCTTCGGGAGGACATTATTTGGTACAAGAGAAATTACGTAGCTTCAGGTTCTCAAATTAACTTCTCCCAGGCTTATGAATATGTTCTATTCTTCTCAAAACGTACTGCATGCTTTACCAATATGGATTTGATAAGAACCAAGGGCAATGAAGCAAGGGAGGGACGAAATAAAGAACCTCCCCTAAATATGCTACAATTTGGTCCAGTTCGGCCAGACAAGAAAAAGATTGCCCGCATCATGGAAAAAATAAAAAAATGGAGCTCTGCTTCGGCGACGGAATTTTTGCCGTCTACGAGTGAAATAGCAAGAGCATACGGCTACGACCCCGAAAAATATTGTCCCACTTGCTATCGAAAGTTTAAGCGTCATGCCACGAGGAATAGAATTGGAGATCACAAGCATTATCCCATATTTGCAGTATGCAATTTGAGAGGCAAGAATCCGGGAAATGTGTGGGACATCGCTACCAAGGCCCACCATGGAAATGAGCACTTTGCAATCTTTCCTGAAGAGCTGGTGGAGAGAATAGTCAAATTTGCTACACAAAAAGGAGATTGGGTGATGGATCCGTTCTCAGGTAGAGGGACCACAGGCATTATTTGTAAAAATTTGAAAAGACGTTTTGTGGGTATTGACCTTTATCCAAATAATATCTCACTCTCAGAGAGGAATATTCAAAACGTGTGAGCTTACGACTATTAATAGCGCCATAACATCACCCCCATACCTCCTATATTAACCACGAACTTTTATATTACCAGATTTGGTACATCATCAAAAGCCACAACATGCATGCTGCTGTTTTCTACTCTCCAAATAATATTTCATTAGAGGAGAGGGATCATAAATTTTCCTCTGGCGACAATCAACGGAGGGGGGTTTTATTGAGGATGAATGCATGCGCAGTTTGCGGATATGATGTGAATGTTTATAGAAATGGACATATCAAGGTCAGGGCCCCCGTCGTCCTAGGGCATGAGATTTGTGGGGAACTCGCAGAATCTACCAGTTTTTCAATAGCACATTCTTATCCAGATGGAGATGTTTACAAACTTGATCTAGTTGAAGGCACACGTGTGGTACTTTCACCCGTTGTACCTTGTATGAATTGTATGTATTGTGATAGCGGACAATACAACCTATGCAGCAACCTTGGGGAAATTGGGTCTTCTATAGATGGAGGATTTGCCGAATTCGTACGCATTCCAAACAATACTCTGGGAATTGGTGGACTTATCCCACTCCCCGATTGTCTTACCAATGAAGAATCGACATTGATTGAACCTTTAGCTTGCTGCCTTAACGGCTTTAAGCGCATTAATTCCCTCGTTAATGATCGGTTGGAAGATAAAACATTTGTGATACTTGGAGACGGACCAATTGGGCTCATTCACTTACAGCTTGCAAAATATCTATATGGTGCTAAAGTGATAGTTGTCGGACGAGTAGGTCATCGACTACAAGCTGCAAGAAACATGGGGGCCGATTTTGTTCTAGAGCTAGAAGAGAATAAAGACACACTACCAACATCTGCAATCAAAGAGGTGTTAGACTTAACTGATGGAAAAGGGACAAGTGTATCAATAATTGCCACTCCAAATCCTGACGCGTTAGAGATAGCTGCTGGAATTGCCTCTAAGAATTCAATTATTAATATCTTTGCAGGTATGCCAAGGCATCTGAGTTTTCAACTGGATCCCAATTGGGTTCACTATAATCAGATTGCTCTTATTGGAAGTTTTAGTGCCACGCCTAAATTGATACATGAATCAATTACACTTGCCGCCAAAAAACGGGGGATTAGCCTTTCTTCGATTATCACTCATCGGTGTAAGCTCGATGAAATATACAAGGCTCTTGAAATTACTGAAGAATTTTTGGGTTTACGTGTAGTAATAAATTCCTTCTAAATCATTACGTCTAAGAAACAAGAAAGTGTGAAATCTAATAATTGCAACCATTTGATCCGTATGCTGCCCCTGAAATGGTTAATGATAGGAATTCGTCGAGAAATTAGTAATTATGCTGATGTTTGAAATTCGAAGAATTCAAATCATGTTGCTGAAATAACGATTTGATTCGTTTCACACCGTCTATCGTTGTTATGAACTTAGCCGTTGTGTGAGGGACTAGGCTCTGCCAATCCCTATCCAATACCATACGACGTCGAATTTGAGTTGCTGACAAATATCTTCTCTTAAGTAATCGTGGTTGTACTACCTTTACTCCCCTCTCGGTAAAGAGGGATTTGGTAAAGGGATCATTTGTGTAAACTCTGTCATATCGGGGCACTAGTAAATCCATCTGATGTGTCCAGAGATAGTGAATATCGGTATCTGGAACCGGGATCAACATAATCATATGCTCATCAATTTCTTGCTCTGCGATTAGAGTCTCACGGATCATCTCTATACGTTCACCTGCTGTGAACGGATTTCGATATTCATGGCTTCTTTGAGAACTTCCGACCACTATTATCAATTCGTCTACTTCTCTGGACGAATCTCGTACTGCCGATAAATGGCCCAAGTGGAATGGTTGGAACCTTCCCACAAGAATTCCTCTTGCTACTGCCATAGATTATTACCCCCGTAGTTGAAGGTCCAATTTAAAGGAACATAGTTAGCATAAGGTTATCGAGAGCAAGCCAACAAATCGTGTCTGGGGAATGTACCCATATTCATGTGAATCGGCTTCCAATCGTAGCATCCAATGGAGATGAAAGAGGTGTTCGTGAAGTGAAGTGGGAAAGAAATTTTCGTCCACTCTCGACGCCACCTTAGGGGATTTACATACCAAATCAATGCTCAGAGAATCATAACTGCCACAACAATAAAGTTCGGACCAAGAATATAACAAAACAATTTGCTTTAATATGCCAAGGATCTTATTATAATCATTGTTTCCTGTTCGTAAGAAAGATAGAGACGTAGAAACGAAGAATGGAAAGCACGGAGTTCTATATGGCTCTTGGTTCGATGATCTAAACAAGCTGACAAATGAAGAGCTTATGCGCATGTACAACGTGATTTCAACAGGATCATACGAGTTTGCAAAGAATGCTTGGTATTTTCCAATAGGAGGTGACCAGAGGTGTCCGATAATGATCGCTAAAGGCTATAAGCTTCCAATTACATCAAATGAGATGATAGATTTCCAAGATATAGCTTTAGGCCTCGAGAAACAATTCAAGGAGTTCGTCGATGCATGGGATTACGGAAAAATTACGACAAAAGATATAGAGAGTGCAATACTCGAGTTGTTTGAAATGAGAAGTATCAAGATTATTCAAGATTAGATCTAAAGTTGCTAATGTATTTCAGGTAGCATTCCATTGGCGTTAGCAATTCAATCATGCAATGCGCTGTGTTTATGGTGTGTTTATGATCTAATTATTGCTCATTTTCTGAGAGATAGTTCCAGAAAATCGTTTGTGGGCATCCCAATACATATGTCTTGATAAGAATTACTTTTGTTAGGCAGCTAAGAATATCAACTCTGGTCTGAGAGTTCCCCAAACAATTAATACCCTATAACAAGTAGGGATTATCTCAAATCGCGGTGGGTAGAATACGATGAGGGACCTAAAAAATAATGTACCCGATTCTAAGCATGGAATGAATGACAAAAATGTTTCACCTGGAGACTGGGTTGTCGTAACTACACATGGTGGGGATACGTTTCAAGGTACTCTTATGCCCAGATACGGATCAATGGACAAGAAACACGTAGTCATAAAATTAAAGAGCGGATACAATCTAGGGATTTCATCTTCCAATGTAAAGGCTATTTATAAATCCGAGTACAGATTTGGACGTGATACAAATCTTGCAGATAACACCCAGCCACGGCTACAGATAGGGAAAGAAAACTTGCAGCATGTTCACAAAATTGCACTTATTGGCACTGGAGGAACTATTGCTAGTAAAGTAGATTATCGGACTGGAGGAGTAAGTGCTGCTTTGACTGCATCAGAGATCTATGATGCTGTACCTGAGCTCAGGAATTACGCATCTATAGACGCTGATTTCATGTTCAACGAATACAGCGAAAATCTTGAGCCTCATCATTGGACTCAGATCGCCAATAGGATTTCTGAGAAAGTAAGGAGTGGAGACTATCGAGGCATAGTAGTCTCACATGGTACCGATACGATGCACTACACAGCAGCTGCACTGAGTTTTGCTCTTCACAATCTCCCTATCCCTGTTGTTTTGGTTGGATCACAAAGATCATCTGATAGACCCTCCTCTGATGGAGCCCTTAATCTGATAGGTGCCACGATTTTCGCGATAAAATCTCCTTATGCTGGAGTATTTGTTGCGATGCACGGAAGCACTTCTGATGACATTATCTCCTGTCATTTGGGAACAAGGGTTAGGAAGAATCATACAAGCCGGAGAGATGCATTTGAATCAATTGACAGATTGCCCATCGCGACACTGAATAATGCAGAGGTGAAGATAGAGTCACAATTTGTTAACATTGACATTCCAAATCGTCTCAATAATTACGATAAAAAACTCCAGAACAATTTCGAAGTCGAGTCGAAATTTGATCCAAGGGTTGCTCTGATAAAATATTATCCAGGTCAAGACCCAAACCTAGTTAGATATGCAGTCCAGACTGGATCTAGGGCAATCGTTCTTGAAGGAACTGGATTAGGACACGTAGGAAGAAAATTCTTTCCTGAGATTGCAAAAGCCATCAAATCGGGTGTGTTGATATTCATGACATCTCAATGTATCTGGGGAAGGACAAATATGAAAGTTTATGACACAGGCAGAGACTTGATCGAATTGGGGGTTTTGCCCCTTGAAGATATGACTTCAGAGACGGCTGTGGTAAAGGCAATGTGGACAATGGCAAACTCGCATGACAATGCAGAGGCAGCAAAAATGATGCAAAGAAACATAGCCAATGAGGTATCATTAATGTCACCGATAAATAGGCGATCGCTGTATTATGGGAAGGATTAACGAGTTTGACAACCAAAGCACCTAGGACTAGTTCAAAGCATTCCCTTCCAGAACTGGACCCAGAAATTTCAGGAGCCGATGTGATGGTAGGCTTGGAGATACATCAACAATTGGCTTCTCAGCGTAAGCTATTCTGTGAATGTAGCAACAAAGGCGCTGAACAGTCAACTCTGACATTCGTACGCAAACTGAGACCTGCCTATAGTGAGCTAGGCGGGTACGATCCAGCAGCCCTCTTCGAAGCTACAAAGATGAAATCTATAAGATATCACAGTCATCCCTTCACGAGTTGTTTGGTTGAAGCAGATGAAGAACCACCCCATTCCGTTGATAAGGAGTCTCTGGAAACAGCACTTATAGTCGCGTTGGCGCTTCATTCTAAGGTAGTTGACGAGATTCACGTTATGAGAAAAATTGTAATTGACGGATCCAATACGACAGGATTTCAACGGACTATGTTGATTGGCACAGGAGGGTACCTCGAAATAGATGGAAACAAGAAGGTGGGAGTACAAAGTGTATGCTTGGAAGAGGATGCGGCTCGACTCCTTTCTGATAATAATATCTCTAGAGATTACTCCTTAGACAGATTAGGTACCCCATTGGTTGAGGTAGCACTTGAACCTATGAGTGGAACTCCACAAGAAGTGTTACAAGTTGCAGTAACATTAGGAAGGCTGCTTAGAGCTAGCAAAAGAGTAGAGAGAGGCATAGGCACTATAAGGCAAGATATCAATGTCTCCGTCAGCGGAGGAGCCGTAGTAGAAATTAAGGGAATACAACAACTAGATCAGCTCATCAAAGTTATTGAATTTGAGACAACAAGACAACTGGGCTTAATAAAAATCGCAGCTGAATTAACTCAAAAACGTCCATCTGACCACAATAATTATGAAATTACGGTAAAAGATTCAACTGACATTTTGAGACACTCTTCCTCTAAGGCAGTAGTCCGGATTTTGGAGAGAGAAAATACTCAATTTATGGCGATAAGGGCGGTGGAATTCGATGGAATTTTAGGATACGAACCTTATGATGGGGTGAGACTTGGCAGACAGTTAGCAGAAATAGTAAGATTCTACGGGCTTGGCGGAATTTTTCATTCTGATGAACTGCCTAATTATGGAATAACCGAATCAGAAGTTGCAGCGATCAAGGAAAGATTGAGTGTGGTAAGCGGACGTGATGCATTTATTTTGATTGGCGGAGACAGGTATAGGGTTCAATTCGCTGTTGATGCAATTATTCAGAGGTTGCACAAGGCGACACAGGGTGTTGTATCAGAAACGAGAGCAGCGACGATGGATGGGAAAACGATTTTCATAAGGCCTAGACCTGGGTCCAGCCGGATGTATCCTGAGACAGATGTCCTTCCTATAAAAATATATGATTCAATGTTGGATCCATTGAGAGATTCCGTACCTAAGTCATTTGAAAGTTACATACAGGACATAATGCAAAGGTATCAGCTCAACCGCAAATTAGCCCTTGAAATTTTTGACTCTGATCGCCTGAAACTCTTTGAGGAGATCGTCAGAAATACAAAAGTACAGCCAACTTTCATTGCCTCAAAAATAACGGAAGATCTCACTAGCCTAAGGAGAAAGGGATTGAATCCAAATAGACTTTCTGATAAGTCGATTAAAATAGCATTTCAATTGCTTGATGGAGGCAATATAGCGAAGGAATCGATTCCAGTAATACTTGAGACCATGCTAACGAAGGATCTCGATGATGTAAAGGAGGCCATTCAGATTCTCGGTCTTAAACAAGTAAGCGAAAGTGAACTGAATGAAATTATAGACAATATAATCAATGATAACATGGTCTTGATTAAACAAAAAGGGAAAGATTCTTTACGAACACTGATGGGAAGGTGTATGTTATTACTTAGAGGCAGAGTAGATGGAAAAACGGTAAGTTCAATTCTTGAAAGTAAATTAGAACAAATTCTATCGTAGAGTAAGGTAATTTCTAGCAATATGCGAATACGATGTACTCTATGCGATGCGGCTGCTCAGCTGGCTGCATCCAGATTTTCGCTGAGTCTTTTATAAGAGAATATATATTGTTCATCTGTGTTAGAATGCGTGAATTTAGATCAGCATGAATGGTTCAATTGACAGCACTATCCCCTCTACGTCAAATGTTCTCACTTCTACAAATGATGAAACAAATCGAAAGGCAACAGAGGCCATTTTTGTGCTTTGTGACAATTGTCATTGGGCTGCTACATTTATTGACAAGTCGAGATTGAATCTCATAGAAAACGGTTGTGTTATGTGTGAGGAATCACTTGTTTCGAGTTTTCCTATTCTTGATAACGAATCATTTACCTTTGATATTACTGAACGAAGGGGTGTAGAATTGAACTTCGGGGCCCGTAGGAAAAAAAATAGGACCTAAGCTATCGGTGATTCTAGTTCCAATCACTCAAGTGACCACCATAGGGTATCGAATCGAAAGGGAATGTGCAAGAAACAATTCTTGTTATACCTGCGATTTTCCACATGACCTGCAAAATTTGGCCTTAGAATTAATTTCCACACCGCAACCGTTGCAGCTCCGTTTGAGTGGCCTTCCTGGCGTGTCTTCGCCAGACATACTCGGGACAGCGATGGTGTCTGGAACGCTCAATTGATGCGGCTCAACTTGCGACCTACTCCCTCTAGTTTCCAGGACGCTCTTTAACTCCAGAACAAAGCGTGCCTCCAGGAAGTTTGCTTTGGTGAGATCTTGTAGATAATCGCTCAACTTGGAAAAAAAAATAACATCATCAATCTTACCTTTCTTGTAAAGCTGAGCATCATCGATGAATGATTCATACTTATCCTGTACGCCTTCTAACACTTGCTTTAGCTGCTCTCCTAGTTCGGCTAAACTGCCCTTAGAAGAACCTTTCGACATTATAATACACCTATTTTCTAGGACTAATATATCCTATTGATGCCGTCGGTAAATATTCATTTTGCTGCTCGAAAGCTGTGTTAAGATAAATCTAAGTTTAAGGCCTTGATAAAACACATTAATATCGATTTGAAGTCCAAATGAAGCACTACGGGAGGGGTTGTCTAGACTGGTTAGGATACCTGCCTTACACGCAGGTGGTCATGGGTTCGAATCCCATCCCCTCCACTGCAACCACGGTTAGAATCCCCGACATAAGAAATAACCAATGTGAAAACAACGGACACATTTTAGGCCGGAAATCAAAGGTATTATTAGAGATCCAACACCGTAACTTTCAATTCAGAATCGAGGAATCATATGGAAGACATCTACAATTTAATTTCGCCGAGAAAAGAAACTGTCTGACTGGATTGAAAGGATTAACATAGACTTAGATCGGTCAGATAGGACATATGCCTTGAAATTTGTGCAGTATGTGAAAGACAATGCAAATGCCATACTCTGGATCACTCGTTACATAACTGCGTTAATCTCCATGAGAAAGTTTATGCGCAAATCATATAGAGATGTAAATCAGGAAGATATCCGTGCACTCATCGATTTTATTGAAAACCATCAGTTGTATCTGAGGTTATTCTGCAAGGTTGTCTATGGCAATAATAAGTTCTATCCAGAGCAGGTAAATTGGTTTTCAATTAAGGTCTCAAAGGACAAGTCACGCAACTATTTTACCTTGGATATGGCCGAATACTTGGATGAAGATCAAATTAAGATACTTATCAAATCCGCATCGTCTGTTAAGAGAAGGGCCGTTATACTTCATAGAGTCCTAATAAGACTTTTGTATCTTGTCTAGTCAATTTCTTTCTTACTTTAAAGTTCAGATTCACGGGGTATCAGTGCCTTGGACGTCAATTTGGTGACTCATGGTATTTGCATCCCTCTATTTTGCCGATACTCGCGAAGAAAACCAAGGAATGATGGATATGTGGAACGGATCGTAATGCCTAATCTCTTAGATATGCGCAGAGATACTATGAATACACGTCTTCATTAGAAAAGTATCGTATCATGGTTCCAATATTACGTCGTTGAAAGTTCTTTCAGTTTTTGCGATTGTTCAATCCCTGTTACGGGTAACCCTCTGGAATCAAGTACTCCTATTTGAGTCATTAGTGAGGCCTGGTGTGTTCGTGTTCCATCTTATTTCCTCTAAATTTCATAACAACCACGTGGGGTAACTCAACGTACTTTCCTGTAGGTCGTATTCCAGGAATCATTGACTTAATCTCTATGTCGTGAGTAAAACTTAATATTAATTCATCAATGACCTGGTTGGTTCCAAGGGTACGAGAGACACGTGTAATTTTAGTGTCTTTAGGCATCTTACCAACAAAATCGTTTTTGTAGAAATTGTAAACGCCATTATAACCTACTCCGCCAGTCATCACAGGGACATGATGAACATAAGGTTCCTTGAAAATCACTGTCTCCCCCACGTCTTTGTCTTCAAATTCAAATTTGACATGTTTATCGAATATATTGCCCAGTTTGATAGAAGAGCCTCTTTTTTTGATTCGGTTTTTGTTCTTGGACTTTAATCTTTTCATAAATCAGATAGACGTCGCGAACACGTTTCTTATGTGTTCGCTATTTACAATTCCTTATATCTAATGAATTCGCGTCTCATTAATTCCAAATTAATCCATCTACTTATATACAATAATTCAATTCCGTTGTATTATATGGATATAGTCGAAGTTCTTACCGCTAACCTGAATACATCCGCGATTCGTCACTATTACAGGAGTTGAAGAGAAAAAGTGACTATAGTAAGAATCCCTCCGCTCTATCTTAAGAGAACCTATTTCTAAAGGAATATACTTAGAAATACTAGTGCTCGCCATGGCTTGGTTTGCGATATTTTCACCAATAGATTCGGGTGTTGAAACAATGTCCTTGTCAAGTATTTCCGATTCAGATTGTACCGTATCGTGATTTGCTTTACCCGTATCCATGACGACTTCTTTAGATAAATCCTGACTCCTGACGATATCATCTTTGCCCCTTTGTCTTAAATCCGTGCTCTCATCGCGTCCAGATCCATTTGAGACGAAACCTCCGAAACGTGCGCCAACTCCCTTCATCTTGTCTGAAATTTCATCCTTTATTGTTCCTACTTTGTCGTTAGGAAATCTTTCGTTCGTGGTCCATTTCATTATAATCAGCTCCTAAGTATATGAGAATTCGGATGTCTTACTAATATACTATCCTAGCAACTGGTGGACGCAATAATTAAAAGCGTTACTAGTGAAAGTTCATCGTAATGAAACTGTTCAACGCACGAAGTGCCACCGAGGAATATATGTCAACTCATTCACTTACTTTTTCCACTCCCGAGATGACTCTTAAGAAATTTGCACTCTGGCTAGGGGAACAAGTTACCTCGCCTGAAAGTAATGAAACTGTGCCTAGGTTGACCCTCTTTCTCCAAGAGAAGAAATCTGGTCCATCGAGTCAGACTACTGAACCGGACGTCGATGAAACATTTAGGCCGTCTGGAGCGGTTACAGAGATGTACGGGAGAGACATCCCAAAAATAGGAAACAATCATCCTGATGTTGGACAGGTTGTGCAGGGAAAACATTGTGTTGGCTGTGGTGCCAATTTAAGTTTAAATTCCAAGTTCTGTAAGACATGTGGTGCGAAGCAAGTATAAAGCGGGAGGTCTTCGTAAACTAAAATATGCCTGTTCACTGAAATTTTGAGTTTTTAAACCGCCATTTGTAATTGTAATACTAACCAATCCGAGGTGCAATAAATATTTACGGAACTCCATGCTCTCAGAATTTCAAGACCGTCTTTTTCATTATCCTGAGGAAATGTTAGGAGACACTGAAAGTTTCAGGGTGGTAATATACTTGAGTTTTGGAATACTCATATCTTGAGTTTGCTCAATGTGTACAATTTCTTGATGCGGTCTAACAGAATAACTAGTCCAACGACCATGATGATTGCTATCAGAGCTTGAATTAATGAAGTTGTTACCCTGTCATGGATACCAAGCAAGCTACCCAGTGGCGCAACAAATATAATCAAAAATCCACACGCCGATAGGACTATAGCCCACATTACTACAATAAACCCAAATAGCCCCATCATAGCCAACCCTAAACTCCTATACTCTATACGAATAAGGATTGAATGTAGATGGATATGAATGCTAGGGCTGAACTAAAAATTGCGAGCTTTGTGACCTGTTTAATAATATCTTTTTCGGTCAATGGACCGTCTGCCAGTATCAACCTTAGTAGTGTCACTGGGGCTTTCTTATCCTTTGATGCCATCAACTTGAAGTCATCAGTTAGCATTGTAGGGCGGGCTTTTACCTCTCTGTGCTCTACTATTTTTTTCATACTTGAAAGAAAAAGAAATGAATTCATGACGGCTGGTAAGAGCGCTATCACAGCTATGATCTCCGATTTACCTGCAATGGCAATCGCGCCGAGCATTGCTCCCATTAACAATGTGCCAGAGTCTCCAGGAAATATCCGACTCGGGTACCTATGGTATTTGTAAAAAGCTAGGGTTCCTGCTAGTAAAGGTAATCCGGCCAAAAATACGTAAACATTACCGAATAACAGAACACTTGCCAAGATAGGTATTAACGCAATAATCACCGAACTACTTGCCATGCCATTTAGAACATCAATTGAATTAATAGTGTTTCCTATGACTGGTATTATAACGAGTATTAAGGGAATATAAAGAATTGGAATAAATACGCTACCAAATACCAAGTTAAGATAGTTACCATGTGCACCTAGCAAGATTATTGGAACGGCAGCGGCCACTAGTACCAATGGTTTAAACCAACCTGGCATTATTTTTCTATCGTCAACTATACCTACTGTGAAGCCTATCAAAGTGGTCAATAGGATAGCAAGCACCGCATTGCTGAGTGTCAATATATACAGAATTACTTCGGTCGATGCTATTCCTAATAGCAAAACTGGGCCAGCAGGCCTAGGAATATCTGGCTTTCCAGGTTTATGATAGTCCTTTACTACCTGACCTTTCGATTTCAAAGATTTAATGGACTTAGGCATAAGGAAAAAAATAACTCCAAAGGAAAACAACGATACAATTATTGCAGAAATAAAGTAAAAGGTGTTAGATAAGGAATCGACGATTATCAAGATTGGTTCTGCAAGTTATGCCAGGCCTATTATAAATTTAATTAGTGATAGAATGTGGGAATACGGATAACAATATGTAAGGCGGCAAGCTCAGACCATATACTTGTATACGTAGAATTGGTTCGAGTGATATATATCAGGGAATTTAGTCAGATTGATAACTTTAGCTAATTTAATCGCCAATTATATAACAGTAGTATTAAGGTTTGGTATGATGGTGGTATATTATGGTCGCCCTACATAAATTTGATAGTTTGCTTCTTTATTTTTCTTGCCATTGATGTACCTATCTTTGGGATTCTTGCTATGTGTTGTTCGTCCACTTCTATAAGATCCTTCATGGAGGCTACACCTTCATCAAATAGAGATCTTGCTCTAACTCTACCAATGCCTGCTAATCTTAATAGCGACAGCAACTCCGGCTTGACTCCGTATTTAACTCGTTTTCTAAGCATGTCAACTTCAACCAAAAGATCGTCCCTTTTACATAGTTTAGCGATCTCATAAAAACATGAAACTAGCCGATCACCAGCCTCAACAACCCTGTGTAAGTCTCCTGGTTCTACTCCTAATTCTAAAGATATTTGTCTTACACTTGATTCTTCGATCCAGCTGTATAATACTAAAAGGCTTCTACTGCATGCATGTTCGTCTAGTGGGGTTACTAGACAACTTTCGTTCTTAGTCAGTAGATCTAATAGGGGTTCTAGATCTTTCCTCCTTAATTGAAGCTTTGGAAAAAAATCCTCGCACGATGTAACTACCTGAAGATACGCAAGAACATGATTATCTGGAGAATCAGTACCATTTCTCTTTATCGCTCCAATGAAGTTTCTAAATTGAACACCTGTAAGCGGATCCATGTATAACAAAGAAATGGTTTTGCCAAAAGGAGTGGTTATATATCTACCATTTTTGGACTTGATTAGTCCTTGTTCTTCAAGATCGTGTAGCGTTTTGTCAACCTTACTCAATAACATCAACTTATCATGAGAAAACGCATATAGGGTATTTGCAAATAATCCTTGAATTTCTGGCCTTTGGATGCCTGGGACTTCTACCACTGTGCTCAGAACATGCGATCTCAAGGATTTTCCCTTGATTAAATTAGACTCTATCGGTTCAGGTGTTCCATCGATATAATGATCATATAGATCTTGTCCTGGAATATTGTCGTTTGCGATGATTATGCCCTCTCCTTTTTCGTCATATTGGGGTCGCCCCGCCCGCCCACAAAACTGTTTGTACTCCATAATTCTTATAGGAACATATCCGCCTTGCTCCAGATCATACCTCATTACACTTGACAGTATAACTCTCCTTGCAGGAAGGTTTACGCCGTATGCCAAAGTGGGGGTGGCCACAATAAGCTTGACGATTCCCTTCGTGTAAGCTTTCTCAACCACTTCTCGACATTGCTGGGACAGACCTGCATGATGAAAGGCAACGCCTTTGCTAACTAACTTTACTAATGTCTTTGTTAAGTCTGCATCGTCTCCCTTCTTCAAAATCTTAGATGACGCCTCGGCTGCCATCACGGCTTCTCTTCGTGACAGCATCTGATGAACTGTATCAGCTGCCCTAACAGCAAGGGAAACACATCGCTTTCTTGTTTCTGCGAAAATTAAAGATTGGCCACCTTTTGCAACACAATCAATAGCAACGTCGACCGAGGCCGAGCCTCTGGTAGAAAACTTGACAGTAAACCGACTGCCATCATTCATAGAGGCTTTACCATCTTCAAATATTCCCTCCACCAATTTTGTAGGTCTCCAAGAACTCATGACCAAGTCACAACCGAGCCATTCCGCTAATTCACTGGAATTAGCAACGGTAGCACTAAGTGCTAGGATTTGAGCTTTAGAATACCTGTTTCGGATTTTGGTAAGTAGCATCTCCAGAGTTGAGCCTCTCTCTGGATCCGACAGTAAATGAATTTCATCCGTTATAAAGAGCCCTACCTTCTGCAGCCAATCAATTCGCCGGCGAAGAAGTGAATCCATCTTTTCGTTAGTTGCCACAATAATATCTGCGTCAGACAATCCGCTTCCTGGCGATTTGAAATCCCCACTTGCTATCTTAACTTTGACCTGCCTGCCTATCAGAGAATGGTTTTCAAATAACTTGAAGTCATGGTATTTCTCTGATGCCAGTGCTCGTAAAGGGGTGAGATATATAACTTTTAAGCCTCTTTGAAGGACTGAGATTGTGGCCATCATCGCTGTCAATGTCTTTCCGCTTGCAGTCGGAGTTACAATTAGTAGATTCTTGCCTTCTGTGACACCTTTTGATAGAGCAAATTCTTGTGGAGGATATAACTCAGAGTAACCCAGTATCTTCAACATCTTATTTAAATTTCTGTTTCCGTCCGTTTTTAAATGACGTTCACGATCCTCAATTAATCTCATACGATCTGAATTAATCTCTAATATCATATCTATTAATAAGAATAGTGTTATAGCTGTATTGATAGCAAAATGCTATGTATCTACGACAATTCACATGAATTAAAATAAATTGCTGAAATATAGCTTTCTAACAGGAACGAGAGAGGTATCGGTAAAATTATTATTACACTACATTGCAGAAATGCTCTGTGTAACAAGGTAAAGTTTCACAGTATCAACTTTCTATTCGCTAGCTCGATCTGTAACGAATGTTAATTACAAGTGAAATTAAGAATTGGGATAGAAAGTCCTCGTAATAATATTTGCAAAAGATTCTATGTAAAGTACCTACTATGAAAGGATTATCAATTTCAGCGATTACTGGCAAAGGCATTCAAACAAGCGATGTCAACTCTATTGGAGTTTTCCGGTCAGTAATTGTGATCGGTTCGACAAAGTTGATAAAGTGGAGTATCCAAATGGTAGGATATATTGACAGAAAATTCTGTCAGGCATATTGACGTAATTAGAGAAATGGAAATACTAAAACATGAATATCAAGTACGCTGTAGTCATTTCGAATTGCAGTACTCTACAGGTGATAATTCCATAAGCTGCTCAATCTGTAGCAAAAGATGGGTCTTTCATGAAAGAAGAGGTTTCCAGAATACACTTGAGATTTATACTGCCGAAAGAGACCAAATTGAGCAATAGTCTGAAGACACTATCAGGATCAGGAAATACAACCTCGGCAAGTAGCAATCAATTGAACCTGGTAGTATTCGTTCCATCATGATTAGGTATGAAAATACTTTGCTTCTGCCAATATACTACACATACATTTTATAGGACTTTAATAACTGATATTGTGAAAGAACGATTTTGGAGCACATCAATAAATGATGACAAATTACTCCTTTGTTAATCTAAGAGATGCAAAACAGTTCGTTGGAATGAACTCATTGTTTACTAATGAAATGATGCGCTTGAGATAATAGCGATGTAAATATCACAGGTCAAAATATATAGTTGTTGATAACCTCTACGTTATGAGTTATGATTTCAATGAGTCAGGTTATTGATATACTCGATACTTATGACAGGAAAAATGTAAGTGTTGGAACGATTGGAAGTCATTCAGCCTTGGAAGTAATGGATGGATGCAAAGATGAAGGACTTAAGACAGTCTGCGTATGTCAAAAAGGACGAGAGACCCCTTATTTGAGGTTTAGACGACTAGCAGACGAGATTCTCTTCCTTGACAAATTTTCAGATGTTCTTTACAAAGAAAATATCCGAAAACTGATCGACCTAAATACAATCTTTGTCACAAATAGAGCGTTCACTGCATACCTTGGCTATGAGAATATAGAAAAAAAATTTTTGGTACCTCTATTTGGTAATAGATCTCTTCTTCGTGCGGAAGAACGGGAAGAAGAATACAACCAATATAATTTACTTGAGCAGGCTAACATCAGACATCCAACTATTTTTGATGATCCCTCTGAGATAGAAGGTCTTGCAATAGTAAAAATTCCAGAGGCAACACGAAAACTGGAAAGAGCCTTCTTTATTGTTTCATCGTATGATGACTTCATTCGGAAGTCAGAAATGAGGATTGAAAAAGGTGTTATTAATAGAGACGATCTTAAGAATGCGGTCATAGAAGAGTATGTGATTGGCACCTATTTCAATTTCAACTTCTTTTACTCACCTCTTAAAAAAGAGATGGAATTTCTCGGAATAGAAAGAAGGCTACAAACAAACCTTCACGACTTTACCACATCTATCCCTGCAAAGGAACAGATGGAAATAGATATAGATTTACAAAATATTGAAGTTGGTCATATGCCTGCCAGCATTAGGGAATCCCTTCTGGAAAAGGTTTTTCTTATTGGCGATAGGTTTGCAAATTTTGTTAACTCAAAATACTCTCCTGGTCTAATCGGACCGATCTCGTTGCAGAGTGTGGTGACTCGTGATCTTGAACTTATTGTTTATGACGTCTCTTTAAGAGTTCCAGGAAATCCTATTATGGCGACTACTAGTCCGTACACAAAGTATTCACATGGGTTCGTTCTAGGTGTAGGCAGAAGGGTAGCTATGGAAATTAATGACGCACTAAAGACCAATAAGATCAACGAAATAGTAACTTAGCTTCACAGCAAATGGGAAGGTGAAATGTGAGAGTCTTATTGTTCTATTGTCTCTTCGAACAGGTTCCTTCTGACATGTATAGGTATGTCGTAGTATGCTGCCAACGCTATAGCATCAGAAGCACGGTAATTCCTCATGATAAAGTGTTCATTCCGATTCTTAAAGTATAGATTTGCCCTAAGAACTGATCCGCTCTGATATACACGTACTTCTAGAAGTAACAAATCCTGGGTCACCGCTAGCTCTTCCACAAGATTATAAATTGTAGGTATGGTATTCTTATCACCTTCTTGGAATCTCGAGATATGCCGAGCAACTTCTCCGGAGAAGGCGCGCATAGGAAACTCCTTTCCATCAAATGTTTTAAGTATAACTATCCCCTCTAGGCCTAGCTGGTCTGCAAATCCAACATAGCTGATCTTGGCAACTATGTATTCATCTTCACCTGTAGGCAAATTGGAAGACATTTTTACTTAAGGTATACAATTCTAGGAATTAAAGATTACACTAGTCTACTTCTGCCTTTGTAGTAAGGGATAAATTACTATGGATACCTCTCAGCACTCATCTATTTAGGGGCTGGACTAGGAAGATTAATCATATTTTATTTTCAAGTAGGGCACAGAGTTAAGCGGTCAGTACTCATACAGGTAGATACGAATAAAACGAATGGAAAAAGTAGAATTATCATGGACGCCTTGTGATGATATAAGGCTCTGTTAATTTCCCCGAAATGTATTCCAAATACTGCGCTGCCAGAGGAGATATCATAACGGAATAGAATCGAATTGTATCATCACGGAGTTAAGATGCTAGGGTAGAAAGAACTAAGGTGATTCCACAAAGACTTTTTATTCAGGTGGAATTACATGGTGGCCTGTGTTCAAACAGAACATCTATAATTCGCCTGTGAAAAAGGTGGACCCCTCATATTTTAGGGGAAATGTGATCCTACAACAGGTGCTTGGCGATGAAAATTCGAATGAACTAGAGATCTACCACGTATTCTTTAAGAATGGAGCTACTACTACCGTGCATTACCACGAGACGGATCAGGTCCTAATTGCTACGAAAGGACGTGGCGTAGTAGGTATAATAAATAGTGACTCTATTGCAGATTTTAAGGTTGGGGATATTGAAACAATTCCAATGAACAAGGAGGGTGATGTTGTGCAGATTCCTGCCTTTAAGATGCACTTTCATGGAGCAGCTTCAAAGGAAGAGTTTTCTCACATAGCTATCCGTCAGATGTATTTATTTGACAATTCGACAAAAAAAATGCGCCGTTCAGAAAACAAGTGGGAGAGTGATATAATTTTAGAAAAAAAGAGGGACCTTGATTCCTCCTCTCGACGGGAAATCGCAGATAAAATTGGAAGAATAATAGGAGATGTGATTTATAATAATGAGGGCTCGAAGAAGCCCCAGTAGTTGGCTATGAGGCTACTCTTAACAATAGTCCGGCCAGAAATTCAGAGGTCATCGGCTCTATAGCGTTGCGTTTACCGTTAAATTCAAATCAATATCGAATAAAACTTCAAAGTTTCTAATTTCAGTCGTCTATGTGTCCTAGCAAGTCGGACGTGGTAAGCTAAGTAACACGTGTCACCCCTCCTGCACAATAAACAAAGTGAGAACAAATGATTATTGTACAAGGAGAGGTGTCCCTTGGTTCTACACCTAGCAAGTCGGACGCATTACCAAAAGCATTTAATATATCAACCAGGTGTAAGTGAAATCATATCGTATGAACTTATTTCACCACACCAAATACGAGTGCGATCAAGATGGAGAGAAATTTAAGAGCTACGATGAGCTTATACAACATGCAAGACACGTTCATCATCATCCAATCGTAAAATGCCATAGTTGTGGAAAAGAGTTCATACATGAAAAAGATAGATTACATCATGAAAGAGAAGAACATGAAAAGACCGTGGACTATAGATTGCACAAAAACTTGCACGAGCATGGCAAGAAAACTACGCCGCAAGAAGAAGTATATGATCACACACGTAATTTTGGGGATAACTTTTGAGATTCTATTAATGTGAGATTATTGCGCACTCACATCTGATCTAAATATGTGATAAAAAACCCAAGATGACCCCAGACGGTCATTTCAGATATCTGCATCTATAATTTTTTCCTTGGGGTGAAGTGGAAATGCTAGAATTAAGTTCATAGATGAAGGTCGATACAGATTAATGTCACAGCATCGAATTTTCTATGATGTTTGCCGTCAAGAATTACACAGAGCTACGAAATAGAGGTGTTAGGGTGGCTTTGTTAAGCGGTTTATCATTGGTATCGATATTCGTGATTTATAGTAGCCTAACCATCCCCCAAGACAATCAGTCCTTACAAATGAGCTCTCAACTCATGAATCTTGCAAACATCGTATTATTTTGGACCTTTGTATCCATTCCTATCTGTATCTACGGAATTTATCTTATTTTTAAAGCTGAAATATATAGAGCGCACTTAAGCGGTAGCCCTTTAGGTTCTTACTTGAAGGTAACATTCACTGATATCAAATATTGGAGAATTATGGTAATATCTTCTGTGCTTTATTGGATTGGCTTCGCCTTCTTGTCACAAATACTGCTATACGAACCTAATATGCCGATCAGCGGTGGGGATGGATTTGTGATTCCTTCATTGATGATTACGCCTTGCTGCAACCTACCTGGATACGTTCCTATGTTATCCGTGTATCTAACTGAGTATTTTACCATATTAATAATTCCTATTAATTTTGCACTTTCTATTGCTATATCAGTAATGGTCGGATTTAATCTATCATTGATGGTCTCTTTCTTTAGTATGTCAAGAAGTCAGAATAATAACAAAAAACTTTCAATCGTGAGTGGAATAGGTATTACTGCTGGGCTCTTTGTAGGATGTCCAACCTGTGCAGGAAGTCTAATCTCGCTATTTGTCGGATTTGGATCAGGAGTTGCTGTAGCAGCATTAGCTCCTTTTCAGACCCTGTTTCTCTTAATAAGTGTCCCTACTCTATTGATATCACCATTTATCGCTTCCAAATTAATGAAAAATAATTTCGCTTGCAACTTCAGATCAAATTCTGTCGGAGCAAACTAGAAGCATAAGCATTTCGACGGATTATCCTCCTAATGACCTGGTTAGTCAAAGGATTGCAGACGGACTGAGCCTCCAGTAATAACATATAACCGATAGGTCATTAATCCAAGTCGAAGTCCACCGCATTTTCCTATGCCCCAACGAATTCATCTGGCACGGATTTTCCCATCGAAAATCAGCCGTCTACTGGGATTTCCTTTTGGCAATAACATTTTGTTCTAGCGTTGGCAGTACCTTAGAAATACTGTCAAGATACATCTGAACATGCGGTTCTGCAATCCACATTTTTTTCTTCTCGTTCTCGAAAAGGTATCCATATCTCTGAGAAC
>Ga0315553_10000145_pt1 | contig 60463 bp, 57 predicted proteins | sample SalMarSW160140MG_FD_203099 | JGI IMG/M metagenome (GOLD analysis project Ga0315553, IMG submission 203099) | Salt marsh sediment microbial communities from the Plum Island Ecosystem LTER, Massachusetts, United States - Salt Marsh Sediment SW1601-40 ...
GGCTGGCGGGCTCCCGCTCTTCGCCTCTCCCAGGGGGAGAGGTCGGGCCGTCGATGCGGAGCGAAGCTCCGCCGTGGTGGACCGGGTGAGGGGGGAGTTCGCTATCGAGGTCGCAACCCCTCACCCGCTCGCCCGGTTGACACCGGGCTCGCGACCTCTCCCTCTGGGAGAGGTAAGGTCGGCGCGCGCTGTCGGCGTGAAAGTGATTTCGCGGCAAGGTGGCTGACATGCGCATCCTGGTCACCAACGACGACGGTATCGCGGCCGAGGGCCTGCAGGTCCTGCGCCGCATCGCGCTAGCGCTGTCCGACGACGTGTGGGTCATTGCTCCGGAGCGGAACCAGAGCGGCGCCTCCCATTCCATGACGTTGCACGAGCCGCTGCGCTGCCGGAAGATCGATGATCGCACCTTCGTCATCCGCGGCACGCCCACCGATTGCGTGCTCATGGCCGTGCGCCATCTTCTTCTCGAGCAGCCCCCCGATCTGATCTTGTCCGGCGTCAACCACGGCTCGAACCTCGGCGAGGACGTCACCTACTCGGGCACCATCGCCGCGGCCATCGAGGGCACGCTGCTCGGCATCCGCTCGATCGCCATGAGCCAGACCGGCGGCTCGCTCGAGGAAGGCAAGATCCACTGGGAGACGCCGCTGGCGCACGGGCCGGGCCTCGTCTCCAGGCTGCTGGGGGTCGGCTGGGCGACCGGCATCGTGATCAACGTCAACTACCCTGCGTGCCCGCCCGAGGAGGTGACCGGCATCGAGGTGACCACGCAAGGCCGCCGCGACCAGGCGCTGTTGCACATCGACAAGCGCAACGACCCGTGGGGCACGCCCTACTTCTGGTTCGGATTCGAGCGCCCGCCGTCGACGCTCGTTGCCGGCACCGATCTCGCCGCGATCGATCAGGGCCGCATCTCGGTGACGCCGCTGTGCTTGAACCTCACGCACGAGGCGACGTGCCGGGCGCTGCAAGACGCGTTTGCGGGCCCGGCGCCGGCCAAGAGCGCAAAGCGCTTATAGCAGCCATCGGACCGCCGTCTTCTTGTCGCGCGGACGTCCTCTTCACAGCACAATCGCTGCGTACCTCTTCTCCTGGATCGCTACCGCGGGTCAGGCACGCGCCAGCCCGCTCCGGGGTTTTGCCAGAGCAATTCTGCCGCCCGTTAATTCTCCGTTAACTCCTTAACGGTTAATCAAAGGTTGGCAGTAAAGGTGCGTATCATGATGCGTTTTAAGCGTTCCCATCGTGGCAGCGGGTCCCTTGCACGTCCTGCACGGCACGTCGCCGCCGTCCTCATCGCCGCCCTAGTTGGCGGATGCAGCGCCGAAATCAGCCGGTTTGACTTCCCCGGATTCAGCCTGACCGACAGCAAGAAGGAGACGACGACGTCGTCCCTGCAGCAGCCGTCCGGCTCCGACCGCGGTCCGAGCTATCTCGGCAACGAGGGCAGATCCGCGTCTGCCGGCTCCTATGACCGGGGCGGCTACACGGCCCCGCGCTCCAACCGCGAAAACCGCGTCGCCATGGCAAACCTGCAGGAGCCGGCGCCATCCTCTCCTCCGCCTGCCGGCGGACGCCGCTATGACGGCCAGCCGTCCTATCGCCAGCCCACCTTGCGTCCGGGCGAAAGCGTTGCGGTCCGGCCCGGCGACACCCTTTACGGGCTTTCGCGGCGCCATCACGTTTCGGTCGCGGAGCTGATGGAGGTGAACGGCCTCAGCAATCCCAATCTGCACCCCGGTCAGACGCTCTACCTTCCCGAAGGCTACTCGGTGCAGCGCCCCTCAGCGCAGCGCCCCAGAGCGACGGCGCGGGCGGTCGTGCCCCCGGCGGCGGTGAAGGCGAAGTATTCCGGTTCCTATACGATGCGGTCCGGAGACTCGATCTACGGGATCTCCCGCTCCTACGGCGTCCCCGTCGCCGAGTTGCAGAAAGTCAACGGCATTTCCAATCCGCGCGAAGTGCGGGTCGGCACCGTTCTGATGGTGCCGGGCAGCGCTGGCGCCGAGCCGGCCGCGCAGGGTACCTCGCGCGTCGCCGTCGCGCCGCCGGTGGTGCAATCGACCCGGAAGCCGACCGTCATCAACCGGCGGAAGACCCAGATGGCCTCGCGCGACCGCGATCTTTCCACCGGCACCATCACACCGCCCGCGCATCATGCGAGCGACAAGCTGCGCTGGCCCGTGCACGGCAAGATCCTCACCGGCTTCGGGCAGCGCAACGACGGCACGCATAACGACGGCATCAATCTTTCGGTGCCGCAGGGAACGGCGGTGCATGCCGCAGAGAACGGGGTTGTCGCCTACGCCGGCTCGGAGCTCAAGGGCTACGGAAATCTCATCCTCGTGCGCCACGACAACGGCTGGGTGACCGCATACGCCCACAACGAGCAGCTGACGGTGAAGCGCGGCGATAAGGTGCAGCGCGGCCAGGTGATCGCCAGAGCCGGACGCACGGGCTCCGTCGATCAGCCCCAGCTCCACTTCGAGCTGCGCCAGGGCTCCAAGCCGGTCGATCCGGTACCGTTTTTAGAGCGGCTGTGATCTTCCCCCTCTTCCCGCAATGCGGGGAGAGGGCGCTTAGCCGATCAGCACCGGCGTCTTGCCCACGTGCGCGCGGTCCGCGACCTGCTTGGCCAGGAAGTCGGCGACGTCGGCGCGCGCGATAAAGCCGGCGCGCCACGTCTCAGGTTGCGTCAGGACCTGGTAATCCCCCGTCGCCGAGGCGTTGGTCAGAACGCCGGGCCGCGCAATCGTCCAGTCGAGGCCGCTCGCCTTGACCATCTGCTCGGCAACATCCTTGTCGTCGTAGACGCGCTTGAGGATGAGCGGAAAAACGAGCACGTCATAGAGGAGGCCGCCGTGGCCGCGGCTGTCGCCGGCGCCGAGCCCGGTGACGACAATGAGCCGTTTGACGCCCTTGGCCTGCATGGCATCGACAAGCACGCGGGTCGCCTTGGAGAACAGCGTCGTGCCTTTGAGGAGGGCCTCGGGCCCGAAGGCGACGCCGAGGCTCTGAATGACGGCGTCGGTCCCGTCGAGCGCCCGCCCTATGATCGCGGTGTCGAGGGCGTCGCCGTCGATTTTTTCTAGACGCGGATCCTCGATCGCAATTTTCGTCATCTCCCGCGCGAGCGCGCGGACCTCGTGGCCGGCCGCGAGCAGGGCCTTGACCGTTTCGAGCCCGATCCCGCGGCTTGCGCCGATGACGAGGACCTTTGTCATGCTGCAAGCGCCTTGCGGATCTTGTCCGCGTGCGCGGCGAGCACCTCGGGCTTTTCCATCTCGCGGCTGTGGGGCATCAGCGCCACGCCCTCATGGCGCGGGATCACGTGATAATGCAGATGGAACACCGTCTGCCCGCTCGCGGGCTCGTTGAACTGCACCACCGTGACGCCATCGGCGGCGAACGCCTCCTTGACCGCGCGGGCGATGCGCTGGACGAGCGGGGCGATGCGCGCCAGCACCTGCGGGTCGGCATCGAGCAGATTGCGCGACGGCGCCTTGGGCAGGATCAGCGTGTGCCCCGGCGCCTGCGGCATGGCGTCCATGAAGACCAGGGCATCGGCGTCCTCGTAGACCTTGTGGGACGGGATCTCCCCGCGCAGGATTTTCGCGAAAACGTTGCTATTGTCGTAGCACATGGGGCCTCCGGCTTGGTGCGCCTGTTAAACGGCGCGCGCGTGCACGCGTCAAGGATCACCCTTGCTTGCGGGCTTCGTCCTTGCGGTAGGGGGCAAACTCGGCAAGCGCCGTTCCGGTCGCCGCAACGGCGCGGCGCTCGTCCTCCAGATAGCGCGCAATCGCCCGGCGCAGGGCCGGTTCCCGGATCCAGTGGGCAGAGTAGGTCGTGACCGGCATATAGCCGCGCGCAAGCTTGTGCTCGCCCTGGGCGCCGGCCTCCGCGCGCGCCAATCCGTGTTCGATCGCGTAGTCGATCGCCTGGTAGTAGCAGAGCTCGAAGTGCAAACACGGATAGTGCTCGATTGCGCCCCAGTAGCGCCCGTACAGGCAATCTCCGCCAACGAGGTGCAGGGCGCCGGCGACGTACCGGCCGCCGCGCCGCGCCAGGATAAGCAGGCAGCGCTCCGCCATTGCCTGCCCCAACAGCGAAAAGAATTTGCGGTTGAGATAGGGCCGCCCCCATTTGCGGCCGCCGGTATCCATGTAGAAGGCGAAGAACGCATCCCAATGCGCCTCCGTAATATCGGCGCCGCTGATCCTCTCGATCGCAACGCCGTCGCTTAGCGCTTCGCTGCGCTCCTTGCGCACCGCCTTGCGCTTGCGCGAGGCGAGCCGGCCGAGAAAATCGGCGAAATCGGCGTAGCCCTCGTTGTGCCAGTGAAACTGCTGATCGGTGCGCCGCAGGAAGCCTTGATCGCCAAGTGCGGACCATTCTTCCGCGGTCAGAAAGGTGACGTGCAGGGAGGAGACGCCGAGGCGCCGGGCGGCCTCCACGGCCGCTGCGGCAAGCAGCTGCCCGCAGTTTTCCGCGCCGGGGCCAGGCTTGACCAGGAGCCGCCGGCCGGGGACGGGCGTGAACGGCACCGCGGCCTGCAGCTTGGGGTAATAGCGGCCGCCGGCGCGCTCGTAGGCGTCGGCCCAGGCATAGTCGAACACGTACTCGCCGGCGCTGTGCCCCTTCAGGTAGCACGGCAGGCAGGCGGCGATGCCGCCGGCCTCGTCCTCGATCGCGATGTGGTGCGGCACCCAGCCGGTGCGCTCATCTCCGACCGTGCCGGCCTCCTCCAGCGCATGGAGAAAGGCGTGGGCGAGGAAGGGATTGTACGTCGCCGGGTCGGGATTGGCGCAGGCGTCCCACGCGCTGGCCTCGAGATCGCCGATCCGCGTTACGAGCCTTGCGACCGCCTTGCCGTCCTCACGCTTGGCTGCGTTCCTCACCGGATTGCGTCCCACGTCTCACCACAGGCCATCAGGGCTCGTAGCCCTCGAAGATCGGCGCATCGGCCCATCGCGCGGCAATCTCGCGCTCCTCTTGGGTTCGCACGGTCCAGGTAAAGAGCGGCATTCCTAGCACCTCGCGCACGAAGCGCGTGACCGGCGTCGGCAGCGCGCCCACCTGGTAGGCATAGAAATCGGGTGCGGCCTGGCGCGATTCAAGCAAATGGCTCAGACGATAGGCGCGCTCGGGGCCGAGCTTGTCGCGCCAGTGCGCCTCGTCTTCGATGAGGCCGGACACGATGCCGCGCGGGACGGACGGCGCCAGCTCGCGCAGGACCGCCATGACCGCGGGATCGTACGACATGAGCGCAAGCGGCCCGTGGTAGGCCGCCGCCAGCGTTGCGATCGCCTGCAGGAAGGGACGGTTGGGCGGATCCCACGCGCTCTTGATTTCCGCGAGGATCGGCTGGCGTCCGCCAACGAGGGCCAGCAGCTCGGCGAGATCGGACATGTGCGAATTGCCCTCACGGAACTTGAAGCGCTTGAGCGCCGGCGCGTCGAGCACGTCGACGCGGTCGCGGTGGCCGATGAGCCGCTCCAGCGTATCGTCGTGGAAGACCATCGGCGTGTTGCAGGCCGCCGCCCGCACGTCGCACTCTATCCCGTAGCCCCCGGCGATCGCCGCTTCGAAGGCCGCCGCCGTATTCTCGATGATGCCCTTTGCCGCGTCGTGCAGCCCCCGATGCGCAATCGGCTTCAGAAAAAGCGCAAGCTCGCGCATGAGCCTCATCGCCCGATCAGGAGGATGGCATCGACCTCGACGGCGCAGCCCGCCGGCAGGCCGGAGACGCCGACGGCCGCCCGCGTGTGCCGCCCCGCATCGCCCAGAACCTCGACCATCAGGTCGGACGCGCCGTTGACCACTTGCGGGTGATCGACGAACTCCGGCGTCGCGTTGACGAAGCCGGTGAGCCTGACGACCTGGGCGATGCGGTCGAGATCGCCCACGGCCGCCTTCGCCTGAGCGAGCACGTTGAGGGCCGAAAGCCGGGCGGCGGCCTGGCCCTGCTCGACCGTCAGCTCCGCACCGAGCCGGCCCTTGATAAGGGTGCCGTCGCCGCCTTTGGAAATTTGCCCGGAAATGAACAGAAAATTGCCGGCCATAAGGGACGGAACGTAGTTTGCGACCGGGTTCGGCGCCGGTGGAAGCGCAATGTTGAGGGAGGCAAGCCGCGCCTCGACCTTGCCATTCATGGTAGTATCCTTCGGTGTAACCTTCTGCCTCAGCCGGCGGCCGCGAAGCGGTCCAGCCTGCCTATTTGACCGGGCCGCCGGCTCTTTGCAACGGCGTCGTCGGGGTTCACAATAAAGACGCCTTTGCCGCTCCCGCGTAACCTCATTGCCCGCGACTCTGAGAGGAAGAATGGCCGAACGATCGAAGCGCACGTGCGCCGCCCTGATGGCCGGGGCGATCCTCGTTGCGTGCTGCGCCCAGCTCCGGGCGGATGCCGGCACCAGGAGGGTGGAGTTCAGGCCACACCGCGCGGTCTACGACATCACCTTCGATCACGCGACGCCGGGCTCGGGCGTCGCCGATATGAGCGGGCGCATGGTCTACGAAATGACGGGCAGCCGTTGCGAGGGCTACGAGCAGAACATGCGCTTTGTGACCCGCATGACCAACCAGGAGGGGGTAAGCCAGATCAACGACCTGCGAACGTCGAGCTTCGAGAACCTTGCCACCCATCACTTGCGCTTCTCCTCCAGCCAATACGAGAACCAGAAGCTGTCGGAGTCCTCGCAAGGCAGCGCCGGACCTGCCAACGGGGCAACCTTCACCGAGGTCAAGCTGACCAAGCCGGCGAAGAAGACGGTCAAGCTTCCCTCAGATATCTACTTTCCCATCCAGCACTCGCTGGCCTTGCTGAAGGCGGCACAGGCCGGCCAGATCATATTCAGGGCCAATCTGTATGACGGCTCGGATAAGGGGGAAAAATTCTACGAAACGAACGCCGTCATTGGAGAGCGCGCCAAGCCGGGATCCATAAAGGTCGCCGGCAAGAATGGCGTGAAGCTCAATCGGCGGGCGTCCTGGCCGATCTCCATCGGCTATTTCGAGCCGGGCCCGGCGCAGACCGACGCCGTTCCCACCTACGAGCTGGCCTTCAGGTTCTATGAGAACGGCGTCTCGACCAACCTCTACATCGACTACGGCGACTTCGCCATCCGCGGCGATCTCAAGGAGCTGACCTTCCTCAAGGAGAGCAAGTGCCCGGCGGATAAGCGCTGAGCGCCCGCGCTTTCTCCCGGTTAGGCTCCCCCGCTCTCGCTATCCAGGTGCTCGAGCAGTCTGTGGGCGGGGCCGATCAGCTCCGGCGCGATGCCGTGGCCTGCCGCGAAGACGAGCAGCAGGCTCTCGTCCTGCAAGAGGTGCTCAAGCACCGCCTTCATGATGCGCGCCGTTCCCGCCTCCGCCTTGAGCTCGGCCGGGCCGATCCCGGTTAACGCCAAAAAGCGTCCGAGACGCTGGGCGTCGTCTGCAAGGAAAGCGAGGGCGGCAAGGGCGATTGTTTCAGCATGATCAGCATCCATTCACCTAACCCTTTGATTTTAAGGCCAACGGCAGCGTCGTGCGGACGCAGCGACGGTTTCATTAACTGTTGGTTACGGCTTGGGACGCAAACTCAGGTCCGACCCTTCTTGAGAATCGGTGCAAAAGGGCTGGAGGGGAGCCCGAGCGGCAATACCATGAACTTTCAGGAAACAATGAGCGCTGGCGACTCGCACAGGCCCGAGGCGCCGCTGGCACGCAAGACCGTTCTGATCGTGGAGGACAATGAGCTCAACATGAAGCTCTTTCACGATCTGCTGGCCGCGCATGGCTACGCAACAATCCAGACCCGCAACGGACTGGAGGCGCTGGAGCTCGCCCGCCGGCATCACCCGGCCCTCATTTTGATGGACATCCAGCTTCCCGAGGTGTCCGGCCTCGAGGTCACCAAATGGATCAAGGAGGACGATGAGCTGCGAACCATTCCAGTGGTGGCCATTACCGCCTTCGCGATGAAGGGGGATGAGGAAAGGATCCGTTCGGGAGGATGCGAGGCGTATATTTCCAAGCCTATTTCCGTCAGCGGCTTCCTCGAGACGGTGCATCGCTTTGTCGGCGATCCGCGTGCGTGAGCAAAGTTTTTTGCGTTGAGTAGCTGCGAATATGACCGCTCGAGTCCTCGTCGTTGACGATATCCTGGCAAACGTGAAGCTGCTCGAGGCCCGCCTTGCGGCCGAGTACTTCGACGTGCTCACGGCCTGCAGCGGCAAGGAGGCTCTCGGCATCTGCGAGCGCGAGCGCGTCGACGTCGTTTTGCTCGACGTGATGATGCCGGGCATGGACGGGTTTGAGACGTGCCGCCAGCTCAAGTCGAACCCGAAAACCCACCATATCCCCGTCGTGCTCGTGACCGCACTCGATCAGGTCTCCGATAAGGTCCGGGGCCTGGAGGGCGGGGCCGACGATTTCCTGACCAAGCCGGTCGACGAAATTGCGCTCGTGACGCGCGTCAAGAATCTCGCGCGCTTGAAGATGCTCACCGACGAGATGCTGATGCGGGCGCTGACCGGGCGGCAGACGGGCATGACGGAAGACGCCGCCCTGCTCAAGGCGCTTTCGGAGGAACGCGCGCGCATCCTCGTCGTCGACGACAATTCAAGCTCGGCCTCGCGCCTCATGGAGTGGCTGACGACCGTGCACAAGCCGGTCGTCGTCGAGGACCCGCAGGCCGCGCTGAGCCTGCTCGCCGAGAAGGAATTTGACCTGCTCATGGTCAGCCTGACGCTGGTCGGCGCCGACGGCTTGCGCTTGTGCTCGCAGACGCGCTCGTTGGATCGCACGCGCCACCTGCCAATCATCGTGCTCGTCGAGCCCGGCGATGAGGCGCGATTGCTGCGTGGGCTCGACATGGGCGTCAACGACTACATCATGCGGCCGCTTGATCGCAACGAGCTCTTAGCGCGCGTGAGAACCCAGGTGAAGCGCAAGCGCTATTCCGATCATCTGCGCAATCGCCTCGAGGAAAGCATCGAAGCGGCAATGATCGATCCGCTGACTGGCCTGTACAACCGCCGCTACTTGGAAAGCCACTTGATGACGCTCGTTGGCGACGCGCTGCGCACAGGCAGCGCGCTGTCGGTGCTGCTGGCCGACATCGACCACTTCAAGTACGTGAACGACACTTACGGTCACGACGTCGGCGACCTCGTGCTCAAAGAGTTTTCCACCCGCTTCCGCCGCAACACGCGCGGCATCGATCTGGCCTGTCGGTACGGCGGCGAAGAATTCCTTGTCATCATGCCCGACACGACCATGGCCCGCGCCTACCAGGTGGGCGAGCGATTGCGGGTGGCGATTGCGTCCGACGCCTTTCAGATCAAGCCGGGCCTGGAGATCCAACTGACCGCGAGTGTCGGGGTCGCAACGCTTGAGTGCCCCGACGACACACCTGAGACGGTTTTTCGCCGCGCGGACAACGCCCTTTTTGCCGCCAAGCGCCGCGGCCGCAATCGCGTCGCGGCCGACGCGGCCTGACGCTCAAGGCTAAAAAAGCCCAATCAATTCAGCGATGAGATGAGGGTCCGGAGGCCGGTCAATCGGCCCAAACGCCACCCTTTGGCAAACCCTGCCTTCAAGGCGTGATTCGCACGTGGCGCTTCTGATACAGTCAAAGCATAACTTGCATTAACTAAGGTCCTCTGTCAGATTACGATTTCGTGAGGGGGTCTGTAAGGTGAGTTTGCTGGGACGGTGACGGAGGCTTGCCCGCGTCCCAGGTGCGAATAGCGGTTTCCGCACTATCAGGTCCGCCGCATTTCCTGGTAGGGCGGGAAAATCGTGGCTCGGTCTTAGCGGCTAGAGTGGCCTCCTCGTTGAAGCTGCATCGGACCAGCCACGGCACCAGGCGGGGAGTCAACGCCCTCTTTGACGAACCACCTGGTCACTAGACCAGGGTCCGTGACTTTCTCGGACTAACTACCCCGCTGCCGGGTTGAGTTGCGGGCCCTGGTCAAGTCACTTCAGCACATCGCATCCGTGATCGCATCGCCGGCGCGGCGCTTGTCGCGACCTCTCCGATCGCCATGCCCGCCTCGGCGTATTGCAGGCGCGTGTGAAGCAAACGCGCCAAAGGTTTGTGCGCAAAAGCCGTCTTGTCGCTCTCGCTCGCGGATGCGCGGCTACTTGATCTTCGTTTCCTTGAACTCGACGTGCTTCCTGACGACCGGGTCGTATTTCTTGAACACCAGCTTCTCGGTGCTCGTGCGCGGGTTCTTCTTGGTGACATAGAAAAAGCCCGTGCCGGCCGTGGAAAGCAGCTTGATCTTCTGCGTGATCGGCTTGGCCATGATGGGAGAAACCTGAGACGTTTCTTGTGACTGTAAGGTGCGGCACCATAGCGAGCGCGGGTTTGGTGTCAAGCAAGGTTCGCGCGAAAGATTTGTGCGACGCGATGCATGCGCGTCAGCTCGCGCCCGGGTCCGGCGGTGGCTGTGCGGGATCGAAGGCGTCCGGCCCGGCAAAGCCGTGCATCCTGAGGGCCCACTGCAATCCGATAAGCGCGCCTTTGACGCGCGGCAACAGCCACAGGCTGAGCCCGATGGTAAGAGGAAACCACATCAGAATGTGGATCCAGTAGTTCGGATGGAAGTAGTCCTCGACGATCATCACGCCGGCAACGATGAGGTGTCCGACGATCAGAATCGTGAAGTAGGGCGGCGCGTCGTCGGCCCGGTGATGATGCAACTCTTCGGCGCATGCAGGACAGCGGTCGGCGACCTTGAGATAGCGGGTATAGAGTGCACCCTTGCCGCAGGCCGGGCATTTTCCGGCGCCGCCGCGGCGCATGGCGTCGGGGATGGAGCGGTGCGGCTCGGGAAGCTCCGATGAGGTTGAGATGGTCATGGGTGCGCTACTCCTGGCGGCGCAAACAACGCGCGTCAATAGGCCAATAGCCGCGGCCTCTTTTCAGCGGCGCCTGCGCGACTTTCCCGAACGATGGGGCACGCCGCGCATGGCGGCGACATGCCGCTTCTTGCCCTCGCTCAGCATTTCGAAACGCAGCGCGCCCGCCGAGGGGATGGCCTCCACCAGCCGCACCTCGACCGGATCGCCGAGGCTGAACGTCTCGCCCGAGCGCCTGCCGACAAGGGCGTGCAGCGCCTCCACGTGATTGTAGAAGTCGCCCTGCAGCGAGGAGACGGGCACGAAGCCGTCGGCGCCGGTGTCGGCGAGGCGCACGAACAGCCCCGACCGCGTCACTCCGGCGATGCGGCCTGAAAACGTCGCCCCGATGCGGTCGGCGAGGTGGGCCGCGATAAGCCGGTCGGTGGTCTCGCGCTCGGCCGCCATGGCGCGGCGCTCCGCATCCGAGATCGCTTTCGAGATGTCGGCGAGGTGCGGGATCTCGGAGTCGTGCAGCCCGTCCGGCCCAAGGCGCAGGGCGCGGATGAGGGCGCGGTGGGCGAGAAGATCGGCGTAGCGGCGGATGGGCGAGGTGAAGTGCGCATAGCGGCGCAGGTTGAGCCCGAAGTGGCCGATGTTGTCGATGTTGTACTCGGCCTGGGATTGGCTGCGCAGCACGACCTCGTTGATGAGGTCGGGGACGGGCATGCTCTTTGCGCGCTGCAGGATGCGATTGAAATGCTCCGGCTTCAAGGTGCCTTGCGGCGCCAGCTTCATGTCGAGGGAGTCGAGAAACTCGCGCAGGCTCTTCAATTTCTCTTTGGATGGCTGATCGTGGATTCTGTAGACGACGGATGCGCGTTTCAATTCCAGCGCCTCGGCCGCCGCCACGTTGGCCTGGATCATGAACTCCTCGATCAGCCGGTGAGCGGCGAGCCGCTCCGGCACCACGACGCGGGCAACGCGGCCCTTGTCGTCGAGCTCAATCTTGCGCTCGGGCAGATCGAGGTCGAGCGGCTGGCGCCGATCGCGCGCCTGCGCCATCGCCGCGTACGCGGCCCAAAGAGGGCGCAAGGCGCGCTCCATCAGCGGCTTGCACTTCTGCGAAGGCCTGCCGTCGATCGCGGCCTGCGCCTCCTGATAGCTGAGCTTGGCGGCAGAACGCATCATGGCGCGCAGGAACGTGTGACTTTTCTTGGCGCCGTGCTTGTCCACCACCATGCGCACGGCGAGGCAGGGGCGGTCTTGGCCCTCGCGCAGCGAGCACAAGTCGTTGGAGATGCGCTCGGGCAGCATGGGCACGACGCGATCGGGGAAATAGACCGAGTTGCCGCGAAGTTGCGCCTCGCGGTCGAGCTTCGTGCCTGAGCGCACGTAATGGGCGACGTCGGCGATGGCGACCACCACCACCCATCCGCCCGGGTTGGCCGGATCCCGGTCGGGCTCGGCGTAGACCGCATCGTCGTGGTCGCGAGCGTCCGGAGGATCGATGGTGACGAGCGGGAGCGCGCGCAGATCGGTGCGGCCGGCCGGCTGCGGGGATTTCAGCGTCTTGGATTCGGCGAGCACGCTTTCAGGGAAATCGTCGGGGATGCCGTGGGCGTGCACGGCGATAAGGCTGATCCGGCGCTGGTCGTCGGGATTGCCGAGCGTTTCCTCAATGTGCGCCTGCGGGACGTGCAGGCGCCCCTTGCGGGCGAGATCGAAGCGCACGAGATCGCCATCCTTGGCCGGCCCTTCGTCGCCTTTGTGGATCGACCAGGAGCGCAACTGCTTGCGGTCGATGGGCTCGATCGTGCCGCCGCCATGGCGGTGGGCCCGGTAGATGCCGAGCAGGCGCCGCTTCTCGCGCGGCAGGCGCTTGATCGGAAAAGCCTCGAAGCGAAACCCGTCGACGTCGGGCTCTTTGAGCTCGCTGATGCGCGCAAGGATGCGGTCGCCGATGCCGATCTCGACCTCGATGTCCGCCTGCGGCCCGCGGCTTTGATGGGCGGGCAGGAGAACGGCGGGACGCTCGCCCCCGGAGTCCCAAACGGCGGGCTTGGCGATCAGATCCCCGTCCTCGTCGCGGCCCGTGACCTCCAGCACCGTGACGGGCGGCAGCGCGCCTTTCTTGCGCATGGATTTGCGGTTGCCCGACAGCGTGCCGTCCGCCGTCAGTCCCGCAAGCAGGCGGTTGAGCTCGAGCCGCTCAGCCCCGCGCACATTGAAAGCGCGCGCGATCTCCCGCTTTCCCACCTTTGTGGGCGCGGTTCTGATGAATTCGAGGATTTCGTCCTTGCCGGGCAGACCTCCCCGCTTCGGCGTGCCGCCTTTCGCGCTTTTAGGTCTGCGCGCCATGTCAGCGTGCCCGGCAATGGTTCATGGGCGAATGCTCAGGTCTCGACCTCGGCATCCGCGGCTTGCGACTTTGATTTGCTCTGGCGGCCCTTGCTCGCCTTTGCGGTCTTGGGGGCGGACTTGGCGGACTTGGCGGCTTTGGGGGCGGCTTTCTTCGCAGGCTTCTTGCCGGCCTTGGCTGCACGCGCCGCGATCAGCTCGATCGCCTCCTCGAGGGTGACGGCGGCCGGATCCTTGCCGTTGGGGATGGTGGCGTTGATCTTGCCGTGCTTCACGTAAGGGCCGTAGCGGCCTGACAGCACCTCGATCTTGCCGCCATCGGGGTGCTCGCCAAGATCCTTGAGCACCGTCGGCTTGCCCCGCTGGAAGCGGCTTTTTCCCGCGGCGGCCTTCTCCGCCAGCAGCGTCACGGCCCGGTTGAGCCCGACGCTGAACACGTCCTCGAGGCTTTCGAGATTGGCGTAAAGCCCATCGTGCAGGACGAACGGTCCATAGCGTCCCAGGCCCGCCACGATCGGCTTGCCCGTCTCAGGGTGCAGGCCGATCTCGCGCGGCAGCGACAACAACTTGAGGGCGCGCTCCAGATCGATCGTGCCCGCATCGATGCCCTTGGGCACGCCGGTGCGCTTGGGCTTCTCGTCCTCGGACCCTTCGCCGAGCTGCACGTAGGGCCCGAAGCGGCCGGTGCGCAGCGTCACTGCCAAGCCCGTATCCGGGTCGTAGCCCAACAGCTTTCCGTCCGGCGTGGCCGTTTCGGCGGCCCCGTTGGTCTGGTCGGCGAGCTGGCGCGTAAAGCGGCACTCGGGGTAATTGCCGCAGCCGATGAAGGCGCCGTATTTGCCGGAAATCTTGAGACTGAGACGGCCGGTCTTGCAGGCGGGGCACGCGCGGGGATCGGAGCCGTCCTCGCGCGGTGGGAAGATGTGGGGACCCAAAATCTCGTTCAGGGCCTCGAGCACGTCGCCGACGCGCAAGTCCTTGATCTCGTCGACCGCGCCGGTGAACTCGCGCCAGAAGTCGCGCAGCACGTCCTTCCAGGCGAGCTTGCCGTCGGAGATGAGGTCGAGCTTGTCCTCCAGGTCGGCGGTAAAATCGTACTCCACGTAGCGTTTGAAGAAGCCTTCGAGAAAGGCGATGACGAGCCGCCCCTTGTCCTCCGGGATCAAGCGCTTCTTGTCGATGCGGACGTAGTCGCGCTCCTGCAGGACCGCGAGCGTCGAGGCATACGTCGACGGGCGGCCGATGCCGAGCTCCTCCAGCTTCTTGACCAGCGTCGCCTCCGAATAGCGCGGCGGCGGCTGGGTGAAATGCTGCTCGGTCGCAATTGCGCGATCCCTGACGCGGTCGCCCTCGGCAAGGGCCGGCAACCGGCGGCTCTGGTCATCCTCCTCCGCCACGTCGTCCTTGCCCTTGGCGGCATGGAGCCGCTCGTCGCGCCCCTCTTCGTAGATCCTCAGAAACCCGTCGAATTGCACCACAGACCCCGTCGCGCGCAACCTGTAGGTCCTGCCGTCACGCCCCTTCACCTCGATGTCGGCCGTCGTCTGCTCGAGCTCGGCCGAGGCCATCTGGCTCGCAACCGCGCGCTTCCAGATGACGTCGTAAAGGGCGGCTTGGTCCTTCGCCAGATAGCGGGCAACGTCTGCAGGCTTGTGGCCAACGTCGGTGGGGCGGATCGCCTCGTGGGCTTCTTGCGCGTTCTTGGCCTTGGTCTTGTACTCGCGCACGAAGGGCGGCAGATAGCGCTTGCCGTACGTCTTCTCCACCTCGCTGCGGATGGCGTTGATCGCCTCGGGTACGATCGTCACGCCGTCGGTCCGCATATAGGTGATGAGGCCGACGGTCTCGCCATCGAGGTCGACGCCCTCATACAGCCGCTGGGCGACCTGCATGGTCTGCTTGGCGGACATGCCCAGCTTGCGCGAGGCATCCATTTGCAGGGTCGAGGTGGCAAAGGGCGCAAAAGGATGGCGCTTCACCGCCTTTTTCTCGACCGAGACGACGCGAAAGTCGCCGGTCTCGATCGCCGCCTTGATGGCGCCCGCCTCGGCCTGCGTTTTGATGTCCAGCTTTTTCAGCGTTGTGCCGTCGATCGCGTTGAGGCGGGCCGGGAACTCCTCGTCCTTGGCGGTGGCGAGCACGGCGTCGATGGTCCAGTACTCCTCGCTTCTGAAGGCCTCGATCTCGGCCTCGCGATCGCACACCAGGCGCAGCGCCACCGACTGCACGCGGCCTGCGGAGCGCGCGCCGGGAAGCTTGCGCCAGAGCACGGGGGACAGCGTGAATCCGACCAGATAGTCGAGCGCGCGGCGCGCCAGATAGGCGGAGACGAGCGGCGCATCGATCTCACGCGGCTCATTGAGGGCGGCGAGCACGGCCTGCTTGGTGACAGCGTTGAAGGCGACGCGTTTGACTTCGAGGTTCTTTTTCAGAGCCTTCTTCTGCTCAAGAACCTGCAGGATATGCCAGGAGATCGCCTCGCCCTCCCGATCGGGGTCGGTGGCGAGGATCAATTTATCGGCCGTTTTGACCGCGTCTGCGATTTCTTTGAGGATTTTCCGGGACTTAGTATCAACGCCCCAGTGCATTGCGAAGTCCTTGTCGGGCTCCACCGACCCATTCTTGGACGGCAGATCGCGAACGTGCCCGAAGGACGGGATGACCTTGTAGCCGCTGCCGAGGTACTTGTTGATGGTCTTGGCCTTGGCGGCCGATTCGACGATCACGACGTTCATTTGAGACTTTCAGGGTGGCTGCACTCGGCTGGCGAGCCCGCCTTTCGGCGCGGGCTGGCATCGGCCCAAGGAGCCCGGTTGTCCGCTCGGCGGGGGAACATGGGAGATGAATGCGGCGGTGTCAAACCGGCTCCCCCACAACCTAGGCTAAACAGCGCACGTTATTGCTATCTTGGATTGCAGATGGTATGGGGTGCCGCTATTGGTTGCAAACGGCGATATTTCGAGGATGTAGCTAGATGATTGCTGGGCCGGAAGACCCTAATGGCGGCGCTGGGTTGCCTCTGGCCAGCAGCAGCACCGAGACGCTCAGCTACATCACCGACATTATCCGCGAGCTCAAGCAGCTGGCGGAAAAGGCTGGCTACCGAACGCTGGCGGCGATCCTCGGCGCTGCCCTTTTGGAGGCCCGCATCCAGAACGAGCAATCAAAGCGCTGAAGCTCACGCCGGAGCGGCCATCAGCGACACAAGGCCGTTGCCGTGGCGCTCGAGCCGCCCTGCCAGCGCCAGCTCGATCAGTGCGATTTGCACGGCGCGGATGTCCAGGCCGGTTCCCCGGACGAGCGTGTCGACGTCGACGGGGGCTGCACCCAGTGCCGTGATGACCCGATCGCGCTCGGCCTGCGACAGCGCCGCTGGCGCGGCAGGCTCGGTGGGTGCCGGGGCCTCGGCCACTTCAGGGCGGGACTGCGCAACGGGCGTTTGCGTCAGCGGCGCCAGCGCTGACAGCAGGTCGTCGGGGTCGGTCACGAGCGTTGCTCCCGATTTCAACAGCTTGTTGGTCCCTTCGGCGCGGGGGTCGAGGGGGTGGCCCGGCACCGCGAAGACCTCGCGCCCCTGCTCGGCTGCGTGCCGCGCCGTCACAAGGGAGCCGGAGCGGCGCGCCGCCTCGACGACCAGCACGCCCAGCGAGATCCCGGAGATAATGCGGTTGCGGCGGGGAAAATCGTTGCCGCGCGGCACGAAGCCTACGGGCATCTCGGTCGCCAGGCACCCCCGCTCCCCGATCGCCTTCTGCATGCTCGGGCGGGTAGACGACATCGATGCCGCCGGCCAGCACGGCAACCGTGCCATGGTCGAGAGCCGCCTCATGCGCCATGCTGTCGATGCCGCGCGCCAGACCGGAAGCGACCACATAGCCGGCGCGACCAAGCGCGCTGGCGAAATGGCGGGCGAGCTTGGCCCCGGCGGCCGAGCACTGGCGCGAGCCCACGATCGCCACGATCGGCCGGTTCAGGAGTCGCGTTTCACCTTTGACGTAGAGCAGCGGCGGCGGGGCATCGAGAGCGGCAAGGGCCGCCGGATAACCGGGCTCGATCGTGAACAGCGGCTCGGCACCTGCGCTGCGCACCCGGGCGAGCTCCGCTTCCGCTTCACTCAGTGCGCACAGGCGAATGTGGCGGCGCCCGCCGCGTTGCGACAGGTCCGGGATGGCGGCAAGCGCGGCCTCGGCCCCGCCGAAGTGGTTGATCAACTCGCGGAAGGTCACGGGCCCGACGTTCTCGGAGCGGATGAGGCGAAGGCAGGCGAGCCGCTCTGTCTCCCCCAGCTCCGCGACGGGCATTGGGGCGGCCATGAACAGGGAGGGTTCAGGCCCGGGCACCGATCTTCGGCTCCTCCCCGGCGGCGAGCCGGCGAATGTTGCTGCGGTGTTTATAGATCAGAAGCGCGGAGAGCAGGGCGGTCAGTATGGCGGTCGGCCGGTCTCCCATTGCCAGCAAGCCGACCGGCGCCAGCAGCGAGGCGACGAGTGCCGACAGCGAGGAATAGCGCGTCAGCGTGGCCACCAGCAGCCAGACGAGGCAGAACGCGATGCCTGCCAGCCAATTGAGGCCGAGGAGCACCCCGATATAGGTTGCAACCCCCTTGCCGCCTTTGAAGCCGAGCCACAGCGGAAACAAATGTCCGAGAAACGCCCCGAGACCCGCGAGCAGCGCCGCGTCGATGGCAAGGCCGGCGTAGCTGGCGCCGATCTTGCGCGCAAGCAGCACGGCGGCTGTGCCTTTGAGCGCATCGAGCAGGAGCGTCAGGGCGGCGAGACCCTTGTGCCCCGTGCGCAGCACGTTGGTGGCGCCGATGTTGCCAGAGCCGATGGCGCGCACGTCGCCCAAACCCGCCGCCCGGGTGAGGAGATATCCGACCGGTATCGATCCGAGCAAATAGCCCAAGCTTAGGAAGAGCGCCCACCAGAGCGTCCAATCCCAAGAGTCGGGGCGCTCGTAGATGACGATACGGGCGGCGTCCTCGGCCCCGACAAGCCCCAGCAGCAGGAAGTGGGTCATGGCGCGAGCATCGTCTTGAAATGCGGCGGATTATGTCCGCTCAGGCCCAGCGTACTGGTAGACGGTGTTGCCTGCAACCAGCGTGCGCAGGACGCGCCCCTGCATTTTGCTCTCATCGAAGGGGGAGTTCTTGGAGCGCGAGCGCAACAGGTCCTTGTTGACCACCCAGGGCTCTCCCAGATCGACCAGCACCAGGTCGGCGACCGCCCCTTTGACCAGACGGCCCGAGTGCAGTCCCAAGAGCCGTGCCGGATTGAGCGTCAGCGCCTTGAAGATCGTCAGCAGCGGCAGGTCGCCCGAGTGATAAAGCCGCAAGGCGGCGGGCAACAGCGTCTCCAACCCCACCGCGCCGTCGGTTGCCTCGGCAAAGGGGCGGCGCTTGTCGTCGGCGTCCTGCGGATCGTGGCTGGAGACGATGATGTCGATGTCGCCGGATGCGACGCCGCGGATCATCGCCACGCGATCCTCGTCTGAGCGCAAGGGCGGGCGCACCTTGAAGAAGGTGCGGTAGGGACCGATGTCGTTCTCGTTCAGCGTCAGATGATTGATGGAGACCCCGCAGGTGACGGGAAGCTTGCGCGCCTTGGCGCTGCGAATGACCTCCAGGCTTTCCGCGCAAGAGATGGTCGCGGCGTGATAGCGCCCGCCCGTCATCTCGACCAGGCGCACATCGCGCTCGAGCATGATGGTCTCGGCCGACTTGGGAACGCCCGACAAGCCGAGCCGGGCCGCCACCTCGCCCGAGTTCATCATGCCGTTGTGCGACAGGTAGGGATCCTCGGTGTGGTGGACGATGAGGGCGCCGAAGTCCTTGCCGTAGAGCAGCACGTTGCGCATCACCCGCGTGTTGGCGACGCTCGACTTGCCGTTGGAGAAGGCGATTGCCCCGGCCCGCTTCAACAGGCCGATCTCCGTCATCTCCTCGCCCTTGAGGCCTTTGGTCATGGCCGCCATGGTGTGCACGTGGACGATAGCGTTGTCGCGGGCGCGCCGCTGGATAAAGTCGACGAGCGCCACCTGGTCGATCACGGGGTCGGTCTCGGGCATGACGACGATGGTCGTGACGCCGCCGGCGGCGGCCGCGTTGCTGGCGGTCTTCAAGGTCTCGCGATGCTCGAAGCCCGGCTCGCCGGTGAATACCTGCGCATCGATGAGACCGGGAGCCAGCACGTGCCCCTTGCAGTCGACGACGTCGACGCCTTCGGGTGCGTTGCGCCGCAGGTGGGAGCCGATGTCGGCGATCTTGCCGTCCTCGATCAGCACGCCGCCCGGCTCGTCGCGGTTGGACGCGGGATCGATGAGGCGGGCATTGATGAAGGCGGTGGTGGCCGTCTGCTTGGCACCCTCGCCCCTCTTCTTTGCGGCCATTGTGTGTGCGGTCATCGTTTGGGCAGGTTCCCGGCCAGCGCTTCGAGCACCGCCATGCGAACCGCAACGCCCATCTCCACCTGCTCGCGAATGACGCTGCGTGAATGATCGGCAACCGTCGACGCGATCTCGACGCCGCGGTTCATGGGGCCGGGGTGCATGATGACGGCGTCGGGCTTGGCGCGCGCCAACTTTTCATCGTCGAGACCGAAGAAGTGGAAATACTCGCGCGTGGAGGGCACGTAGGAGCCTTCCATGCGCTCGCGCTGCAGGCGCAGCATCATGACGACGTCGGCACCGTCGAGGCACTTCCACATGTCGGTGAAGACCTCCGCACCCAGACGCTCGGGCGCCGCCGGCAGCAGCGTGGACGGGGCGGCGATGCGCACGCGGGCCCCAAGCGTGTTGAGCACGATGATGTTGGAGCGCGCGACGCGTGAGTGCAGGACGTCGCCGCAGATGGCGACCGTCAGCCCGCCGATGCGGCCCTTGGCGCGGCGGATCGTGAGCGCATCGAGCAGCGCCTGCGTCGGATGCTGATGCGCCCCGTCGCCCGCGTTGACCACCGAGCAGTCGATCTTCTGCGACAGCAATTCGACCGCGCCCGCTGCGTGATGGCGCACGACGATAATGTCGGGCCGCATGGCATTGAGGGTCATGGCGGTGTCGATGAGCGTCTCGCCCTTCTGGACCGAGGAGGTGGAGACGTTCATGTTCATGACGTCGGCGCCGAGCCGCTTGGCGGCCATCTCGAACGAGCTCTGGGTGCGGGTGGAGGACTCAAAGAAGAGATTGATCAGCGTGCGCGAGCGCAGCACGTCGCGCCTCTTGCCGCCCTGACGGTTGGCGTCGGCGGCATGATCGGCGAGGTCGAGGAGGAAATTTATCTCCGCCACGCCGAGCCCCTCGACGGTGAGGAGATGGCGATGCGGGAAGTGGAGGGCTTCGACTTTGGCAGCCGCACTGGTCATTAAAGGCGTTTGTATAGGTGGAGTCCCTCGCTCGGGCAAGTCGGCTGTAGCCAACCCGCATGCCGCGAGGGTGGGAAGTTGTTAGCCATAAGGGCCAGAGGGGCGAAAACGCGGTAAAAGATGCCGATGGCCGGACCTTTGATCACGCACGAGGTGTTCAATCAGCCCCCTCCGTTCGAGGACGTGAACCTGTTCACCTCCGATGCGGCGCTGAGGGACGCGGTGGGCCGGGAAGGCGGCGGGGGGGCGGCTGCGGCGCTCACGGCCTTCGGTGCCCTCACGGGGAGTGCGGAAGCGTTCGAGCGCGGGTGCCTCGCCAACGAGCACATCCCGCGCCTGCACACCCACGACCGCCAGGGCCGGCGCCGCGACACGGTCGCGTTTCATCCCGCCTATCACGCGCTGATGGCGACGAGCTGCGGGCAAGGGTTGCACAGCTCGGTGTGGGCGCATCTGGCGCGCAAGGATCAATCCCGTCCCGCCGGCGCCTACGTGGCCCGCGCCGGAGCCTTCTACATGGCGGCGCAGATGGAGGCCGGGCACTGCTGTCCGATCACCATGACCAATGCGGCCGTGCCGGTGCTGCTGCTGCAACCGGAGATCGCCGAGGAATGGGTGCCGAAAATCGTCCCCTTCCGCTACGACCCGACCTTTGCCCCGGCCGCCGAGAAGGCCGCCGTCACGCTCGGCATGGGCATGACGGAAAAGCAGGGCGGCACCGACGTGCGCGCGGCAACGACAAAGGCCGAGCCCGCCGGCGCCGGCGGTCCCGGTGCGGAGTACATCGTCACCGGCCACAAGTGGTTCATGTCCGCGCCCATGTCGGACGCCTTTCTGGTGCTGGCCCAGGCTCCCGGCGGCCTCACCTGCTTTCTGATGCCGCGCTTTCGCCCCGACGGCAGCGTCAATGCGCTGCACTTCCAGCGCCTCAAGGACAAGCTCGGCAATCGCTCCAATGCCTCCTCGGAGGTCGAGTTCCATGGGGCGCACGCGCGCGCCATCGGCGAGGAGGGCCGCGGGGTCGCAACCATTATCGAGATGGTGACGCACACCCGGCTCGATTGCGCCGTGTCCTCGGCCGGCTTGATGCGGCTGGCGCTCGCCAACGCCATTCATCACGCCGGGCACCGCATCGTGTTCCAGAAGAAGCTCATCGATCAGCCGCTGATGGGCCAGGTGCTCGCCGATCTCGCGCTCGACGTCGAGGCGGCCACGGCGTTGTCGTTCCGATTGGCGCGCGCCTTCGACCGCGCTTCAGATGCGCGCGCCGACGCCTGGCGCCGGCTGATGACGCCCGTCACCAAATATTGGACGTGCAAGATCGCCCCGGCCATGGTGGCCGAGGCAATGGAATGCCTCGGCGGCGGGGGATACGTCGAGGAGGCGCCGCTCGCTCGCCTTTACCGCGAGGTGCCGGTCAACTCGATCTGGGAGGGCTCTGGCAGCGTGATGGCGCTCGATGTCCTGCGCGTGCTCCAGCGCGAGCCCGACGCCGTGCAAGAGGTGCTGGAGGAGCTGGGGCAGGCGGCGGCGGAGGACGCACGCTTGCGGGTTGCCCACGAGCGCATCGAGAAGCTGTTGCATGAGCCCAAGCTGCTCGATCAGCGCGCGCGCACCTTGGTGGAATCGCTAGCGGTTCTCGCCGCGGGCACGATCCTGCGAGCGCACGCGCCGGCGGAAGTCGCCGACGCCTTTATTGCCACCCGGCTCGGAAACGCGCCCAAGCAGACCTATGGACAGGGGCTGGAGAAGGCGGATACGCGCGCGATCCTTGAGCGCGCCTCCCCCAACCAGAGTTAACGGTTGAAGCGTGGGTCCTCGGGACAAGCCCGAGAATGACAAGGAAGGCGAGGGCCGCGCGCCTAGGTGAAGAGCCAGGACGAGACGCCGCCGCGCCGGGCGAGATCTGACATTTCCGCATTGAAGGCGTCGAAGACGGCGTGAGTTGCCGATTGCGACAGCCACGGGGCACCGCCCGTCCGGCGCCGATAAGGCGCCATCAGCTGGCACCAGGCCTCGTCGTCGAGCCGGCGCTCGGGCGGGATGCGCGGCGGCAGCCGGCGCAGCCCGCTTTGCGAGGCAAGCCAGGCGTAGGCGGCCTGCCAGACATCGAGCGGGGCCGCCATGTTGTGGCGCCCCTTCAGCTGCGTGATCGCCAACATGCCCGCCTCTCGCGAATGCGGGCCGATCTCCAGGGTTGCCACGTGCTCACGATCGCGGCGGATGGAGAAGAGCCGGCAGCGGTCGTCGGCCAGCCGTTCTGCATACTGGTCGGCGCAGTTCTGCATGGCGCGCGCCTCGGCGAGGATCTCCATCCGGTCGAGCAGAGCGACGAAGGTGTAGCCGCGAATGTGTCCGCCCGCCAGCCAGGGGTCGGTGATCACACCCGGGCCGAGCTGCAGCACGAGCCGCATGCGGTTGAGCCAGCTCTTGGCGGCGCACAGGGCCGTGTCGAAGGCGATCTCCGGGCGCCATGGCACCACGATCAGCGTGTGGGCGCGGGTCTGGGTGGCGCGCGAGTGCCACGCATAGGATCCAAGAACCGAGAACAGCTGCTCGGGATTGCCGGTCTCGCTGAAGATGGGCTGATCGGCGAGCCAAAGGGCGAAATCCTCGTGACACGCTTTTGCGGCGAACGCGATCGACTGAAGCCAAAAGGCGCTGTGGGCCGGCGCGCTCGGAAGCCGGTTGGCGACGCGACGGGCGAAGTTCTCGCTGACGGGCAAGTTCTCGATCGGCTTTTGGAACGCCTCCGGCGGCAGCCGGCGCAGCCACAGCGGCAGATCGAGCACGCGTGCGACCGCTTTCAGGGGGGCGCCCTGCTCGACCAGGGCGACCGCCTCGCGCCTTACGTCAGGCGGGTTGCGCCGTGTGGCCAGCGCATAGATCGCGCCGGGGAACGTCACGGCGAGGTCCACAACTCGCGAGGATGAGCGCATCAGCCGCCGTGCTTCGCGGCGGGCCGGATACGCGAAACGGCCAACGTAGCTTTCCCACTCGTCAGAGACCCGGCTGGGCTCCAACGTCCGGCGCGGAGCAGCGCGCCGACGGAGGAGTTTGGTATCCTGCGACATCTTAACTCAATCCACCCCGCGATCGAGGGACCGCCGATCGGCCCGTCGTTCTCGATAGCGCCCAAGAGACAGGCTTGCAGGCTATTGCGGCATGCGTTGGACGGTCACTATGCAATTTGGAAATGAGTGGGTGAGAGTTAATGTCCACCAGGGCTTAGGCCGCTTAACGCCTGCGCATTCGGTCGAGCGCCCCCTGCAAAATTATGGTTGCGGCAATTTTGTCGACAACCTCGGCGCGGCGCTTGCGGCTGGCATCGGCCGCAAGCAGGGTGCGCTCGGCCGCCGCTGTGGATAGCCGTTCATCCCATAACAGGATCGGTAGCTCGCTCAAGGCGTTGAGGTTCTTGGCGAAGGCGCGCGTTGCTTGCACGCGCGGGCCGGCGGTGCCGTCGAGGTTAATCGGCAGCCCGAGAACGAACCCGGCAACGGCACGTTCATCGGCGATGCGCAGGAGCTCTGCGGCGTCCTGCTTGAATTTCGTGCGCCGCACAACCTTCAGCGGCGAGGCGATGGTGCGGGTGACATCGGATAGGGCAAGCCCCAGCGTCTTGCTGCCGGCGTCGATCCCGATGAGAGGGCGGTCGGCTTTGAGCCGAGCCGCAAAGGCTTCGACGTCCTCAAGCGTCATTCCGAGGGGGGCCTCGGCCGTGGAATTCGCCATGTCGGCGCTCGCCCGTTGTTGCTTGTCCGGTGCCCTTTATACTCTGTTCAAGGTACGGTCATCCAATGCACGCGGCGGCCCGTCCGCGCGCCGTCAGGCGACACAATCTGGCAGGCACGGGGGCGGGGATCGATAAGAAAGGTGCAGTTGCGTGCAAAAGCCGATCCCCCGAAGCGAGCCTCAACCGAGGACGCCGCCGGCTCCGGCGCTCGCAAGCAGGGCCTCGGCGCTGGCGCTATTCATCGCCACCGCGTTCCTGTCGGCGTTCCTCCTGTTCGCCATCCAGCCGCTGTTTGCCAAGATGGTGTTGCCGGTGCTGGGCGGCGCCTCGTCGGTGTGGGCGGTTGCCCTTCTCTTCTTTCAAGCGGCCCTGCTCGCCGGCTACGCCTATGCGCACCTGTTGACGCGCTACGTGCCGCTCCGCTCGACCGGGCCCGTCCACCTCGCTCTCGTTCTTGCAGCGGCCCTGGTGCTGCCCATCGGTTTGCCGGCCGGTTGGACCGAGCCGCCCCCGAGGTCGCCGTATTTGTGGCAGCTCGGCCTTTTTACCGTTGCCGTCGGCCTGCCTTTTCTGGCGGTCGCGGCCAACGCGCCGCTGCTTCAAGCGTGGTTTGCAAAGAGCGGGCATCCGCACGCACGCGATCCCTACTTTCTCTATGCCGCCTCGAACCTCGGCAGCCTCATTGCGCTCCTCAGCTACCCGTTTGTGCTCGAGCCCTCCTTCGGCGCGACGGCGCTCAGCGGCTACTGGAGCTTGCTCTATCTGGTGCTTATCGCGGCGCTGGCCGCCTGCTTTGCGCTCGCGCGCAAGGGACGCGCCGGCGCGAGCCCGCCGCCCGCGTCCGAGGCCCCCGCACCCGGGCTGCGCGATGGTCTCGGCTGGTGCGGTCTGGCGGCAGTGCCGGCCGCGCTTCTGACCGCATTCACCACCCACATCGCAACCGACATCGCGGCCGCGCCGCTCCTGTGGGTGCTGCCGCTTGCTCTTTATCTCTCGACCTACGTGCTGGCGTTCCAGGACCGCCTGCCGATTCCCATGCCGGGACTTCTGCTCCTGCAGCTCGCCGCCGTGATTTTCGCGCTTATGGAGCTGTCGCAAATCAGGTTCGACAAGTGGTCGTTGACGGCGGGCGCCGGCGTAGCCGTATTTTTCCTCTCCGCGCTCGTCGCCCACCGCACGCTTTATCTAACGCGCCCGCGCGCGCGCAACCTCACCGCGTTCTATCTGTGGATCTCGCTCGGCGGCGCGCTCGGCGGTCTCTTCTCCGCGCTCGTTGCGCCGAAGATCTTCTCGGAGGTCTTCGAGTACCCGCTGCTGATCGCGCTCACCATGGCCTGCCGCCCCGACGTCCTCGCGCGGCGCAATTGGCGACCAGGCGAACTCGCCTGGCTCCTCGGCATCGCCGCCGCCGGCATCCTCCTCATCAGGTTCGGGAGCGGGTGGAGCGCTGCCATAGGCCTCACCTTCGGCAAGTGGGCATTCCCGCCGGTCCTCACGTTGCTTTTTGCCATTGCGCTTCTCGCCTTCTGGGGGCACGGCGCGCGCCAGCTCGCAGCCGCGCTGATGATGTTCCTGGCCGTCGTCATGCTGCCCTCGTCGGTCAAGCGCGGGCAGGCGCAGCGCAGCTATTTCGGGGTCTATCGCATCACCCTGTCGGCGGGCGGCGACTTTAACGTCTTGACCCATGGCACGACCCTGCACGGGGCGCAGCGCATTCGCGGCAAGGACGGCCATATCGTCGCCGACACGACGCCCGGCACCTACTACTATCCCGACAGCCCCATTGCCCATGTCATCCGCACCGTGCAGGGGCATCTTGCCGCCAAGAACGAAACTGGCCGCATCGGCATTGTCGGCTTGGGCGCCGGCTCGCTCGCGTGCTACGCGCGCAAAGGCGCGCGCTGGCGCTTTTTCGAGATCGATCCCCTCGTCGTCGACATCGCGACGAAGTCCAACTACTTCACCTTTCTCGCCAACTGCCAGCCGCAGCCCGACATCGTTGTCGGCGACGCGCGATTGATGCTCACCAAGGAGCCCGACCGCAGCTTCGACCTGCTCATCATCGACGCCTTCACCTCCGATGCCGTGCCCGTGCACCTCATGACCGCGGAGGCGCTGCAACTCTATGCAAAGAAGCTCAAGGACGACGGCGTGCTGGTGCTGCACATCTCCAACCGCTATCTCGACCTCGACTCCGTCTTGGGCGCGACGCTGCGCCTGGTGCCGCAACTCAAGGGCCTCATCGTCTCCGACGACAAGGCGGACGGCAGCTACGCGGAGAATATTTCCACGATCGCGATCTTCGCCAAGGACAACCGCACGCTCGATGACTTTAGGGCGCTGTATGGGGCGACGGGTTTCTTTCCCGGCGGCCTTTCTCCGTGGACCGACGATGCCTCCGATATCCTGGGTCCCTTCCTTTCGCAATGGCGTCGGACTGAGTGACGGGCGCTCTTAAGGGGCGTTGTGAGCGCCAAGTTGCGCGTTTGCCGCGCGGGAGCTAAGAGAGCGGGCAATTCAGGCGTCACCTTCAACCGCAACACCGGCGAGGGACAATGCAGGTCGACGAGGCGACGGTGAAGCGCATCGCGCGGCTGGCGCGCATCAACATTACGCAAGAAGAGGCCAAAGGGCTCGTGAAGGAGCTTTCGGGCATCCTCGACTGGGTTGATCAGCTCAACGAGGTCAATGTCTCGGGCGTGGAGCCGCTGACGCGCGTGGTTCCGATCGAGCTCAAGAAGCGTGAGGACGTCATCACCGATGGCGGTATCGCCGACGCCATCCTCAAGAATGCACCCATGGCGGAGGATGGCTTTTTTGTAGTCCCCAAAATCGTGGAGTAAGTGTTATGAAAAACAGGTCTCCCGCCCTCGCCCTGACCTTCGCAACGGCCCTTCTGATGACAGCTCCCGCGGGCGCTGCGGACGACTGGAGCTTCATCGCAGGCAAGTACGCCAAGGATCGGGATGATTGCCAGGCGGTGAAAACGGGGGCGCCTTTCTCCAAGGATCTGATGGGGAACATCTCCCATCAGGTCCTGACCAAGGAAGGGGTAACGGACCCGCGCGGTCTGCACCTGAAGTTCCGCTCTTCGACAAAGACGGGAGATGGCTGGACGGTCAAAGCCGACTGCGAGAGTGTGGAGGGAGTCGAGTCCTGCGATGCCACTGCGAGGACCGATCCGGACGGCTCGGTGACGATCGTGGCTGAGGATATGTACATGGGGCCCGTAAAGCTGGTGCCCTGCAAGTAGGGAGCGCTCGTGAGCGACCTGACCAGGCTGACCCTGGCGCAAGCGCGCCAGGGGCTGCGCAAGAAGGAGTTTTCCGCAACCGAGCTGACGCAGGCATTCTTGCAGGCGATCGAGGCCGGGAACGCGGCGCTCAATGCCTACGTGCTGCCGACGCCGGAGCGGGCCCTTGCGCAGGCCACGGAGAGCGACAGGCGCTTAAAAGCGGGCGAGGCGCGCCCGCTCGAGGGCCTGCCGCTCGGCAACAAGGACCTGTTCTGCACCATGGATGCGCGCACCACGGCGTGCTCCAAGATCCTCGATGACTTTCGCCCCCCCTACGAGTCGACCGTCGGCGCCAACCTGTGGAACGCCGGGGCGGTGATGCTCGGCAAGCTCAACTGCGACGAGTTCGCCATGGGCTCCTCCAACGAGACGAGCGCCTTCGGGCCGGTGGTCAATCCGTGGCGGCGCGTCACCAAAGGCGGCGCGCGCTCGACCGACAAGCTTGTCCCGGGCGGCTCCTCGGGCGGCTCGTCCGCCGCGGTCGCGGCCGATCTCTGTCTCGCTGCGACTGCCACCGACACCGGCGGCTCCATCCGCCAGCCCGCCGCCCTCACCGGCACCGTCGGCATCAAGCCAACGTACGGGCGCTGCTCGCGCTGGGGCATCGTCGCCTTTGCCTCCTCGCTCGATCAGGCGGGGCCAATGGCCAAGACCGTGCGCGATGCCGCCATCATGCTAAAGGCGATGGCGAGCCACGACCCCAAGGATTCCACCTCCGTCGACACGCCGGTTCCCGACTACGAGGCGGCGCTGGGGCAAGGTATCAAGGGCCTGCGCGTCGGCGTGCCAAAGGAATACCGCGTTGAAGGCATGTCGCCCCAGATCGAGAAGCTTTGGGCCGACGGCATCGCTTGGATCAAGGCGGCAGGGGCCACCATCCACGACATCTCTCTGCCGCACACCAAGTATGCGCTGCCGGCCTACTACATCGTCGCGCCGGCGGAGGCCTCCTCCAACCTGGCGCGCTACGACGGCATGCGCTACGGGCTGCGCGTCGCCGGCAAGGACTTGATCGACACCTACGAGGCCACCCGCGGCGCCGGCTTCGGCAAGGAGGTGCGCCGGCGCATCCTGATCGGCACCTATGTGCTTTCCGCCGGCTACTACGACGCCTACTATCTCAAGGCGCAGAAGGTGCGCAGCCTCATCAAGCGCGACTTCGACGAGGCCTGGAACGCGGTCGACGTGGTGCTGACGCCGACGACGCCGACGCCGGCCTTTGCGTTCGGCGAGAAGCTCGGCGACCCGATTGCCATGTACCTGGAGGACATCTTCACCGTAACGGTCAACATGGCGGGGCTGCCCGGCATCTCGGTGCCGGCGGGTTTGTCGGGCGAAGGCACGCCCTTGGGGCTGCAGCTCATCGGCAAGCCGTTCGACGAGGCAACGCTGTTGCGCGCCGCGCAAGCCATCGAGAGTGCCGCGGGCCGCTTCCCCGTTCCCGACCGCTGGTGGGAGACGGGTACTGCGGCCGCGGCCGCAAAGGCGGAAAAGATGCCGGCGGCCAAGGAAAAAGCGGGAGGCAAAAAGAAATGAGCCCACGCGCCCCGGAAGACTGCACCGATATGACCCAGGTGCGCACCGAGATCGACCGCATCGATGCGAACCTCGTCGACCTTGTTGCCGAGCGCTTCGCTTACGTCGACCGCGCCTGGCAGCTCAAAGCCAATCCGGGCGAAGCTTATGTTCCCTGGCGCATCCAGCAGGTGATCGACAAGGTCAAGGCGCGCGCCAAGGAGAAGGGCCTGCCGCCCGAGCTGACCGAGGCGCTGTGGCGGCAGATGATCGGCTGGTTCGTCCAGTACGAGGAGGAGAAGCTGCGCCGCCAGATCGAGGGCAACGGCGGCCAAGGGCGCTGACGTGGCCTCTCGCAAGCCTGTGCTGAAGCTTGCGTGGATGACGGTTGTGAGTGGGAGGCCGCTTGCCTCCCTTCAACGTCATCCCGGCGCAGGCCGGGATCCACGCCAGTATCCGCAAAGACACATGGCGTCGGCAGTGGCGCGAGTCCCAGGCTCCGACGCTGGCTCAATCAACACCGGAACGACACGCGCGCTTGGTCTTTCTGATTTATGCAGGAGCGCTTGAGATGGAGATCGTTCCTTTCGATCCCGGCACGCTTGTGCTGATCGCGCTGTTGAACCCGGTGGTGATCGTCGTCGCGTTCCTCATGGGGCGGCGCGCCGATCAATGGCAGAAGCTGATCGTTGCCGCGTTTGCCGCCTCGCTCGCCGGCTTTGTCCTCTACTGGATCGTCGCCGCCGTGGGGCTTCTGCCGATCCACGCGCTGGGGGGCGAGGCCGGGATCGTGCTGCTGCAGGTTCTGTTCGGCCTGGTGTGGGCCTCGCTCGGGTACCTCCTGCGCCGCTGAGCAGTCGCGCCGCGAAGACCCTCGCCGACCTGAAGCCGCATTTTGGCGCCACTGGTGCTGACCTCATTGGGTCGCCAGCATCCGGCAATCGCCTATGTGGATGAAAAACCGTTGGTCGGACAGAACAGGAGAATGACGCGGTGCATTCGAACGCGCAGAGCGCGACGCTGAGCAAGGTGCCCGAGGTCACGCTCGGGTTTTGGATCATCAAGGTGCTGGCTACGACGCTCGGCGAGACGGGCGGCGATTCTGTCACCATGACGCTGGGCTGGGGCTATCTCACCGGCACAGCTATCTTTCTATTCGTCCTCGTCGCGCTGGTGGTTGCGCAGATCATCGCCAGGCAATTTCATCCTCTCCTCTACTGGGCGACGATCATCGCTTCGACCACGTTCGGCACCACGATGGCCGACTTCGCCGACCGGTCGCTCGGGATCGGCTATCCCGGTGGATCGATTGTCCTGCTGACCTGTCTGGCGGCTGTGTTGGCGCTCTGGTACTGGTCGGAAGGCACCATCTCCGTAAACACCGTGAGCACGCCCAAGGTGGAAGCCTATTACTGGGGCGCGATCACATTCTCGCAGACGCTCGGCACCGCGCTCGGCGATTGGATCGCAGATACCGGGGGGCTCGGCTATGAGGGTGGCGCTCTGATTTTCGCAGCCGGCCTCGCCGTGCTTGCAGCGCTCTATTTCTGGACCAACGTGTCCCGGGTTTTCTTGTTCTGGGCGGCCTTCATCCTCACCCGACCGCTCGGCGCCACGGTCGGCGATTTCCTCGACAAGCCAGTGGACCACGGTGGCCTCGCGCTCAGCCGTCCGGTGGCTTCGGCGGTGCTGACGGTCTTGATCGCGATGTGCGTCCTTATGCTGCCGCAGCGAGCAGGCCGCCATCCCGGTGCCGGGCCTTGAGGCAGAGCTTCTAGCCTCTCGGCCAGCGGCTGCTGTTGGTTCCTCTGCTGCGGCCGCCGGCTACGCCGTAGCATCGGAGTATTCCGGTCTCCGCTGAGCTAGTGCTGGCGGCTCATTATCCATTAGGGCGGTGTCGTTCACGTCTTGCGGTCCGAGACCGTGTCATCGAAGGGCTGATCTCCGGCAGGGTGGTTCAGGGCATCTTGGGCCGTTCGTATCTCGCGCAGCATCTGCTCGATGCGGTCCATGCGCGCGAGCGAAGTTTTGGACGATCCACTTTCAAACAGCAGCGCAAATCCCACGCCCATCAGCGTTGAAAGAAAGATCGTCAGGAAGGTCGATATCTTCTCCACGGACAGATCTCTGACCGAAACCTCCATTCCGTATTTTGGGCGCACGTCAAAGCTGAGGCCGCAGAGCTCCTGCGCGGCGTCTTTGCTAACGAACTTGTTCTCCACTTTCGCGCCGGCGCCGTCCTTAGCAAGGATCGCTAAGTCGAGCCCATTCGCATCGATGCACAAGGTGTGTTTGTAGAGGGAATCGGAGATGCGCGATCCGGTCCTGCGCACCTCGATCAGGATGCTGGCAAGGTTGTCGAAGCGGAAATCGGGATCATAGTAGCGACCCGCGGGGTCGTTCTGCAGAGTGACTCGAAGATCTTTCGACGGGCCGCCGGGGTCGCCGAGAATAGAAACGCCTGTCCCCTCTTTGTTGGTGATCGTGACGTGGGTTTGCGATGGCCCCTCGATCTTAAGCGAGCGACAGGCCGCTAGGGCATCGGCGTTGCGAATAGTGAGCTGCGAGTCCGTTGAGGGAGCAAGATATGCGGCCTTGCGCGGAACGAACTCGACGTTGAGCTTGGCCGGGGTTGATGATGGGCCCTCGCAGAGAAGCCACAGATTGGTGGCCGACGCTCCCGTCGCGTTTGCGGCCTCGAACGGCGGCAAATTCAAGTGAATGAGGGAGAAGGCGACGGCAACGACGACGATGATCAGACCTCCCCAGAACTTTTTCGACATCGGTCATCCCCCCCCACGACAACGGAAAAGAGGCAACACGCTAACGAAGCGGGGAACTTGCGGCAACCTTGACGAGCTCATCGCAGCAATCGAACTTTGCCGATCCGCTGCACTGCCGTGTAACGTTGGCAGCTTTACTCGCGTAGATGTTGCTCAGGGGGCAGATGACCGTCTTCATTCTACTAGTCCTGACAGTCCTGTTCGTTGCCTACGCCAACGGCGCCAACGACAACTTCAAGGGCGTTGCCACGCTCTACGGGGCCAACGTCGCCGGCTACCGCAAAGCGATCACGATCGCCACCTTGGCCACGTTTGCCGGATGCATCGCCTCGGTGTTTTTCGCCGAGGCGCTCATCGAGGCGTTCTCGGCCAAGGGGCTGGTGCCGGACGCCGTGGCGGCTTCGCCGACGTTCCTCATCTCCGTCGCGGCGGGTGCCGGCGGCACGGTCATCCTCGCAACGGTGCTCGGCTTTCCGATCTCGACGACGCACGGCCTGACCGGCGCCTTGGTCGGGGCCGGATTCATTGCCGCCGGCGACGAGCTCAATCTGTCGATGCTGGGCTCGTCCTTCTTCTTGCCATTGCTGCTCAGCCCGATGATCGCGGTGCTTCTCACGATGCCGCTTTACAGGATCGCACACGCGTTGAGCGCGCGGCTGGGCATTACCAAGGAGAGCTGCGTCTGCGTCGCTCCGGGCGAGTTCACGCCCGTTGTCGCGTTCAGTGAAGCCAGCCCTTCGCTGGCCACCATCGGCTCCGGTGAAATTCGCTTGGTGTCGATGATGACCGGAACGGCACCGGACTGCATGGAAAAGTACAATGGTGTGGTTCTCGGCATCACCGCGCAGAAACTGATCGATGGTGTGCACTACATGAGCGGCGCGGCCGTGAGCTTGCGCGCGGGCTCAATGACGCTCCCAAAATTGTCGCCTTGCTGCTCGCATTCGAAGCCCTTCACGTCCAGGTCAGCGCTCTCGCCGTGGCCGCCGCCATGGCGATCGGCGGATGGCTCAATGCGCGAAAAGTGGCCGAAACCATGAGCAAGAAGATCTCCAAGATGAACGACGGCCAGGCGTTGACGGCAAATCTGGTGACGGCGTTCCTGGTGATCTTCGCCAGCCGGTTCGGGATGCCAGTCTCCACGACGCACGTCTCGGTCGGCTCGATCACGGGCATCGGGATCGTCAACGGCTCCGCCGACAGAAGCGTCGTTTCCAGCATCCTGTTGTCCTGGGTGCTGACGCTGCCAATCGCGGCGATCATCAGCGCAGCCGTGTACCTGGTCTCCCGGTCGCCTTGAGGGGCGTTGCACGCGTTCAACGCAATTCAGGAAAACTGCGAGCGAAAGACCGCTTTGATTGCGGCCAGCCGCGCCTCGAGGCGTTTCGTGGCGTCTTCGTCCGCCAGCCGCTGCGCGATGCTGATGGCGCTGTAGAGGGCCTCTTTCGCATCGCTATAGCGGGCGGCGACATCGGACGCCGAGACGGCATCGTACATGCGACCGTAAGCCTCCTCCGCCTGCCGCTCGAAGAACGCCAGCCGTTCGCGGTCGGTCATGGGCGCTGCTCCGTTCTCGATCCGATCGAAACGAGACGCTCCTTCTTGCTGCCTCTACGCTCCTTGCACCCGCACGGTCGGCGCGTGGGTGACCGAAAAGTTCACCGAGTTCGCGACAAAGCACTTCTTGTGGGCCTCATCGTGGAGCGCGGCCGCTTTGGCCGGATCGCTCTGGGCCGTGATGGTCACCGCCGGCTTCAGGGCAACGCGGGTAAAGTGCCCGTTGCCGTGCGGGTCGACCAGCATCGTGCCCTCGGCGGTGTCGACGTAGTCGACGACCACGATGCCCGCCACCGCGCACAGATGCAGGTACCAGAGCTTGTGGCAGGCGGACAGCGCGCCCACGAGCAGCTCCTCCGGGCTCCATCGGGATTTGTCACCGCGATAGGCCGGCTCCGCCGAGCCGGCGATCGTGGGCTTTCCTTCGCCGGAGAGCTCAAAGTCGCGCGCGTACGCGCCATACCCCGACGTCCCGCTTCCCGAATTTCCGGTCCACGCGACGGTCGCCTCGTAGTGGTGCTCTTTGTCTGACGCCATGCCTGGGCCCTCACCTCTGTGTGCTGTGCTCTTTATAACTCATGGCAAAGATCGGCCGCCCTGATGCGCCGGGGCAGCGCGGCACCGGCTGACGGCGGCGCGGCCTGATCGCTCGCAATGTGCCGGCTTGGCCAACCGTTTCTTAATCGGGACGCACGGATTTTGCCGGCCCTATCGGCGCAACTTACAAACTGAGGCGCCGGCACAACGGCGCGTAAACGCATTGCTGCGTCAATCCTCGATCTTTGCGCAAACGAGATTTGAGGGATGCCATGCTGAGGTTGGACCTGCTTGCTGCCCTTGGGGCCCTGATGCTGCTGGCGGCCGCCGGTCAAGCGCAGGCGGCCGACTTCACGCTGTGCAAGGGCGCCTATGCCTTGTGCACGTCGGCAAGGTGCACGCCGGTTGCCGGAAAGGAAGGGACGGTTGCGTGCGCCTGCGAGGTGCGAACCGGATATTCGGCCGGACGGAGCAACTGCGAGCCCGCCAAGGACACCAGCGAGGGCAGGCAGGTGCAGTCGCGCTACTATCCCGTCAAGAGCCTCTCGGTCTGCGCCAATGACCGGGTTTGGGCGGACTGCCTCGGCAAGCCGTGCACGGTCGACAAGAACGATCCCACCAAGGCCACCTGCTTCTGCTCGACGGAGAAGGATCGCGGCCCCTACGTGATCGTCGGCAATACGTACACGCCCAAAACCTGCACCACCGGCATCATCTCCTCGGCAACGTTCGTGGACAACAAAGGCATCACGAGATTTTTGAGGACCACGAGCGAGCTCGAGCCGTTTGCCGTCAAGGTCCTCAACCCGTCGCAATCGGAGCGGCGGATGGCGCCGAGCGGCGGCAAGACGGCCGAGTAGTCTCACACGCGCCGTTGCTTGGGCACGGCAGACGCAACGGCTGCGGCGATGGCGAACACCAGAAGGAACAGCACGACCTGGCGGCTGGCTGCGAGCATGGCGGCAGGGGCCACATGGACGGTGCTGCCGCCCGGATCGCCCAACGCGCTCAAGCGCCAGGCGAGCGCCGTCGAGGCGCTGGCGATGCCGAGGCTGATCCCGAACGCGCGCGTGACGTTCAAGAGGCCGCCCGCTTCGCCGCTCAAGTCGTGAGGTGCCGCGGCCATGATCGCGGTATTGTTCGCCGCGGTGAACAGGCCCTGGCCGACGCCGAAGATGCCAAGCGCGATCATCGCGGTGAGCAGCCCGTGGCGCGTTTCGCCGAGCGCAAAATACAAAAGCGCCAGCCCGGCGATGCAGACCGCCATCCCTGCCAGCGTCGGCACGCGCGGGCCCAAGCGGTCGTAGAGGAGGCCGCTGACGGGGGCGAGGAGGCTGATCGCGATGGGAATGATCGACAGCCTGAGGCCCGCCGCGAGCGGATCGTCGAGATAGGCGCGCTCGAACACGAACGGCATCAGCAGCATGACGCCGAACAGCAGCGCATACGACATCAGGCTCCCGGCATTGGCCGCGATGAAGGTCCGCCGACGGCACAGTTGCGGTGCCAGCAGCGGCGCGTCGGCCCGCGTTTCCGCTCTCATGAAAAGGACCAGCAGGATGACGCCGCTCGCCGCGGCGGTGAGGAAAGCCGGCGACGTGGCGCCCCACGCGTGCCCTTCGTTCAAGACCAACATGAATGCAGTAAGCATGGGCCCCAAGAGCAGCGCGCCCTTGAGGTCGAAGCGCCGATCTTTGGAAAGGTGCGCGGTTTGCGGCAGGATGAGCCACCCGGCGACGGTGCCCACGATCCCGAACGGCACGTTGATCCAGAACACCCACGGCCAGCCGAGCGTGCTCAACAGAATGCCGCCGATCACCGGCCCCGCGCACAAGCCCACTGCCTGGGCGGCGGCTTGAATGCCGACGCCGCGGCCGCGCTCCTTGGGCCCCGCCGCCGCGACGACGATCGCCACGCTGTTCGCCGACAGCAGTGCCCCGCCGATAGCCTGCAGGACGCGGGCGGCGACGAGCAGGGGCAGGTTCGGCGCAAAGCCGCACAGAAGCGAGCCCACGACGAAGACGACGAAACCTGCGGTGTAGAGCAGCTTGTGACCGAGCATGTCGGCAAGGCGCCCGAAGATCGGCATCAAGGCAGCCATGGTGAGCAGATAAGCAACCGCGACCCAGCTCACGCTCGAGAGCGTGGCACCGAAGGCGCGTTCCAACGATGGCAAAAGCAGCTGGGCGATGCTGGCATCGACCTGGCCCATGAAGGCGCCGATCGAAACGACACCGACGACGAGCCAGCGGTAGTAGCTGAGCTTTGCCAAGACGGGCGCGGGCCGTGGCTCGCGCCCTTTGAAAAGGGCGTCGCGGACCGCGGCGATCGATAAGGCGCTTGCATCCATAGAGATTTCGCCTTTTGCGTGTCCGATTTTGCCGTGCCGCCCTCAGCCCCGCGTTAACAGGCAGGGGCGCGCACCTTGTGCTCATCTTCGAAAGCAGGATTCGCGCTGCCCGAAAACAGCCATTTCTTTCCGGCATCAGCTGTGGCCGCCGGGGGGTCAGTAAATGCGTCAATCCAGGGACCAGCATCATGTTCGAGTTGAATGGGAGCCATGCGCGCTCCCGCAAGGGGGCGCTCGTGGTCAACAGAGGGGTGACCATCGTCGGGTCGCTGTCGTTGCAGGGCGACGTGCTTATCGAGGGCGCGGTGGACGGCGAGGTGTGGTGCGGCGCCTTGCAGATTGCCGAGCGCGGCGCCGTTGACGGCCTGATCGTTGCGGATCGGGTGGTCGTTCTCGGGGAGTTCGCCGGCCAGATTTACGCCAATGAGCTGGTCTTGCGGGCCGGGTGCGCGGTCGAGGGCCAGATCTATCATCAAAGGCTCGTGCTGGAGGAGGGATGCTTCTTTGAGGGCAAGTCCCGCCGCCACGGCGATCCATTGGGGATCGCGCCCATGGGCCACAAGCCGGCCGTTGCGGGCGAGGGCCTGCAAGAGCACGCCGCCTGAGGGCACCGTTGCTCCCGCCCTGCGCCGCGCTTAACCGATTGCCCCGCCGGCTTGCCTGCGATAACGAGGGCGCTCAAGGAGCCGACCCATGCAGGACAAAGTCAAGGCCGCGGCTAAGAACTTGATTGCGGGCGCGACGGGCGATTGGGAGGTCATCGTCGGGCTCGAGGTGCACGCCCAGGTCGCCTCCAACTCCAAGCTCTTCTCCGGTGCGGCGACCGCGTTCGGCGGCGCGCCCAACTCTCACGTCTCCCTCGTCGATGCCGCCATGCCCGGCATGCTGCCGGTGATCAACGCCGAATGCATCGCCCAGGCCGTGCGCACCGGTCTCGGCCTCAAGGCCAAGATCAACCTGCGCAGCGTTTTTGACCGCAAGAACTACTTCTACCCCGACCTGCCGCAGGGCTACCAGATCAGCCAGTACAAGCAGCCGATCGTGGGCGAGGGCGAGGTCGAGATCGACGTCGACGGCGAGACGCTGCACGTGGGCATCGAGCGGCTGCATCTGGAGCAGGACGCCGGCAAGTCGATCCACGACCAGCACCCGGACTATTCCTATGTCGACCTGAACCGCTCGGGCGTCGCGCTGATGGAGATCGTGTCGAGGCCAGACATGCGCTCCGCGCGCCAGGCGCAGGCCTACGTGGGAAAGCTCAGGACCATCCTGCGCTACCTCGGCACATCCGACGCCGACATGGAAAAGGGCAACCTGCGTGCCGACGTCAACGTGTCGGTGCGCAAGCCCGGCGACAAGCTCAGCACCCGCTGCGAGATCAAGAACGTCAACTCCATCCGCTTCATCGGCCAGGCGATCGAGGCGGAGGCGCGCCGCCAGATCGACGTCCTCGAGGACGGCGGGACCATCCAGCAGGAGACGCGGCTGTTCGATTCCGCAAAGGGCGAGACGCGCTCCATGCGCTCCAAGGAGGAAGCGCACGACTACCGCTACTTCCCCGACCCCGACCTCTTGCCACTCGAGCTGACAATGGAGTACGTGGGCGAGCTCGAGAAGGGGCTGCCGGAGCTGCCCGACGAGAAGAAGCAGCGCTTCATGCGCGACTTTGCGCTCTCCGACTACGACGCCGGCGTGTTGGTGGCCGAGCGCGAGTCGGCCGACTACTTCGAGGCGGTGGCTATGGGGCGCGACGGCAAGCTCGCCGCCAACTGGGTGATCAACGAATTATTCGGCCGCCTCAACAAGGAGGGGCTCGCGATCGCCGCTTCGCCCGTCTCCGCGCAGCAGCTCGGCGCAATCGTCGATCTCATCTCCACGGGCACCATCTCCGGCAAGATCGCCAAGGACCTGTTTGAGATCGTGTGGACGCAGGGCGGCGACCCGGCAAAAATCGTCGAGGCGCGCGGGCTGAAACAGGTGACCGACACGGGCGCAATCGAGAAGGCGGTCGACGCCATCATCGCCGCCAACCCCGACAAGGTTGCGCAGGTGAAGGCCAAGCCGTCCATGCTCGGCTGGTTCGTCGGCCAGGTGATGAAGGCCTCGGGCGGCAAGGCCAACCCCAAGGCCGTCAACGAGATCCTCAAAGAGAAGCTGGGGGTCTAGGCGGCAAACCCGCGCTCCGCCAGGGTGTCGTAATCAACCCCGCGCAGGCCGCGCGCCCCGTGTTGCGGATTTCGCAATCGCGGGCCATAACCAGCACCCGGCGCCCAGGGCCGCCCGCAACACCACCGCTTGGACGACGATTAGATGGCTACCCTGTGGACTCTCGAAAAAGAGCTGTGCGGCTTGGCCGACTCACCCACCGTGGGGCAAGCCTTGTGCCGCCTGAGGATCATCGAAGAAGCCTCGCCTGAGCCGCGGCTCGAAGAGGTGCACGGCTGGCTGCGCGGCGGCGCCGAGACCTTCATCTACCGGTTCCGGGTGGTCTGCGGCGGCACCGTGCGCGACGTCATGTTGAAGGCGATCGTGGCGTTCTCGATGGCCAAGTCCCTGACCGAGCTCGGCGAGGAATGGGTGGAGCGGCGCCAAATCCTGGCGCGCGAAGGCATCCGAACCCCGCGCCTTTATCATGCGGGGCGCGCGCTCATGGTCGAAGAATTCATCCCCGAAGAGCTCTCCTGTTTTTTGCGTCGCCGGCCGATTGACACGATTCATCTTTTCGATCAGGTCATCCGCTATGCGGCGACGTTGGAAAGGCACGGGTTCTGCCCGCTTTCGCCCTTCCACGGCCTGCGCACCGACGGAACCGACGTGTTCGCCGTCGATTTCGGCCAGGATCTGGGGCCGCCCGGGCTGACATCGCGGCGCGGACGGCGGCTTTTGCGCGAGGCCATAAAATGGCTCGGCAGGGCCACTAGCCAGTCGATCGACGAAAGCCGCGCCCGGGCTGTTTTTGCGTTCCATGCGGCAGAGGCCAAAAGCGAGGGCATCAGATGATCTCCACGGCGAAGATTATCCGAGCCGTTTCTGAACTTTCCCAGGCGGCGGGGCCGGGCGAGAGGTGGATCATCCCGGTTGGGCACGAAGCCCCCAAGGGCCGCAACCACTTCGTGCTGTTCCTGAAGCCGGAGGTTCTCGCCCTCGCCGACGGCGTGCAGGTGGAGGCCATTCTCGACCTGATCGGCGCTGCGCTGCGCAAGCACGCCGTCAAGACGGCGGCAATCCGCGTCCTGAACGGCCAGTACCTCGCCCGCTACCACATCATGGAAGAGCATTACGGCGTCATAAACCGCGCCTCCCGGCTCGGGGAAGCCGCTCTGTCAGCGGCAACGCGCAAGAGGCTGATGGCCGAGTGCCCCGACGCCGACCGCGTTGTCGGCGGGCATGAGTTTCTCAAGGAGTTTCCCGATGTGTCGGCGTTTGCCCTCAACATCATCGCCGATACGCTCGGGACCAGAAAGATCGCCAGCGGAAAATACTACTGCGTGCTCAACGTCGCCGGCGAACGCACCGTCGTGCTGAACCCGTTCCACCCCCAGCAGGTGCTCCACTACACGATGCCCGGGCGAACCATCGTCGTCCTCGAGTGCGCAAGCGACACCGACTGGCGCGTGCTGCGCGAGGAGATGACCGGGGCCACCGACCCCTCCAAAGCGGCGGAGGGGTCCATTCGAAAAACGTTGCTGGAGAAGAGGGCGAAGCTCGGTTTGCGGGAGGTGGCAACCGCGACCAACGGCGTGCACTGCTCCGCCGGGCCGCTCGAGGCGATGGTCGAGTTTAGCCGCTTCTTTTCCGATCATGCCGCCAGGAAGCTAATCAAGCTCGCCGATACGCCGTTCGGGGAGCTGCTTGCGCGCCACGGGCTCAGCAAAAAGGAAATCGCCGCACTCGCGAAGAACCCGCTGCTGGGCAAGGCGGGCGACGGCGCCTATGCCTTCAATCTGACGGAGGAAAAGAACGCGGACGCCGCCGCCGACCTGCTCGCGCAGACGATGGGCGCAACGGCGTCCTGACCGGGGCAAACAATACGGCGGTTCTCGGCGGCTCGTCGGCAAATGCCGACGCGGGCAGCGCCAGCAGCCAAAGCGCAAAGGCACCCATATTTGTCGCGATGGCTTTGCGTGCGGGCCGGATCCCCATCGGAGCGTGCCCTGAGCGGCAGGGCGCCTGGCAAAGCCGCTATCTGATCCGAGGCCGCAAGGGCCGAGGCCGACGAGGGGGCTTCGCGAGCCGTGAAAACTCAATTCATTTTTAGGCAAAGTTGAGCAAGCAGGTGCGCTCAGTACACATCCGATGTTAAGCGGCGCGCTTCTACATTCGCCTAGAGTTGGAGCGCCCCCCGATGCCCTATCCTGTGGTCGAGGATGAGATCCTGCGGTTGGCCGCTTTGAGCGCCCTGGAGATCGTTGGCACGCCCAGGACCACGTCATTCGACGCCATCGTTCAGCTTGCGGCCGACGCGTTTGAATGCCCCATAGCCTTTATTTCGCTTCTCGACAAAGACGAGCAGTGGTTCAAGGCGGAGTGCGGGTTTGGCGCGCCCTCAACGCCGAGGTCTGCCGCGTTCTGCAACTACACGATCCTCGGCACCGACGTGTTCATCATCGAGGATGCGGCCGCCGATCGGCGCTTTCGGGACAATCCGCTGGTTACGGCCGCCCCGGGAGTACGTTTTTACGCCGGCGTGCCCATAAGCATCGCATCGGGGCATCGGATCGGCGCCCTTTGCATAAGTGATACGCGCCCGCGTCAGCTAACTGCTCAGCATGTCGATCGGCTGCGACAGCTGGGCACCATCGTCGAAGGATTGGTTGCCGCCCATTGCGAAGCTGCAAAGGCGGCCGGAGCTGCGAAAGACGCGGCCGAGAAAGCGCAGCAGCTGTGGAAGAAGAACCGGCTGTTGCGGCAAGTTGAGCGGTTCGGGAAAATCGGCGGCTGGGAGCTCGACCTCAAGACGGATACCGTCGAGTGGTCCGATGAGGTTTTCCGGATTCATGAGCTCCCCATTGGCGGCCGGCCCCAGCTGGCCGAAGCTCTCGCGTTCTATCCCGAGCCGTGGCGGTCCCTCGTCGTGAACAACGTGGAGAGGTCCAAAGCAACGGGTGAAGGCTACGATTTCGAGTCGCAATTCGTGACCGCGCTTGGACGCAGCAAATGGGTGCGCGCTGCCGGTGAATGCGAACGTCAAGATGGAAGGCCGGTGCGGCTGTTCGGGACGTTCCAGGACATAACTCTGGAAAAGGAGGCATCGGACCGGCTGTGGCAAGCCGCCAACTTCGACGAGCTTACCGGTTTGGCAAATCGCCGGTACTTCAACCGTACGCTCGCCGCAGCAATCGAGCGTCGCAGCCGGTCGCGCGATCCGCTGACACTGGTCATGCTCGATCTCGATAACTTCAAAGTCATCAATGATACGCGCGGGCATGCGGTCGGTGACGAGATCCTCGCAGAGATCGGACGTAGACTGGCCGCCGCAGTGAGGAACGATGAGCTTGTGGCGCGGCTCGGCGGCGACGAATTCGCTGTCCTGACGTTCGGCGATGACTTGGCGGAGGAGGCGAAAGGAATTGGCAGTCGGATCCTGGGCTGCCTTAGGTCTCCGGTTCACATCGGATCGATGCACATTTACGTCAGCGGCACGGCCGGCATCGCGCGATTTCCCGCCGACGCTGGTGCCGCCGCTGAGCTTGTCAAACGGGCAGATCTGGCGCTTTACGCGGCCAAGGACGCCAACCGCAGTTCCATCGGCCGTTACTCGGCTGAGCTTGATACGCTCTTTGAGCGTCACTCCCAGGCGGTGGAATTGGCGCGCGGCGCCCTTGCCAAGGGCCAGCTCGTGCCGTTCTACCAGCCCAAAGTGCGGCTGGCCGATGGCCGGTGCTACGCATTCGAAGCGCTTGCGCGCATTCTCGACGAGAATGGAAAGGTTATCGGCGTCGACAGCTTCGCTGCCGCTCTGGAAGACCGCATCATGGCGCGCCGTATCGGCAAACGCATGCTGCAGGCCGTGACCGCCGACATTGCCGCCTGGAGGGCCGCCGGGTTTGAAGACTACTCCGTCAGCCTGAATGTCGGCGAAGCGGACTTCGCGGATGGAAAACTCGCAAAGCGAGTCCTGCAGCGCCTGGATAAGTTATCCCTGCCTCACACATGCCTCACGATTGAGGTTACCGAGTCGGTGTTCTTGGGTGAAGGGGCGAGTCTGGCGCGGGAGGCCTTGCTCGATCTCGACCAAAACGGGGTCAAGATCGAACTCGACGACTTCGGCACCGGGTACGCCTCGCTGACGCATCTGCGCGCCATACCTGTCACTTGCATAAAAATCGATTGCTCGTTTATTGATGGACTTGGGCAGGCCGCCGATACAAGTGTGATTGTGGAGGCAGTGATCGAGCTGGGTCACAATCTCAATTGCCAAATCATCGCAGAGGGCGTCGAGACGGTGGAGCAGGCCGATTTGTTGCGAAACATGGGTTGCGATGCGGTACAGGGCTATCTCTTCGGCCGGCCCTCGAGCGCCGAGCACACAAAAGCATTTCTCGGCTCCGAAGCGTCCAGGCGGCAGGAATATCTGCACGCCCTTGCCAAGCGTCACTCAAACATTCGCCTCAGGACGGCGTGATCGAATTATCGAGGCGCTGGCGCATGCTTAAACTGAATCACTGCTGTCCAAGGAGGGCCCTCATGTTCCGTGCATTCGCTCTGACGCTGGCGGTTTGCGCTTCTTCGCTAATGCTGGTCGGTGTCGTCATGGCCGACGGTCCGCCATCGGAGGGCTCAAAAAACATGGCGGGAGCGTTGGGGACGTTTGAATTTGAGCCCAGCGACCGCATCCCGGGCCAGACCACGTGGTGGAAGGATACCGATGGGGTCAATCCGGGGGTGGCCGGGTGCCACATTGGGACCGACCCCGATGGAAAGCCCAACGGGCGCACGTTCGGCGAGGCCTGCCTGTCTGAGGTTCTGCTGGTCGAGTCCAACCCGGGCGCCGGTGTGGTCCACGCCCATGCCGACGATATCGGCCATCCCGACAAGTTCGACTGCAACGCGTGGTGCATCGGCCAAGGCTCGGCCAAGGGAATGTGCACCGCGGCCCCCGCGCCTCCGTGTGCGCAGTCGGCCAAGTGCGTCTGCAAGTGAGCCGCACTCTGCGGGTCTCGGCAAGGCCTCCCCGTTGTTGAGCGCCAGCACCTGGCCGTGCGAAGACCTTGACCTAGAATGCCGCCAATCCGTGGTCTCGATTGCAACGAAAAACCATCAAGCTCATTGGAGTTTGTCGTCGGAGGTCGAGCAGCCACACATCAAGTTCTTGCGCAAAGTTGCAACGAGAGTATCGATGGAGGTCCGCGACTTTATCAGTGCGGAGCGCACCTGCACGGCGAACACGGGGTTTGCATCCTGCGGGGAAAATACGACGAGGGGGATCTCATCGCCCTCACTGTCACGGAGCTCATGCAGCAGCTCAAAGCCGGAGCCTTCGGCCAGCGCGACATCGAGCAAAGCGACGTCGAAGCGGCTGGCAGCAAGCGCGCGGCGTGCCTTGTCGATCGAATCGACCGACATAACTTCGGCGTTTGTGGCCAGCGCCTCGGCTACGGCACGCAGCACAGCCTGGTCTGAATCGACATGCAGGATGCGCGGGCGAGCGCTCCGCTCGCGCACGATGGGCCGATCAAGGATGTGCACCAGACGACTAACGTCGATGGGCGTGTCGAGCCAGTCCAATATATTGAGCAGGGTGGACGGCTGGTCCGCACTTCGCGATTGCGTGACGTCCGCGGACAAGACGACGAGCAGCGTGTTGTAAATCTGCGGCCGCTCCCGCAATTGCTTGATCAAGCTGATGCCGTTGCCTTCGGGCTGCTGCAAGTCAACCAGAATGGCCGAAAACGACGACGTCGACGCCATGGCCACCGCCTCGTTTGCGCTAAGTGCGACGTCCACGAGAAAGCCCTCTTGGATCAGGTGTTCGCTGAGGACGGTCGCCGCCTCGGGATCGTCCTCACACAGCAAGATGCGAAGCTCAGATTTGCCAGAGTGGCGAGACTGGGTTCTGACCGCATCCTTCCAATTGGGCAGCTCGACGTAAAGGATCGCGCCACCGCCGGGCGCGTCCTCGAAACCAATTGCGCCACCGAGGCGTTCGGCGATTGCTCTGGAGATGCTCAGCCCGAGGCCGGTGCCGCCCTTTTGGCGCGAATCCGTGCCCGCCTGTGCGAATTGTTCGAAAATGCGCGAGTGGAAGTCAGCGGGGATGCCCGGGCCATGGTCCCGGATGGAAATACGGACGGCTTTGTCTCGCATCTCCACCGACGCGAACACTTCTTCACCGGGCGGCGAGAACTTGATGGCATTGGAGAGCAGATTGGTGAGAACCTGGATGAGCCGGTCAGGATCCGCGCGCACGTTGCCGGGTGTGGAGTTCGGATCGAGCCGAATCCGCACGCCGTGACTTTCGGCAAACCGTTGATTTTCTTTAATGACCTGCTTGAGGAGCGTCAGGATCTCGACGCGCTGGAGATCGAAGACGACCTTTCCCGCCTCCAATTTTTCGATGTCGAGGATGTCGTCGAGCAGGCGAACGAGCCTCTGGCTGTTCGTGTGAGCAATTTTCAGCAACCGCATGGCGGGCTCCGGCAGCCTCCCGGCCGCATTTCCGGTGAGCAGGCCGAGCGCGCCTGCGATCGAGGTGAGCGGCGTACGCAGCTCGTGGCTGACCGTGGCCACGAACTCGTCTTTCAGACGTTCTTTTTCCACATTGGCTGCAAGTTTCTTGTCGACGGCAATCTTCACCAGCGCGGAATTGTCGGCAGCGAGCAACAAATAGCCGATTATTTTTGTCTCGTCGCGCAGCGCGGTGACCGACACCGCGGCTGCAAAGCGGCTGCCGTTCTTGCGAATGCAGGTCGGTTCGAACATGTCCCCTGTACCGCGCGAGGCCTTGAAAGCGAGTGCCTCGAAGCCAGGGGCGATCTTTGTTCCGAACTCGGCGCTCAATTCCTCGGCGCGCGCAATCGCTTCGTCTGGATCGCAGAAATCGGCTGGCGTTTTCTTGTTGACCACATCACTGGAATCCCAGCCCAGCATGCGCTCGGCGCCGACGTTGAACACCTGTATGACGCCGTCGGCGTCGGTCGCGACGATCGCGAAGTCGGCGCTGTTGAGGATGGCGGACTGTAGGATATCGGGATGGAACGGCGCAACTTTGCGCGCCAATTTTCCGGCCTCAGGCATGATGAGCATGTCTGCCCCCGTGCCCTGAATTGGCTAAGGATACTGCTCCTCCATTGAGGCGCTGCAATTTTATGGACATGATAATGTAGTCGCTTTGTCTACTGTAACATTCGCCGGCCGTGTTGTGCGTAACACATTGATCAAGAAAGTTTTCGGCACCTTGCCAGAATAGTTGTGGGTCGCTAATCGTGCGCTAATCTGGATTAGCAGTCGACAGAATCTCTGTTGACAGATAGATGTGGTTGCTTGGATTTGAATCAGTTTCGTCGGTTTGAATAGCCGCCTAGACGGGTGAGCGCGCCGCGCTCGCGGTTCTATTCGATCAGCTTATCTCCGCTAGGTAGTGGTGTGCGGTGAGATGGCACTTGCCGACGCGCCATTCGATGGGCCGCCCGTCGAGCGTGAGCATGACGCGATCGAGCACCATGATCGGCGAGGACGGTGGGACGCGCAGGGCTTCTGCAACCGCCGGAGTGGCTACGTGAACGGAAATGCGTTCCTCGGCCTTGCCGACAAGAATCCCATGCCTCTGGGCGAGGGCCACGATGGGATGAGGAAACCCATTGATCTCCGTGAGCCCCGGAAAAAGCTCTGCGGGCATGGAGGCTTCCTCGACCATGAACGGCCGATCCTGGTGCAATCGAACGCAACGGATGCGGTAGACGGGATCGCGTGGCTGCAAACGCAACCGGGCGCACTCCAACTCGTTTGCTGAGCCTTCGGTGACCTCGCCCAACTCCACTTGGCCGGCGATGCGTTGGCCGTTGACGTCTCGAATGGCGCTGAACCGCATGGCCAGCTCTTCGGACGTTTGGTCGATGACAAAAGTGCCGCGCCCTTGCTGGCGCGTAATGAGGCGTTCGCTCTCCATGACATCCAGCGCTTTGCGCATTGTGCCCGTGCTTACCCCGTACTCGGCCGCCAGATCGAGCTCATTGGGGATCGGCTTGCCCGGCTTCCAACCGCCGTTTGCAATGCGCTCTGCCAGAGCGTCACGCACTTGGAGGTAGAGGGGTCGGGTCAATAAACCGTTTGCTGCACCGGTTGTTGCCATGCCTCGCGTTCTCAATTCCTCGTCGCCGATGGGCACGCGCCAATGCGCAACTCATCATGCGCGACCGAAATGCGCGACCGAAATGCGCGACCGAAATGGTCCCTGCCGAGCGCGACGATCACTATGACGCTCCCCGAGAGCCGACAGGAGGGGAGGCAAGATCGGCTCCCGGAGAGATTGGCAGATTGCCTAAGGGCGTTCCCCCAAACCGTCTTGCCACGGTTCGTCACCCCGCCGCTTCGTCTAGGCCATAGGACTAGGGCAGGCGCTAACGTGCGTTAGCCCGCATGTAGATTTGTGCTGAAAAGGCCGACCGTGTCGCCCGTATTTGCATCAGTCGCGCGAGTTCAAATACCCGCCCCGAAATCCCGAAAGCTTTCTGAGGCCCTTCACGTCATGAATTTTGACTTTTCCCCGCTGGACCGTGAGCAAGTCGCGCTCGCGTAGCTGGCGCAAGACGCGGTTGACGTGAATCGCGCTCAAGCCCAGTGCGTCGGCGAGAACGTACTGGTTGAGCGGACAGTCGAATTCAGCTTGCGTCGCCTGTCCGATGAGGTTCAGCCGCTCCGCCAATTCCATGAAAAAGTGGGCCGTCCGTTCGCTCGCATCCCGGCGTCCAACGCTGACAAGGTGTTCGACGACCATGGCCTCATCGCGGGACGCAGCCCACAAAATTGCCGTTCCAAGGCGCGGGAATTCGCTGAATGTTTGCAACATGCGTGAGGCATCCACCGAGCTGACCACAGAATCGGTAAGCGCTTCGAATGAATGGTCCGCGGTTCGCAGCAAAACGCTGCGCAGGCCGACGCAGTCTCCCGCTATCGGAAACGAGATGATCTGACGCTCGCCACTGGGCAAGTCTTTGTAACTGCACGCCCAACCCGTTTGCAGAACAAACACCCTGTGCTCGGGCTGCCCCTCATGTACGAGTTGGTGGCCGCGCTTGACGGAGGTGGTCGCCGATTGCAGCTCCGCAAGGCAGTCCAATTCGTCGGGCGAAAGCGGAATAAAGGTGTTCAGTTTCTTTGCCAGCAGGCTGTCAAAACGGCCATTGGCCATAATTAGCCTCCGTTACTGGGCTCCCAGGATGCTGCCGCACCCATAAAAAAAGGAAACACAACATTCAATCGTGCCAACATGGATCAGTTACATCGCTTTTTCAATACTGTAGGCTGGGAATCCAATGGACAATAAAATGACATGGATTGCCGATCCCTCCGAGGGATTGGCCGCGCTTAGCATCTGCGAATCTCTATTCTTGGCGCTGACCGACCTCAAGCTCATCAGCGAAAAGGAGGTGCGCGATCTGCTGACCGATGTCGTCACCACACACACTGAGGCCGCCATCGGTTCGGGAGTACCCGAGAGGCATCAGGCGGTCGTTACGATAATTGAGCGTATCCTGGCTGGCAAGAACGCGGTTCCGCATTAATTGTCCCGATGCTCCTCGGCTCACGGAGCGGGCGAAGGCTGATCGCTCGGTCTTTTCCAGCCGGCCGATCTGATTTGGAACGCGCCGTCGGCAGGTTGACTTGAAAAACAGTCGCGTGAGGGCGTCGCTGCGATGCCAGCTCAGGGTCGTGAGCGGCCCTCCGCAGCAACACTCCGGTTAGACTGCTTCTACCCGATAGCCTGACATCTCCGGGTCAGCCGCTGAAAAGCGTGCTTGATCCCGGGGAATCTTATTTCAGGGAGAGATCATCACCGCGCGCGCAGGACGCTTTCGGGGCGCGCGCGATAACCTGCGTATTATATAGTATTGCTCTTTCTATTTTAGACAATGCATTAGTTATTTAGACAAGATTGTAACTCTTCACGCGAAATGATGCAGGGCAGGACCCAAGGATTGCAATCCTTCCTTGCCGGGGGAACATCCGAAACCAACGCCCCGCCGCCTCCATCGCGATTGGTTATCGAAAAGTGCGTCCTAAAGACCGCGCCAACAAAATAATGACCGCAGACTCTGCCGAAGCAATTGGAACCGAGCCTCGGCCTGTCACAGGGCGCAAAGTACTCGTTGCCGAAGACAGCCCCATTACGCAAGACCTCCTCAAGCTGATTCTGAACCAGCGTGGCCATGAGGTCGATGTCAAAGAGGACGGACTGCAGGCCTTGGAGGCGTTGCGCACCCACGACTACGACGTGGCATTGCTGGATTTCCACCTTCCCCACATGGATGGCGTGCAGATCGCCAATGCCATCAAGAGCGACTCGCGCGGCCACAAGCTGCCAAGGTTGATTGCCATCACGGCGGACGCGGAAGGCTTGCTCTCCCACGCGGAGGGCTGCGAGAATTTCGACAACGTCATCCCCAAGCCGCTCGACATCTACCAGGTCGGCAAGCTCGTCGAGGAGCAAGCCGCGATTGGCGACGAGGTGCGGGCGGCGGCGGAGGCGTCTGCTGCCCCTGGGTTGGCGGTTGAGACGAAAGTCGCGCGCGCGCCGGTGTCGTTCTTCGAAAGGCTTGGCTATCAGTTCCTCGTGTGGCCCGAGGATTTGGAGGCAAACCGGCTCTCCGCACGAGCAATGCAAGCCACGCTGGGGGATCCGCGCTTCGACGGGATTCTGATCAAAAAGCCCGTCTCGGCCGATGATCTGGCGACACTGTGGCATCGCAAGGCGCTCTACGTTCTGCCCGTGGTCGACTTGACGGGCACGCTCGGCGTGAAAGCCGACCTCGATGGCTCCAAGCTCAACGCCCAAGACACCGACCAGATTGCGCAGGTGATCGGGCGGTTTCAAGATCGGCGTGCACGGCTCAATCGCGATCTGTTGTACAGCGAGACCGCAAGCGAGCAATTGATCGGCCGCGTGTTCATCTCCGGCCGGCCGCTCAGTGCCGCTCTCGATCCAACGTCGCCGAGTTCGGTATCATACAATACGACGATGAGCGGCAGCTTGGTCGCGCGCGAGGCGGAAACACTATGCGAGCAAGGGCTTTTGAAGCGGGAGTTTTTCGATCGCTTCTATGTTTGTGGGCGCTGTGATTCGACGCGCATGCACGTGCGCGAGGAGTGCTTCAAGTGCCGGTCCGCCGATCTGGTGGAGGAACCCTACCTCCATCATTTCAAGTGTGCCTATCAGGGACCGGAGTCGCAGTTCCGGCGCGGCGACGAGCTTATTTGCCCCAAGTGCCGGCGCGAGCTTGCCCACTTCGGTTTCGACTACGACCGCCCCGGACTGATGATGGTATGCGCGGCCTGTGGTCAGGCCGCGTCAGATCCGGCGATCGGCTTTATGTGTCTGGATTGCGGCGCACACGCCGACTCGGACGGCTGCCGCACGCGCGACGTTTACTCCTACCAGCTGACCGAGCAGGGAACCGGGTTTGCCGAGTACGGCCGGGCCTTCCTCGGCCAGGCGAGCCAGGCACTGCGCTTCACCGAGCTTCCGATCGAGCTCGTCGTTGCGTTGAATGCGGCAGCGAAGCAATTCAACGAACACAAGGTTCCATTCACGCTCGTCAACATTTTCTACGAAAACGAGCGGGAGATTACGGCCGAGCATGGTGCGCGCCAATTCGCTCAGGCGCGTGATCTATTCCTCGAGAACATGCGGGCCAGCCTCAGCAAGAACGACATGGTCGTCAGGGGACAGTCGTATGACTTCGCCCTTTTTCGCGACATCGACCCGGCACACGCCCAAAGCGATTTCGATGGTGTGTGCAAGGACGCGCAAAGCAGCGTGCGCTTCGACCTAGGCGCCAAGCTCAAGACCTTCGGGCCGGAGGCTTTCTCCTGATGTGGCAGTTCATTTCAGACGGACTGGCCTACCTGACGGCGCAGAGCGGCGCGAGCTTTTTGAGCTTGTTCTGGTTTGTCGTGGTTTTTGAGATTCCTCGCTACCTTTTGGGCTTCATCTCGGCGGCAGCGCTGAGCGTCCCAACGAAAAGGACGGGCCCGCGGAGTGTAGACGTCGGCCACGTCAGCGCGGTGATCGCGGGTCACAACGAGGAAGACTCGATTGAACGTTGTGTCGTGTCTCTGCGAGAGCAGAGCCGGCCGCCCGACGAGATTATCGTCGTCAGTGACGGCTCGACCGACCGCATGCCGGCGAAGCTGCGCGAGCTGCAAGCCAGTGGCCGCATCCAAGAGGCCCATTGCACGCAAATGCGTGCCGGCAAATCGGCCGGTTTCAATCTGGGCGCCGGCCGCGCGACAGGGGACATTATCGTCAACGTCGACTCCGACTGCACGTTCGACCGAAACGCGATCCGGGAAATCGTCAGGCCGTTCACCGATCCGCAGATGGGTGGAGTGGCCGGCAACATTATTGTGCGCAATCCGAACGCGAGCGTGATCACCTCATGCCAGGCGATCGAGTACATGATCTCGATTTCGCAAGGCAAACAGGCCGCCAATCTCATCGAGCAGATGACGTGCGTCTCGGGCGCCTTTGGAGCTTTCCGGCGTGTGGCTCTTGAACGCGTCGGGGGGCTTGATGCCGGCGGTGGAGAGGATCTCGATGCCACGCTCAAGCTGCGCACGGCCGGCTGGAAAGCGCTCTTTGCACCCGATGCCGTGTGCTACACCGAGGTTCCCACCACGCTCGAGGCCTTGACGCGCCAGCGCTTTCGCTGGGAGCGCGATGCGATCCGCCTGCGCTACCGCAAGCACCGGGATCTGTTGAACCCGTTCAGCACCCGCTTCGACGTTGTCGAGCTGCTGCACGAGCTGGACTTCATCATCTTCAATATTATCGCGGCAGCGGCTTTTCCGTTCTATTTGGTCTGGTTGTTCGTCACGTATGCGGATTTTGCTCCATTGATACTGATGGCGGCGCAGCTCGGAATGTGGGGCCTCGACGGCGTGACGTTCCTGATGGCAGCCTGGATGGTGCCCAAGGCGAACGCACTTGCGCTGGTCCCCTACCTGCTTGCCTACAGCCCGTTCTATGGATTTCTCATGCGATTCATAAGACTCGCGGCCTACCTTCAGGAATGGGTCTTCAGGGCGTCGTACCGCGATACCTACGTGCCCCAAAAAGTGCACCGTGTGCGAAAGTAGCGATGCGAGCGCTCAGAAAACGGATCCGCCCCGATAACATTGCCAACGAGCAGCGCGTGGCGCGTGGCTCGGCCGGGCGCATTGTCTATCTCGTCTTTCTTGGCCTGTTTGCGCTCGCGGTCCTGAACTATATTTTTGGCGACTTCCTTCTTCTTCGTGCCGACGGGTTGGTCCTGCGCGACCATACCGTCGTGGCGACGACCTTTGTGGCGCGCGTGGAAAAGATCACCGTGAAACAGGGTGAGATCGTCAAGGAAGGCGCGCCGCTCTTGCAATTGCAGTCATTGGAGGTGCTGGAGCGCATCGCCGATTTGTCGTTCAAGCGGGCCGATCTTGCAGCCAAAGCCACCGAGTTCAAGATCCGCGCCGATTCCGTCGAGCAGCTGCTCCCCATCGCGGAGCGCCGCGAGACCGAGGCCCAGCGGGTTATCACGCAATTCCAGGGCATGCAGAAGGAAGGATTCGTGCGGTCGGCCCCCTATGCGGACGCCCTGAAAGCCGGCTACGAAGCCAGCAAAGATCGCGTGACCCTCACCTCGCAAAGCCGCGTCCTCAAGGAGGAGCTCAGCGCATTGGAAGCGGCGCGCACCGATGCCGACGAAACGTTCCGTGATCTCCAGAAGCTCTATGCAAACGGCCTCGTGCGGGCTCCGGTCACCGGGTCCGTGGGCGCGGTCGTACCCTTCCTCGGCAACGTGTATCGGCCGGGCGAACCGATGCTGTCCATCTATTGGGGCGAGCCCTACGTCCTCGTTTATCTGCCCCGGCGCTACCTTTTTGCGGTCGACGTCGGCATGAATGTGCAAGTCTCGGACGGCCAGCACACCGAGAGTGGCGTGATTGCCGAAATCCTACCCGTGACCGATACGCTGCCGAAGGAGTTCCAGAACACGTTCCAGCCGTCCGACCGAAACCAGCTCGCCAAGATCAAGCTCTCCGCCGATTCGCATTACCCGCTCAATCAGAAGGTCAGTGTCTCGCGCTCGCCCTCTCAGCTGTTGGGAAGATTGTTCTAGAGGGCGCTCTTGCCCGCGCTCGGCTGCTACAGCCCGCCAGTGTGGATTCAACGTAAGACGAGCTAGCCGGCGCCGCCGCCGGCTTTTCGCGGGCGGCCTCCTCGGCCGACCCTTGCTCTAACGCTCAGCGTAGAGGCGCCGGGGGAATCACGTGGACTTGGTCGATAGCCACCACATCCCCGCCCCAATGGCTGCAGAGAGCACGATCGGCACCCAAACGAACCACTGGGCTCCCTGATACTCTCCAGCGACCGTGCTGTAGAGCATAGCCAGAGCGACCAGGGTGAAGGCCGTGGCGAATCCGACCACGATAGGCCTCTGGCTTTGCGGGTTGCCGGCCGCGAGCCATGCAGTCACGGACATACCCAAGACGAAACCCCCAGACCAGCGTACCCAGCCGGGATTGGCCGGCACTCCCGGATCTTGGCTTAGGTTGAACATCAGGTCGGGCCACAGAAGAAAACCCAGGCCATAGACGGTCCCGATGATGGCAGCGACATAGAAGATAGTACGCGCTGTGCTTAGGTCCGATCGAGCAGCAGCCATTTTTTCCTCCCGAAGTATTGAGGCTCATTCCCCGGCCAGGCGATCGAGACTACAACCCTCGACTGGCAGGGGGTACCGATTTCCCCGTCAGGAGCTACCAGAATGCAGCGGCAAAACGGGATGGGCCGGCATACGGCCCGTTCCCCAGGGGCGGGATCGCAGGCAATCGACGGCAGCGGTCATCGATGCCGCTTGATTGCGCTCCTTTGGCGTCGTCCGCAGCTATACAACGCGGAAGTCAGCCCCCGGGGCCAATGACCCAAGCCGGAACTTGGGGTTGGTCTAGTGCGTGGCCATCCCAGACATGGGGTCGTGCAGGACGTCGAGATTGAGCCCCATAAGCCGCCACCGTAGGTCCCTATAGCGGCCAAGAATGTCGATCGGGTCGTCCTCGACGGCTTTGTCGGAGGCGGCGTGCCGCACGTACCAGCCATCGCTCTTCTTGATGAGGAAGACCTGATGCGAGACGATTGTGCTCTTGTCGCGCCGATCTGCATGGACGAGGTTTGCGATCGTGCCGGACGGGATGTGCGCGAGCGCTAGTGGCAGCGCCTTCAGCGGCAGCACGGTCAACGTCGCGCGCTCATCCGGCAACCGCTTGCCCAAATGCCGCAGTTTGGAAACTAGGTGCTGCTTCTCGTCCTTGGTGAAGCGGCCCTCGAGGCTGGCCAGAGATTTGCGGAGGTACCATTTCCTCTTGGAGATCGTCTTGCGGACCTTGACGGCGTTTCGGCCTGCGACGTCGGAGGTGATGTCGCGCAGATAGCCCGCGCGAACGTTGTTCGGCACCCAGTCGAGCTCGATGAAGTGGTTGCGCGTGGCATAGCCGATCTGTCCATCCCTATAGCGTATCTTCTGCAGCGTCCGCGTGGCCGAATCGAGGTCGCTATCCAGCGACAGCGCCATGACCGTCTCAACGAACGTGGTGCAATCGAAGGCGTCAAAGCGGATCAGCGGATCACGGTCGAATTCGCCGCCAGGGCCTTCGCCCAGCGGCCCAAGCTTATAGGGCGCGCCCAGGAAAAGTGCGCTGATGGCTTCCACGCGCTGGGGCAACGACGCGGTCTGCTGAAGTATGCGGCGAACCTCGTCTTGGATACGCGTGCTGCTCGGGGGCTCGAATCGCCCAAGCGGGGCGGCAGAAGAGCCGCAGGGAGCTTGGGGACAGGCCACGGCCAGGACACTTGCACCAACTAGGCCGGCCGCAGCCGCAACGGCCATGAAAGCTCCAGCCCGAATTGAACGCGAAAGCACGGTCCTCTCCGCCTTCTACTGGCCATTCGCCGACATCAGGAATTTGACCGCTACTATATACCCGACATCCGTCGACCCCAGCCAGCGGCAAGCGTTAGTAATCTCGACGAGGCCGCTCTTGGGCGAAGACCACTCACGCATGGCGCCCATGGGCGGCAGCTCGTGACCCCAGCAGACATCCTCTCCGCGGTTGCGAAGCTGTTCGGAGACTTGCGTGGGTTCCGCTCTCCTCCTCTCTAACGTCATCCCCGCGTCATGGCGAAGCCATGCTCCGCGTCCGTGCGCAGCACGGCTCGCCGTGATGACGGCGGCGACCCAGTCAAGCTTCAACCAGCACAACAGCCGTCGGTGATTTGGCACGGTGACCTAGGTTCCCGCCTCCGCGGGGATGATAAATATATCATAAACTTCTGTAATTTCACAATATTCTCTGCTATAATGACCTATACAATGCATACACAGATACGGCGAATCAATGACTTACGCCGCCGATCTGCACAGAAACTACACAGAAGCGAGCATGTTATGGCGTTCATTACAACGCCGTGCGCCTTGGCTCTGAGGGGGCGTGCCTCCCCCGGCGCTGCCACCCCCGGCAACGGCCCTTCATTGAATTACGGGCCGTGACGCTCATAGCCGCTAGGGCCTAGTCCCTCAAACGCCGGGACCGGCTTGTGACCCGCTCTTGGGGCGGGAGCCCCGCCGCTGGGCATCCCTTTCGCCTGGCGGCGAAACCGGTCGCATGGGAGCGACCGGCAAGGTTCCGCGCGCGACCTATCCGGGCACCGATGCGCGGGGGATGTGTGTGCGTTGGCGATCTATTCCTGCAACCTGAAAAGCATCGGCCGCACCACCCATGACGCGGGCACGGCGGGTGCCCACATCCGCTACATCAGCCGCCCGGAAGCCTGCCCGGAGATCCTTGCCCAGCACATGCCCGACGAGCACCGCGAGGCCCGCACCTGGATGGACCAGAGGGAGCGGCTCTCGCGCAAGAATGCCCGGGTCATCGACAAGCTCCGGATCGCCTGCCGCGCGAACTGACAGAGGCGCAGCGCTATGAGCTCGTGGACGCCTTCATGGCGGACCTGACCGGGGGCCGCATACCCTGGTATGCAGCGATCCACCAGACCGGCAAGGACGAGCTCAACCCCCACGTCCATATCGCCCTCCATGACCGCGATATTGAGACGGGCAGGCGCGTGCTCCGTCTGTCGGACAACGCCAAGGATCGCGAGAAGGCCGGGCTGCCCGGCCCCAAGGCGGTGGACTGGGTCCGTGAGCGGTGGGAGACGGCCTGCAACGCCGCCCTGGAGCAGGCCGGCCACGCCGTGCGGATCGACCGCCGGACGCTGACCGCGCAGGGGATCGACCGGGAGCCCACCATTCACGAGGGACCGCGCGCGCAGCATATCGACGACCATGTGGGCAGGCCGCAATCGCGCGAGCGCATCAACGGGTGCGGCCGGGTGGTCGATTACCCCTCGATCGACCACGGCAGGACCCGGCGCGAGTTCAATGCCCACATCATCGATATCAACCTGCGCAAGGCCGCGCGCTCGCCCAACCCCGCCATTGCGATCTGGGCGTTGTTCGAAAAAGACCAGGCCGCGCTCGACGCGAAGCTTGAGGCGCGGCTCGCCGCCGAGCGCCGGGAGCGCACGGGGCGCGAGCGGAACGCCTCGCTGTTCTACTGGGCCCGCATCCGGCGTTTGCGCGCCGAGCGGAATCTCAAATTGCGGGCCGCGATCAAGCGCGTGCGCCGGAAATACGCCCCGCTGCGCCGCAAGCTACGGGAGCGCCAGCAGAAGGAGCGCCGGCTCCTCAAGGACAAGCAGAGCCGGCTTTATATCCGCATCATCGCCATGCTCGATTTTACCGGCACCACCCGGCGGCGGCAGGAGGTGGCGCGCAAGGCGCTTTCCACGCAGCACAGGGCCGAACGGCAGAAGTTCTCGGCGCGCTATCACAAGGCGGGGCAGGCAGTGACCGCCCTCATCAAGGAGCGCTATGCCGGCGAGATCGCAAGGCAGCGGGCCAAGCGCGTCCAGCATCTTGCGCAGCTCAAGGAGCGCCACCGGCAGGAGGACAATTTTGCCGACATCGCACGCCAGCAGCGCGAGATCGAGCGCGAGCAGATGCACCGCGTCACGCAGGCAAAGCTCGAAGGCTGGATCAGGGACAACGCCGCCAATGACGGCGGCAAGAAGGGCGGCAAGGCATCCGAGGGCTTTGCAAAGGCTCTTCTCAAGGCCGCGAAGCAGGAGGCGGACCGCGACGGGAAGGACCGCAAATTCGACAAGGGACTTGAACGGTGAGCCGCGTTAACGCTCACCTGCCGTTCCTGCTGCAATCGGCCGCCGATTGCATAGCATCTGCGCACAGCATCATTGCGCGAGGCCGCCGCTGTGGCAGGACCGCACGAGCACCCGGTTGGGCCCGCCTTCGACAAGGCGCGCGAGTGGGAGGCCGAACAGCAGCGCCGGCTCACGGAGGCGCAGCGGCGCGCCTTCCAAGAGATCAAGCAGCGGCAGGAGCAGGAAAGGAAAAAGCAGCATGAGCGCCTTGAGGCGGTGCGGGAGCAACTGCGCGAGCGCGCCAAGAGCCGCAAGCCGAAGGCGCAGCTCGTGCTCAACCCGCCCGTCCTCGTCAAAGACCCTTACACGGCCCGGCAGGCGCGCTTTGTTATCGCCGGCGAAAAACGCCTTGAGCGTTTGGACCGCCGGCACGCCGAGGAGCGGATCAGGACGCTCAAAGCCTTCGAGCAGGAGCGCGAGAGGCAGAAGGCGAAGCCCGCAAAGGATCTGAACGCGTCCTGGAAGGAAGCGCTCGCCAAGACTGCTAAGCAAGAACGCAGCGCCAAAGAGCGGGGGCTCGATTTGTCCGACGACTTCGGCAAGGCGCGCTAGGCGTACAATGGTGCCGCTGGAGCCGATTAGGCGACGGCGTGCTTCACGCCAGCGTGGACGCCGTGCAGAAATGGTTCTTCATGGCTCGATTTGGTGGGGTGCGCAGAGGCGCGCTGGCGGCTCAGATTCCACTCTACCTAGCAGATCACCGATCATCAAGGCGTACTGTGGGCTGGCTCTTCTTTATCCGCGGTAGAAGGTGCTCCAATGAACCCACTGGTAGCTGTAATCCGTTCGACTAGTTCTACTAAGATCGGCTGGGCTAATTCGTCAGCTTCAACGCTGGGATGAGACCAAATATCTCGGTACAGGAAGACACCGCGTTCGTCGTACATTTTGCAGATTGTCCCAGGACAAAGGACGGGCAACAAATCCAGCACGTGAAAATTGGGATGCGCGTGCTCCAAGGCGCTCAAGACGGCCGTGAGCGGTTTGCGTCTTCGCATGGTATCGTATCTGGAAAAGTACGTGCACTTGGTCTGTTCGGAGAGATTGAACCATTGCATGAGCGCCATGTCAGGCGAGCATTTGGCGTCACGAATGTATGGGTTTGCCGTCTGAAAGATGACATTTATGCCCCTCTTGTCCATCTGTTTTACCATGCGAGTTAAGCCAGCAACAAGCAAACGAAGCCGCTGCTTGTCAGGGCCTCGTCTCTGTTGCGGTGTGAAGTCTGCAACATCGTCGATCATTACTAAGAAATCTCCTCTTCGTAGTTCCTTGAGGAGCGAGGGGAAGACCGTATTCCAATAGTATTCATTCGCGGCAGCCCACTGAGTGTGATTGGGGATTTCAGGCACCGGCGAGGCCCCCCAAGACGAAGTGACCATTACTGCGCCAAGCTTTTTCTCACGCAGCACATCGAGTAATTCGACCTCGGCCGCGCTAAATGAATTTCCGATAACTACGAATAGACGCTCCGAGGGAGCGCGCTGACCTGCAAGCAGGCAACGCTTGGGATCGACCACTTTCCCCACATCGTCGTTCGATGAGAGAATGCACTCGCGCGCGGGCCAAAGCAGCCGTCCGCCTATGCGGCGTTCCGTTGCTAGCGTCTCTACACCCTTTTGCGCAAGGAGCGCCGGCTGACCAGTGTAAAGCGAACCCCTCAAAGGTTTCAGGAGGATCACCAACATCAAACAAGCCGCGGCACTTAAGCTCAGACCATACCCCACCGTAATTAGCGGCGACGATGACCAAGACCGCCTTCGCAACGGTAGTTCCACGTAAGTATAGCTCAACGCTGCCAGCCCAATCATAAGGGTCAGTTGGATGGGAGCCGTCCATTCGTTAACTCCAATAGTCCAGCGACTGATCGAGAGCACGCTCCAGTGCCAGAGATAGAGCGAATACGAAATTAGGCCGAGCCAGACCACAGGCGACCAACTGAGGACGCGATACAGCGAAGTACCTGGTCCGAGGGCCGCAATCAGCACCGCTGAGCAGATCACAGCCAGAACTGTTACCTCGCGCTCAAGTTCGACCGGAATGAACAAGACTGACACCAGCCCGATTGCCGCGATCCACGCCACCATCCGATGTCGCCAATTCCATGAGCGCAAGCCTTCCCCGACTGCCAAATATGCCAAGTACCCGGCTCCGAGCTCCCAGAACCGTGTGGGCATCAGGAAATAGGCGGCGTATGGTGCGGAGTTTGACAGCCAGAGATATGCGCAGAGCGAAAGCGCAATAAAAACATATGAAGCAAGGTATGGGGGTGAGTTTTTTTCTGTCCGCTTTTTGCCAACAGGAGAAACAGGGTCGGAAAGAGGAGATAGAATTGTTCTTCGACGCCTAGCGACCACGTTTGTGTAAATAGATTTAGCTGGACGGAGGGAGCAAAATAGTCGGCCGCTTCTCGAAAGAAATACAGGTTTGAAACCCCGAGGAGGGCCGACGCTCCTGATTTGATGATGTAGGAGTACTCAGTTGTTTTGGGGTCTATGAAAGCAGAGCCCACCACTGCCGTGACGAAAATGCAGATAACCAATGCAGGGAGTATCCGCTTGATCCTCCTGGCGTAAAAGCGGAATAGAAAATCGCGCGTCTGATGATGTGTCTCTCCCGCCAAGGAAGCGCTAATGACATAGCCAGAGATTACAAAGAATATGTCAACGCCCAGATAACCGCTGGGAAGAACCTGCGAGCTGAAGTGGTGGGCAATCACCGCCGCCACAGCTACGGCGCGCAAGCCATCTATCTCAGGGCGATAGAAATGCTTTGGGGCAATACCTGTTGCCACACCCTCTAAGCGGCTCACGGAACAAGAACGCTGCAAAAGTCCCCCAACAAGGTGCCTTCAATGTCGGCGAGCCCGAAGTGGCGGTTAGCGCAAGGAAAAACTCCTAAATTTCGTTGTACGCAATATCGGCCCGCGACGGGAGCATGCCGATACAGCTTTACGAATACCGATAGCGATCTTTCGAATCAAGCTAAACTTCTAGCCTTACCGGCTGCTGCACGTGCAGCGTATAGCTGCAAAGTTGCTCACCTTTTGGGAAACGTACTGGACACCAAGTCGGGTTCGGGGATTGCGCACGAGACGCTGTAGGGCTCATTCTGCGGAGGCGACGATCGTGCGTCATGAGTTTTCCCATACCGGCGGAAACTTCTATCGCTGGGACCACAAACGGCTTTCCTCATGGAAGGCTCAGGCTCTCCACCAAAGCAGGCACCTGCCTGCTTCTCCTGTGCGCCGCGTCGCCCGTGCCACGGTGAGGGCGACGGCGGCTCCATACGAAGCAGGCAGAGTTCAAGCATCCCGCGCCCCTACGGGGCGGTGGCAGACGGCGTTTCGACTCGACTGGACCGCTGTATTCACGGACAATGCTTCATGAGAATCGAGTGCAGGCAGAATTCCCTGCACAGCATCTACACAGGCGAAATATATTCATTTTACTCTTTTGAAATCAAACTGTTATGAAGCCTACTTCATTGCGCGGGAATGACGGGTGTGGGTGGTCGAGCGGCTGCCTCCCCTCTAACGTCATCCCCGCGTCATGGCGGAGCCATGCTTCGCGGCCGTGCGCAGCACGGCTCGCCGTGATGACGGCGGGGACCCAGTCAAGCTTCAGCAAGTGCTACCTCCCCCTCTCCCCGCGCGCGGGGAGAGG
>Ga0315553_10000146_pt1 | contig 60141 bp, 51 predicted proteins | sample SalMarSW160140MG_FD_203099 | JGI IMG/M metagenome (GOLD analysis project Ga0315553, IMG submission 203099) | Salt marsh sediment microbial communities from the Plum Island Ecosystem LTER, Massachusetts, United States - Salt Marsh Sediment SW1601-40 ...
CATCATGGCCCGGAGCGAGTGCGCTCCACCCAAGAGGCCGGAGATACGACTGCTGTCCGCAACCGCGCACCGTCACCGAAAGGAGAAACCGACCAGGAAATCAGTTGACGGGAGCAGTCCAGATACGATTGTTAGGGCGGAGGGGAGGAGGGTGGACACGAGCGCCTTCCTCGTGGTCTGATGGAGGCGGCGACGAAGCCATGAAAGGACACGGGATGGAGGCGATGGCGCGAAGCGCAAGGCGCTGGAGGGCCGTGATCGCCGCGGCGAGCCTGGTGGGTACCGCCGGCTCGTCGAGCGCGGCGACGATCTCGCTCTTCTCGGATGCGGCGTCCTACTTCCCGGGCTCGATCATCACGCTCACCGTCGTCGCGGACTCCCAGCTCGACGACGCAGGAGATCGGGTGCACGTGATCATCCGCAACGACCCGATCGTGACTCCGCTCGGCGTCGTGGGTTCGACCGGTACCTGGACCCAGAACGGGATGGCCCTTCCGGCCACCGTCGGACCCGACCAGGGCAGCTGCGAGTGGGCCCCCGGCCGCGACGACCAGTGCCTGGCCTTCGACCAGAGCTTCGTGCTCCCCCAAGCCCCGGCCGACCCCGGGCCCGTGAGCGCGACCTTTCAGTATCTCGCGACAGCCAAGGGAAACGCGACCTTCAGCTTCCTCGACGGCGCCGGGGACGACTTCATCCTCTTCGGCCTGGGCGACGCCACCGACGTCGGCACTGCACCGGGGGGCATCTCCGTGTTCATCGGCCCCGAGCCCACCACCGCCTCCCTGCTCGCCCTCGGGCTGTTGGGCCTCGCGCTGCGGTGCAGGCGGCGCTAGCGCACTCCCGCGACCGGTAGCGGCGCCCCGCGCGCCTCGCTGGAGCCGAAGGCGATGAGCGCCGTCCTCGAGCACCGTGCCGGGCTCGCGCAGCGCAAGCTCGCCGCCGCAGACGCCAGCTCGCTCAGCGGAAGCGCGGGATCACCTTCTCGCCGAGCTGGCGGATCGTCTCCAGCACCGCGGCCTGGGGGACCGTCCCCATCTGGATCAGGAACATCACCTCGTCGGCGCCGGCGGCGATCAGCCGCTCGATGTAGCCGCTGACGTCGGCGGCGGTGCCGTAGGCGTGGTTCGGGTTGAACAGGCCCGTGGCCTCGGTGCCCACCTCGATCCGCTGCTCGTGGAGATAGGCGACGAGCTGCTCGCCGCCCGCGCGCAGCGCCTCCTCGTCGCTCATCTCGGCGATCTCGGGGCGCGGCGGCGGCGCGTCGGGACCCGGGTTGTACCAGTGGCGGATCGCCTCGGTGAAGAAGCGCTGGCCGCGGTGGCCGATCGCCCGGGCCTTCGCGCCGTCGTCGAGGACGATCGCCGGGCACAGGGCCGAGAGATGCTCGACCGGACGCTCGGGGATCTGCGAGGTCGGGGTGCGGCGCCGCACGGCCTCGCGGTAGACGCGGTTCTTCTGGGCGATGTCGTCGGGCCCCGCGAAGCCCAACACCATCGCGCCGAGCCCCCACTCCCCGGCCTGATTGAGCGTCGCCTCCCGCGTACACGCCAGGTACATCGGCGGGTGGGGCCGCTGATAGGGCTTGGGGAGGATCGGCCGCGGCGGGATCTCGATCAGATCGCTCTTGTGCTCGAACACCTCCTCGCGCCACATGCGCGGGATCATCCGCGCGCTCTCCTCGAGCATCGGCTGGATCTCCTCCAGCTCGGTCTGGAAGGCGCCGGCCTCCTGCTGGGTGCCGCCCTTCCCCACCCCGAAGTCGACCCGGCCCCTCGACAGGATGTCGAGCATCGCCACGCGCTCGGCGACCTTCACCGGGTGGTTCATCCGGAAGGGCAGACACACCACTCCGTGTCCGATCCGGATGCGCTCGGTCTTCGCCGCCACGTAGGCGAGGAACGTCTCGGGCGCGCTCATGTGCGCATACCACTTCAGGCAGTGGTGCTCGACGCTCCACACGCGGTCGAAACCCATCTCCTCTCCCAGCACGGCCTGCTCGACGCAGTCGTGCATGATCTGGAACTCGCTCGCGCGCGAGGTGTCGGCGATCTGCGCCTCGAAGACCATCGAGAACTGCATCAGGGGAGCTCCTGGAGATTCCTGGTGGGGACGCCGACGAAGAGACACCACCGACGAGAGCGGCCGCATCGTACCAATCCGGGAGCGCAGAATGTCCGCGCCCTCCGCCTACCGCCGGGGTGGTACAATCCGCGGCCGATGAGTGCGGAAGCCTCCGCAGGCGTCGATGCGCGCGCGATCCAGAGCTCGGGAGGCCCCCGCGCCGGGTGGCTGTTCGGCCCGGGGTCGGACCTGCTGATCGGCTGCGGGCTGGCGTACATCCTGCTGATGCCGGTGCTGTTCTGGGTCGCCGGGAACACCGGCGCCACGGCCTGGCCCGCGATCGCCGTCGCTGTGATGGTGCTGCTCGCGAACAGCCCCCACTACGGCGCCACGATCGTGCGGGTCTACGAGGCCCGCCAGGATCGCCGGAAGTACGCGGTCTTCGCCGTCTACCTCACGATCGCGCTCGCGCTGATGTTGTTCGCCTCGACGCGCAGCGTCTGGCTCTGCTCGCTCTTGATCACGGCCTACGTCACCTGGAGCCCGTGGCACTTCTCCGGCCAGAACTACGGCCTGGCGCTGATGTTCCTGCGCCGGCGTCGCGTCGAGGTGGACCCCGCCACGAAGCGGCTCCTCTACGCGTCCTTCGTGCTCTCGGCCGTGTTGGCCATCCTCGCGATCCACTCTGGCCACGACGACATGGTCTTTGCGCCCTACACGATCCACGTCGCCAACGCGCCGACCGTGCTGCACCTGCCGCTGCCCGCCGGCCTGGTGAAGGTCGCGCTCCTGCCGGTCGCCCTGGCCTACCTGGGCTGCCTGGTCGCCGCCGGCTGGCGGCTGCGGGGCCGCGCTCCGCTCCGCGAGTTCGTCCCGTCGGCCGTTCTCGTCGCGACCCAGGCCCTCTGGTTCACCGTGCCTGCGGTCCTGCTCGACTGGGATCAGGCGCGCGGCTCGACGTTGATCTTCGCGGCGGTGTGGATCAGCACAGCCCACTCGATCCAGTATCTCTGGGTGACGGCCTACTACGCGCGGTCCTCGGAGTCGTCGACGCCGGTCGCGAGGTTCCTGCTCAAGTCCTTCCTGGCGGGGACCGCGGTCGTCGTGCTGCCGGGCGTCGTCCTGGCGCCCGAACTGCTCGGCCGGCTCCCCTGGGATGCGGGCATGGCGGCCACGATCTTCGCAGTGGTGAACCTGCACCACTTCGTGCTCGACGGCGCCATCTGGAAGCTCCGCGACGGCCGGGTGGCCCGGGTCCTGCTGCGCTCGTCGGAGCCGCCGGCGCTCCCGGAGCCGATCGACTCGCGCCGACAGGCGCCGTGGCTGCGAAGCCTGGTGTGGGCGGTCGCCGCGCTCGCCGTCCCGATCCAGCTGGCGCAGATCTACGCGAACCGGACGCTCCAGACCGGTGACGACGCAGAGGGCGCGCGCCGGATCCTGCGCTGGATCGGGCGCGAGGGGCTCGTGGCGCAGTTCGAGTCCAGTCAGCGACGGGCGGCCGCGGGGGACCACGCGGGTGCCGCCGAGCAGCTGCGCCACAGCATCGAGCAGTTCCCCACCGCGAGAGCCTGGGGAGCGCTCGGGGCCCAATACCAGGCGCTCGGGCGCTGGGATCTCGCCCTCGACGCGTTCGACGAGGCGATCGCGCTGAACCCGGGCTTCTGGGGAGCCCATCAGCGCCGGGCCGAGACCCTGCTCGCCCTGGATCCGTCGCTGGACGATCCGGCAACGAGCGCCGAGGCCACCGCGTCCCTGGAGCGCGCGCTCAAGCTGCGGCCCGGCTTCGCCCGGGCCGCCCTGATGCTGGCGGACCTCCAGGCCGAGACGATCGGGAGGGAGGAGGCGGTCCGCACTCTCCAGCGGATCCTCGCCGAGGCCCACGGAGCCGACGCGCAGGTGCTGCGCACGCGGCTGGCGGAGCTCCGACCCACGGGCGGGTAGGTGCGCCGCCGCGACGGCCGCGACCGCCGCCGGTCGCGGAAGGACCCCACCTCGGCGAAGCTGTCTTTCGGAGTCGACACCATGCCCTACGCCCACCGTCCCATCCACGACGCCGACGCCCACTTCATGGAGACGCCGGACTGGTTCCACGCCTTCGCCGATCCGGACGTCCGCGCGAAGCTGCCCCGCAGCGTGGTCTCCGGCGTCGCCCCCGGCGAAGAGGACCTGATCGCGCGCTTCCGCGCCCGGCACGCCGATCCCGCCTACCGCTCCGAAGACGGCGACAAGATCCTGGAGCGCAAGAACTGGGCGGCGACCGGATCCTTCCTCAAGGAGGACCGCCCCCGGGCGCTCGATCTGCTCGGGTTCGCGTCGCAGCTGGTCTTCAACACCTTCGTGAACGGACGGCTGCTCGCCGCCGAGCGGGGGGACGACCTCGACTTCGCCTACGGATTCGCGCGCGCCCACAACCGCTCGATGGTCGACTTCTGCGCGGCCGACCCGCGCCTGCTGCCCACCGGCTACGTGCCGCTGCGCGACTTCGAGCGCTCGCGAGCGATGGCGCGCGAGGTGATCGAGATGGGCTGCAGCGCGATCCTGGTCGCCTCGGGCTGCCCGCGCGGCCACTCGCCGAGCCACGCCGGGCTCGATCCGGTCTGGGCCCAGGCCGAGGAGGCGGGGATCCCGATCGTGTTCCACGTGGGCGGCGGCACGCGGCTCGTCGACGGCCAGCTGCTCGACCCCGACTACTTCGAGAACGGAGGGCCGCCGATCAAGGACTTCCACGGCGGCGACGAGAACTTCCGCTCGGTGGACTACATGGCGATCCCCACCGCTCCCATGCAGACCCTCGCCACGCTGATCTTCGACGGCGTGCTCGATCGCCATCCGGATCTGCGCTTCGGCGTGATCGAGCAGGGCGCCTCGTGGATCCCGAGCTGGATCCGCTTCATGGAGTCGGCCTTCGAGGCCTTCCGCAGACGCGAGGATCGGCTCCAGGGTCTCTCCCTGCGGCCCGGGGAGTACGTGCGGCGTCAGGTCCGAGCCACCCCCTACCCCGCCGAGGACGTGGGCTGGACGATCCGGAACTCCTTCGACGAGGTGTGCCTGTTCTCCTCCGACTATCCCCACGTCGAGGGCGGGCGGCGGCCGATCGAGCGCTTCGAAGGCAGCCTCGAAGGCCTCTCGGACGCCCAGAAGCAGCGCTTCTACTTCGACAACTTCGTCGACCTGATGGGCGAGGGGCTGCGCGCGCCGCTGCCGCGCAGCGTGGAGGAGAGCCGCGGGCGAGCGGAGGCGGGCCCCTGCTGAGCTAGGAGGCCGACTCGAGAGTCGGCCGACGCGCAGCGAGCCGCGGGCGAGCGGAGGCGGGCTCCCGCCGGCTAGGCCGGCGGGCTCTCCGTCGGAGATCGCTCCACGCCGACCACGCTGGCCAACGTCCAGACGGAGGCGCGGGAGATGCCCGCCCGGCGCAGCCCCAGCCGCACCGACTCGGAGTCCGGCGCGCGGTACAGATAGAGGGCGCGCCGGCCGTCCGGGGAGACGAAGAGGCCCATCCGGCGCACGCGATGAGTGACCCAGCACCAGGCGCAGACGTCCTCCAGCAGCCGAAGCTCCGAGAGCGTCACCGGCTCGTCGAAGCGGCGCTCGACGGCGACGCTGGGCGATCGATCCCCCGCTCCCGGGTCGAACGCGCCGGACCAGATCGCGGCGAAGGACTCGCCGACCTGTCGGAACGCATTGCGCACCGACTCCGCGTCCGGGGCGCGGAAGCGACAGAGCATCTGCGTGCCGTCGCTCGCGAGATAGCTCTCCACCCACTCGACCCGGTGCATCTCCAGGCAGTCCGCCGCGCGGCGACCGTTCTCGCGCACGTCCTGCGCGGCGACCGGCGCCTGGAGCGGCCTTCCCACCAGTACGTCCACCACGACCTCGGCCTCCTAGCCGAGGGCGACCCGCCCGAGGGCGAGGCGGCCGTCCAGGAAGTCCTGGAGGTGGGCGCTGAGCTCCCGGGCGTCGTCCGCGGCGCCGTGGATGAAGCTCGACTTGCGTCGGCGCATGAAGATGAGGCTCATCACGTACAGGCCCGGGGCATCGACGACGCCGCCGTCGTGGCGGATCCGGCCCTTGCGGTCGAACACGGGCACGTGGAGCCAGGAGTAGTCGGGCCGGAAGCCCGTCGCCCAGACGATCGAGCGGACCTCGCCGGAGCCCAGGTCGAGATCGAGGCGCGGAGATCCGTCGACGGCGGTCGGGGCGAAGCGCTCGGGCGGCCCCACCTCTTCGCACCTTCCGCTCGTCCTCGCCCAGGCGTCGACCTTGTCGAGCAGGCGCTCCAGCTTGAGGTCGGCCATCGCGCAGTGGTTGCGCAGGGAGCCGGAGAACTGGGCCTTGCCCGCGCGAATCCCGACCAGCCGACCGACGAGCCGCACGCCCCTGGCGCTCAGCGCGTTGAGGTCCAGGGTCGATCGAGCGGGCGAGCCCACCAGCTGGGGCGACGGCACCCGGCGCGCCCGGACGATGTCGTCCACTTCGTCGTAGCGCTCGTCGAGGATCCCGACGGCGTCCATCCACCACTGGATGTCGAGCCTGCGATAGGTGCGCGGCATGCGGATGTGCTCGCCGACCGCGAGGGTGACCGGGTGTCCCGCCCGCTGGATCTCGTCGGCGAGCTGGAGACCCGTGGCCGAGGCGCCCACCACGAGCACGCCGCCCGCGTCGAGCTGCCCTGGATTCCGGTAGCGACGCGGCGTGAACTGGGCCACCGACTTCGGAACCGACGCGCCGACCGCGGGCACCACGGGCTCGTTGAGGGCCCCGCTCGCCAGCACCAGCGCGCGACATCGCCACTCGCCGCGATCGGTGATCACGCGGTAGCCGGCGTCGCCGGGCAGGACCGAGGTGACGCGGGTGCCGGTGCGCACCGGCGCGGCGATCGCCCTGGCATAGGAGTCGATGAAGTCGACGACTTCCGGCATCGTCATGAAGCCGTCCGGGTCCTCTCCGGCGTATCCGTGGCCCGGGAGCCGGCACTGCCAGTTGGGCGTCAGCAGCCGCAAGGAGTCCCAGCGCTCGTGACGCCAGGAGTTGGCCACCTCCCCGCGCTCGAGGACCACGTGGTCGATCGAGCGCTCGGCGAGACAGCGGCTCATGGCGAGTCCGGCGTGGCCGGCACCGACGACGACGACGTCGACGGTGCCGGCGCGAGAAGGCCTCCCTCCCCGGATCGCGCGGATCATTTCACTTCCACCGTGACGTTGGTGGGATTGGTGAGGATGTCGAAGACGGCGGACCGCTTCTGCGACTGGGCCACCAGCGCTTCGATGTCCTGCCGGGACGCGTCGGCGTCGATCTCGAAACGCACCACGACGTCGTCGAAGCCGTTCCGCACGTCGCCGTCGATCCCGAGGATGCCCTGGAGGTCCATCGCGCCCTCGAGCGTCGCCTTCACCGAGCGAAGCTGGATCTCGCGATTCTGCGCCACCGTGGCGATGCCCGCGGTGAGGCAGCCCGCGAGGCCGACGAGCACGTACTCCACCGGAGTCGCCCCGTGGTCCTCGGAGGCGAAGATCTCCGGGTGGTCGGCGTCGAAGGTGAACTCGGTGCGGTGGCTCTGCTCCTCCCCGAGTCCGTAGAAGCCCTCCACGGCCGACCGGCTGTGGGTGCCGCGAACCCAGTCGCACGTCGCCCGCCACCGGAAGCGGGCCCCCTCCGGAGCCTCGGTCAGCGCCTCGCGCGCGCCCAGCAGCGCCGCCACGTCCACGCCGTTGTCGATCCGCTCTGCCTTCGTTCCCATCGCTCGTCTCCCTCCTGTGGTGCCGGTCGGTCGTCGACCGGTCGCGAGGGATCATCCGTCGGCGGCGTGGGACGAAGCGTTGGAGAGGGCGTGGTTTTTGGAGGAGGACGCAAAGAAGCGGCCGGAAGGCGGGCTAGGCCCCTCCCGGGCGCAGGTCGGCCGGTCCGATCGGCTGGAACGCCCAGACCCGGTCGACCGGCACTCCGGCCTCGCGCTGGGCCATCCGCACCGACTCCGCATCCGGGGCCGCATAGAGGCAGACCATCCGCTTGCGGTCGAGCGAGAACAGGGTGCGCACGAACTTCACCCGATGGTTCTCCAGGCAGCCCGCCCCCGCGTCCTCGATCGCCTGGATCTCCTCGACGGTGACGGGGTCGGCGAAGCTCCGCTCCACGAGGACGTTCGCGACCCGGCCGGGCGGAGCGTCCGGCGCATCGTGGACCGTACCCGGCCAGAGGACGCGGAGGTCGGCGCCCGCCTGGCGGAGCGCCACACGAGCGGCCTCCGCATCGGGCCCGCGGAACCAGCACACCATGCGCCGGCCGTCCCGTCCGAGGCAGCTCGTCACCCAGTCGACGCGGTGGAGACCGAAGCATCCCGTCGCCTCCCGGGCCATCGCCAGCACGTCGTCCGGCGTGAGCGGCGGGTCGAAGCTTCGCTCCAGGAACACCTCGGTCATCGCCTTCGCCCTCGGTCGGTCGCGGACGTCGGAGATGCGGTGCGATCCCGGGCCCACTTCGCGACCGGCGCATCCCGGAATCCAGCGATCGCGGCGTCGTGCCTCGCGTGCGCCGCCCGGTCGCCCGAGGCGAGCGCCGCCTGGGCGAGTGCGAAGTGGGCCAGCAGCATGTCGGTGCCCCGCTCCAGGATCTCGGCGTACTCGAGTGCCTCGCTCGCCCGCTCGCGCGCCTGCTCGGGGCGTCCGCGCTCCACGTCCAGCAGGGCGGCGCGCGTGAGGACGTAGGCGAGGCGGTGCTTGGCGTCGGCGATCCGCAGCGCTTCCAGCGCCTCCAGCAACGCCTTCGTCTCGTCCTCGAGCGCGTAGCGGCACAGTCCTTCGAGCGCCCGCGCGAAGGGGGCCTCGCTGCCCTCCGGCAGCTTCCCGCCGATCTCCAGCAGCGCGCGACAGCGATCCCGGGCCGCTTCGAAGCCCCCGCGTTCGAAGGCGATCATCACCAGATACTCGTTGGCCTGGAACTCGTTGATGCGATCCCCGGCCGACTTGTACATCGCGCGCGCCTCCTGGAACAGCTCCTCGGCCTCCTCCAGCTCGTTGGCGTGGTAGCGGAGCATGCCGAGCGCCGCGGGAATCGCGGGGTGGCTCACGCGCCTGCGCAGGGCCAGGGCGCGGGCCTCCATCAGCAGCGCGTCGGCGTGAGGGAGGTCGCGCTCGAGCATGGCGAGGCACTTCGCCGTCTCCGCCATGCCGACGACGTGGTCCTCCTCGCTGCCGCTGCGGATCACGCGCTCCGCCTGCAGGGTCTCCTCGCGCGCGCCCGACCACTGCCCGTGGAGCCAGAGCAGGTGGCTGGCCATGTGGTAGCCGAGTCGGGCATGGGCGAGCGCGCCGTGATCCAGCGCCAGCTCGGCGAGCGCGACGTACTCCCGGGCCGCGGACTCCCAGTCCTCCACGGGTGCCGCCTTGAGCAGGACGTCGTGCAGCTCGAGGGTGAGGGGCACGCGGCGCGTGTCCGAGAGCGACTCGACGAGGTGCAGGCCCTTGCGCGCCAGCGCCAGGGCGTCGTCGTTGGCGAAGAACCGCAGGCACAGCCGGCCGGCGGACACCATGGCGCGGGCCGCGAGCTCCGGATCTCCGCTGTGCGAGGCGTGGTGCGCGAGGTCGGCGGCGCGCTCGATGTCCAGTGCCGTCTCCTGCTCGAGCAGCTCGGCGACGCGGCGGTGCATCACCTGTCGCCGCGTCGGCGAGATGTCCGCGTAGACTCCGCGCGCGACCAGATCGTGGGAGAAGCGAAACCCGCGATCGTCGGGCACCAGCATGGCCTGACGCTCCGCCGCCTCGAGCACCGCTCCCACCCGATCCGAATCCAGGCGCGTGATGCGGACGAGCGAGGAGACGTCGATGCGCGGCGCCAGCACCGCCGCCCAGCGCAGCACCTCGGCGCCCTCCGCGTCGAAGCGGGCCAGGCGCTCGCGAAGGAGATCCTCGAGCGAGCTGCCCGTGTCGCCCGAGGTACCGGCGCGGGCGAGCTCGATCGCCAGCAGCGGATTGCCGCCGCACTCCCGACTGAGCCGCCCGCTGTCGGCCCCGGGTGCGCGCTCCTCGATGAGCCGACGCACGGCGGCCTCGGACAGCGGACCGACCCGGAGCTCCTGGAGGAGACCATCCTGACGCAGCCCCCGCAGCGCCCGCTGGACGGCGGCGTTGTCGCGCAGCTCGTCGTCCCGCGCCGCCAGGACGCCCAGCAGCGGCCGGTCCCGGTTCATCCGCGCGACGTAGTGCAGGGCGGCTGCACTCGACTCGTCACACCACTGCAGGTCGTCGAACACCACCGCCACGGGCCTCTGGTGCGTCTCCCGCGCCACCAGATCGTTCAGGGCTCCGAACAGGCGATCGCGGTTCTCGAAGTTCCCGTCGCCGAACACGTCCGTGCTGCCGCTTCCCTCGGATCTGCGGAACGCGTCGATCCAGAGGGCGAAGGGCCGGATCGCCTCGGTCTCGAAGCCGCCTGCGTCGAGGACGAGGGCGTGCGCCTCGCGAGCGAGATCGGCTGCGGTCTCCAGCAGGCGGCTCTTTCCGATCCCGGGCGCTCCCCGCACCAACACGAACGCGGCGCGCCCCTGCTGCACCACGCGACCGAGGGTGGCGGCGAGGAGCTCCAGCTCGCCCTCGCGGCCCACCAGGAGGGCGGACGGCCCGATCGAGGGCGCGGCAGATTCCACGCGGCGCGCGGCGGCGGCCGGCGGCGTCGGCGCCGCGTGCCGTGCCCGGTGCAGGGCGCCCGTGGATTCGGCCCCGATCTCCCTCTGCAGGCGCAATCCGAGCTGGTACTGCTGCTCGGCCTCCTCGGCGCGCCCCGATGCGACGAGCAGTCGGATCAGCGCGGCGCGCGCCTCCTCGTCGTAGGGGCACAGACTCACGAGCGCCCGCGCGTGGGGCCGCGCGCGCTCCGACGCTCCCCCCAGCCGATCGACGAGCGCCCGCAGGATGCGGGCCTTGGCGCGCGAGGTGCCCTCCCGCTCCGCCACACACCAGACATGGAACTCGTGGAAGTCCGGAAGCTCGAGACCCTCGAGGAAGTGGCCCCGATAGCGTCCGGCGGCCTCCTCCAGCACCTCGGTGGAGGCGCGCTCGAGGTCGCTCTCGGCGAGCGCCTGCAGGGAGATCACGTCGATCGAGACACCCGAGGCGTCGAAGCCGACGCTCGCGCGATCCGCGACGATGCGGGGACGGTCTTCGTCGTCCACGAGACGGCGGAGCTTCGACAGGCTCCAGCGCAGCGATCCGCGCGGGTCGTCGGGGAGCTGCCAGAGCAGCTCACAGAGGGCGTCGCGGCGATGCGAGCGCGGACTGAGGGCGAGGTAGGCCAGCAGCGCCCGGGTCTTCTTGGACGGGGGCAGCGGCAGGGTCTCGCCGTGCCGAATGACCTCGAGATCGCCGAGGAAGTGGAGTTCGAGCGTCGCCATCGCCGGGCTACCGGGGCGAAAACGGTTTCATTTTCAGCATATTAGCGACCTGGAGCCGGATACCAGCGGCGCGTGCGAAAAAACCACGCTCGCTCCCACGGGTCCTCCCTCGATCGCCCCCGATGCTCCCCCTCGAGCCACGATCCCGTGGCGGCACAGGAGACGAGCCATGGCCCGCTACGACAGCATCCTCGACACGATCGGCAATACCCCCCTGGTCCGGCTCGGGAAGCTCGCGCCGGAGGGGGTGAACCTGTACGTCAAGGTCGAGTCCCACAACCCGATGGGCTCCGTCAAGGACCGCATGGCGCGCGCGATCATCGAGCGCGCCGAGCAGAGCGGCGCGCTCGCGCCCGGTCAGACGGTGATCGAGGCGACCAGCGGCAACACGGGCATCGGCCTCGCGATGGTGTGCGCTCAGAAGGGCTACCCGCTGGTGGTCACGATGGCCGAGAGCTTCAGCGTCGAGCGTCGCAAGCTCCTGCGCTTCCTCGGCGCCCGCGTCGTGCTGACACCGGCGGCGGAGAAGGGAACCGGGATGCTCAACAAGGCGATCGAGCTGGCCGAGGCCCACGGCTGGTTCCTGTGCCGGCAGTTCGAGAACGAGGCCAACGCGGACGTCCATTCGAGGACGACTGCGCAGGAGATCCTCGCCGACCTCGAAGGCGAGCCGCTCCACTACTGGGTGTCGGGCTTCGGCACGGGCGGCACCCTGAAGGGCGTGGCCCGCGCGTTGAAGCGGGCCGACCCGGCGACTCGCATCGTCGCCGCCGAGCCCGACAACGCCCCGGTGCTCGCGAGCGGCATTCCCCAGGCGCGCGGCGCGGACGGCGCTCCCCGCGAGAGCCACCCGAGCTTCCGCCCCCACCTGATGCAGGGATGGAGCCCGGACTTCATCTCGAAGCTCACCGAGGAAGCGGTCTCCGGTGGACTCGTCGACGAGGTGATGCCCGTGCCCGGGGGCGAGGCTCTGCGTCTCGCGCGCGAGCTGGCCCGACGCGAGGGGATCTTCGTCGGGACTTCGAGCGGTGCCACGCTCGCGGCCGCTCTGGAGGTGGCGCGTCGCTCGCCGGCGGGAATCAACATCGTCTGCATGCTGCCCGACACCGGGGAGCGCTATCTATCGACACCCCTGTTCGAGGACATCTCCGAGGAGATGAACGACGAGGAGATGGCGTTGTCACGTTCCACTCCGGGCTGCCGCTTCGACGCGCCCCCGCCCGCGACGGCGGCGACGCCCGCTCCGGGGCCGTCGGCTCTCGACCCGGAAGCGGAGCGCTTCGTCAGCGAGACCGTCGCGGCCGAGCCGATCGTGATGTTCGCGCTCGAGTGGTGCGAGTTCTGCTGGTCGGCGCGCAAGCTCTTCGCGCAGCTCGACGTCGCCTACCGCAGCGTCGATCTCGACTCCGTCGAGTACCAGGCCGGCGACCGGGGCGGCGAGATCCGCAAGGTGCTGGCGGACCGCACCGGCGCCGCCACGATCCCGCAGATCTTCGTCGGCGGCGAGCACGTCGGGGGCTGCACCGACCTCTTCGAGGGCTGGCGCGACGGCTCGATCCCGAGGCGCTTCGACGCGCTGGGCATCCCCTACGTCGCCGATCCGGATCTGGACCCGTACGGACTGCTGCCGAAGTGGCTGCACCCGCGAAAGTCGGCGTGAGGAGGGGAGGCCATGCCCGTCGAGCGCATCCCCGTCATCCAGATCGAGCGGCTCCGGCAGCGCGAGACATTGTGCGCGCTCGATCGCGCCTGCCGGGAGTGGGGCTTCTTCCAGGTCGAAGGTCACGGCGTCGACGCCGCGATCCTCTCGGCGCTGCTGCACGAGATGCGTGCGTTCTTCGCCCTGCCGATCGAGACCAAGCGGGCGAGCTCGCGAACGGCCGAGAACCCCTACGGCTTCTACGATCGGGAGCTCACGAAGAACACCCTGGACTGGAAGCAGATCTACGACTACGGGCCCGCACACGGCGGTGCCATCGCGCCCCCGTGGCCCCACGCCCTCCCCACCTTCGCCCCGGCGGTTCTCGCCTACTACGAGGCCTGTGAGCGGCTGGCGCTGGACCTGCTCTCGGCGATCTCCCTCAACCTGGGCATGCCCGCCGCCCACCTGGAGCGCGGCTTCCGGCCGATCCACTCGAGCTTCGTGCGCCTGAACTACTACCCCGTCTGTCCGGCGCCCGCGCTGCCCGAGGGCGTCGAGACGCCCGGGGCGGGGCACCTCGGCGTCAATCACCATACCGACGCGGGCGCCCTCACCCTCCTGCTGCAGGACGACCAGCCCGGCCTCGAGGTGTACCGGAACGGAGCGTGGCATCTGGTGGAGCCGCGCCGCGGTGCGCTGGTGATCAACATCGGGGACATCGTCCAGGTCTGGTCCAACGACCGCTATCGCGCCGCGCTGCACCGGGTGAGGGCGAGCACCGAGTCCGAGCGCTTCAGCGCCCCGTTCTTCCTGAACCCGTCCTACGAGTCCCACTACGCCCCGCTTCCCTCGACCACCGACGCGCTGCACCCGCCGCGCTATCGCCCCATCCGCTGGGGCGAGTTCCGTTCGCTGCGCGCGGCGGGCGACTACGCCGACCGAGGCCTGGAAGTCCAGATCGATCACTACCGCGCCTAGCGGGAAGGAGACGACGATGCCCTTCATCGAAACCGTGTCGCTGTCCGAAGCGACGGGCGACGTGCGGAACATGTACGAGCGCCAGGAGCAGAGCTTCGGCTATCTGCCGAACTACGCTCTGGTGTTCTGTCATCGCCCGGAGATCATGGGGTTGTGGGCGAAGCTCCTGTCGGGGATCCGGCGGAACCTCGACCGACGGCGCTTCGAGCTCGCGACGCTGGCCGCGGCGCTCGAGCTGCGCAGCTCCTACTGCTCGCTCGCCCACGGAAGGGCGCTGACCGAGTACCTCTCTCCGGAAGACGTCCGGGCGATCGCGGCGGGAGCCGACGTCGCCTCCGTGTCGGCCGCGGAGCGGGCGATGATGGACTTCGCCCGCCAGGTCGCCCGCGACGCGCGCGCCGTCACCAGGGAGCAGGTGGAGGCGCTCAGGGCGCACGGGTTCTCGGACGCGGAGGTGTTCGACGTGGCGGCGGTCGCCGCGGCTCGCGCGTTCCTCACCAAGCTCGTCGACGGTCTGGGCGCCGAGCCCGACTCCGTGTTCCTGGACATGGAGGAGGCGTTCCGAAGCGCGCTCACCGTCGGCCGGCCGATCGCCACCCGGGCCCGCGAAAGGCTGTACGGGTTCGGGTAGAATGCGCACTCGCGCTCCGTACCCCCCCTTCCACCGAGGAGCCCCCCGTGCCCGGAATCACGCGTTACGGAAGCTACATCCCCTACTTCCGCCTCCAGCGCAGCGCCATCGGCGCCGGGCGCGGCGAGCGCGCCGTCGCCAGCTACGACGAGGACGCGGCGTCGCTGGCGGTGGAGGCCAGCCGCGAGGCGGTAACGGCCGATACGCCGCTCGAAGCGCTGGTCCTCGCGACGACCAGCCCGCCCTACGCCGAGAAGCTGAACGCCGCGACGGTGCACGCCGCGCTCTCCCTGCCGGAGACGATGCGCTCCCTGGAGCTGGGCGGCACGTCGCGCGCGGGGCTCTCCGCCCTGATCCTGGGTCTCGACCTGGCGGCGGCCGGCCAGCGCACCCTGGTGGCCTCCGCCGACGTGGTGATCGGGGCGCCGGGCGGGACGCGCGAGAGCTCTTCGGGCGACGCGGCCGCCGCGTTCGTCTGCGGCGCCGACGACGAGGCGATCGCCGTGCTGCGCGGCCGGGCCTCGGCGACCATCGAGCTGCTCGACGTGTGGCGGCTTCCCGAGGACCGCTTCGCCAAGCAATGGGAGGAGCGCTTCGGCGCCGAGGTGCTCGCGCCGGTGCTCGCCGACACGGTGATCCGCGCGCTCGAGAGCGCAGGCACGCAGCCCTCGGAGATCGCCAGCGTGATCCTCGACGCGACGCTGCCGCGAGCCGTCGCCGGACTGCCGCGCGCGCTCCAGCTCAAGCCCGAGCAGCTCGCCGACCCGCTCGCGGCGTCGGTGGGCCGGGCGGGCGCGGCCCACGCGGGTCTGCTCCTGGCGCGCGCCCTCGACGCGGCGAAGCCGGGCGACCGCATCCTCGTCGCCTCGCTCGCCGACGGCTGCGACGCCCTCGTGCTCGAGGTGACCGACCGCATCGCCGGCGGCCGGCCGGCGCACTCCGTGGACGCATGGATCGCCTCGAAGCAGGGCGACCTGCCCTACAACGCCTACCTGAAGTGGCGGGGCATCCTGCCCTTCGAGCCGCCGCGCCGCCCGGAGCCCGACCGCCCGGCGGCGCCGCCGATGCGCCGTCACGAGCACTGGAAGATGGGCTTCGTCGGGTCGCGCTGCACCGCCTGCGGCGCCGGTCAGCTTCCGCCCCAACGGGTGTGCAGCGCTTGCGGCGCCGTCGACCAGATGCGCGAGGAGCCCTTCGCGAAGCAGGGCTGCCGGATCGCCACCTACACCCTCGACCACCTCGCCTACTCGCTCCAGCCCCCGGTGGTGGCGGCGGTGCTCGATTTCGAGGGGGGTGGACGGCTCTCCTGCGAGCTGACCGACGTGAATCCCGCGGACGTGAAGATCGGCGACGAGCTCGAGATGACCTTCCGCCGTCTGTACACGGGACAGGGAGTCCACAACTACTTCTGGAAGGCGCGTCCGCGGCGCTAGTCCTCGGGCGAAGACAACACGCGCGCGGCGGAGCCGCGCGCGCAGTGAGCCGAAGGCGAACGAAGGAGAACAGGCATGGCTTCGAAGGGCATCAAGGACCGCGTCGCGATCGTCGGCATGGGCTGCACGCCGTTCGGCGAGCACTGGGACAAGGGCACCGACGACCTGCTCGTCGACGCCACGACCGACGCCTACCGCTCGGCGGGCATCGAGCCGGCCCAGGTGGACGCCTACTGGCTCGGCACCATGAGCAGCGGCACCTCCGGTCTCGTGCTCTCGGAGGCGCTCAAGCTCGACTACAAGCCGGTCACGCGCCTCGAAAACATGTGCGCGACCGGCAGCGAGGCGATCCGCAACGCCGCCTACGCCGTGGCCTCGGGCGCCTACGACCTGGTGATGGCCACCGGCGTCGAGAAGCTCAAGGACTCGGGCTACTCGGGCCTGGTGAGCAACCGGCCCCCCGACGACGGCACCGGCGCCAACATGTCGGCGCCGGCGATGTTCAGCCTGCTCGCGCCCGCCTACGCCAAGAAGTACGGCGTGGACGAGGGCCAGCTCAAGGAGGTGATCGCGCGCATCGCCTGGAAGAATCACGTCAACGGGGCGAAGAACCCGAAGGCCCAGTTCCGCAAGGAGGTGCCGATGGAGACGATCCTGAACAGTCCGCGCGTGGCCGGCATGTTCGGCGTCTTCGACTGCTCGGGCGTCTCCGACGGCTCGGCCGCCGCGGTGCTGTGCCGCGCCGAGGACGCGCACAAGTACACGGACCACCCGATCTTCATCAAGGCGCTCTCCTTCGTGGCGGGCCCCGCCGAGGGCTACTTCAATCAGGACTACGACTTCACCACCTTCCAGGAGGTCGTCGAGAGCTCGCGCGACGCCTATGCCCAGGCCGGCGTCACCGATCCGCGCGAGGAGATCTCGATGGCCGAGGTGCACGACTGCTTCACGGCCACCGAGCTCGTCCTGATGGAGGACATGGGCTTCTCCGAGCGCGGCAAGGGCTGGCAGGACGTGCTCGACGGCCGCTTCGACGGCGACGGGCCGCAGCCCGTGAACCCGGACGGCGGGCTCAAGAGCTTCGGCCACCCGATCGGCGCCAGCGGGCTGCGCATGATGTACGAGATGTGGCTCCAGCTGCGCGGCGAGGCCGGGGAGCGCCAGATCGAGAGCCCGAAGCTCGGGCTCACCCACAATCTGGGCGGTCAGCCGGGACGCTGCGTGTCCTTCGTGTCGATCGTCGGTCGCTAGCGGGCCCGTGCCGGGCTTCCTCGCGGCGATCGTCCTCTCGCTGGGGGTCGCGACGGCCGGCTGGTTCGTCGGCACGGGCTTCCAGGAGGGGCGCGCCGCCGACCGCTTCGTCACCGTAAAGGGCGTGACCGAGCGGCCCGTGGAGGCCGACCTGGCCGTGTGGCCGCTCACGGTCGTGGCGTCCGAGAACGATCTGGCGAAGGCGCACGCCCAGCTGAAGAGCAGCGTGCAGGCGGTGACCGGTTTCCTCACCGCCAATGGAATCGCCTCGGAGCAGATCCACGCCCAGGGGTTCTCGGTGATCGACAACGACGCGAATCCCTACGGTGGCGGCGGCCCCCGCCAGGGCAACCGCTTCGTGATCCGCCAGACCCTGGTGATCCGCTCGGACGACCCCGGGGTGGTGCTCGCGGCGAGCGGCAACGTGGCGGACCTCGTCGCCTCGGGCGTCGTGCTCCAGGGAGGGAACGCCTACGACGCGATCAACCCGCTGTTCATCTTCACCCGGCTGAACGACCTCAAGCCCGCGATGATCGCCGAGGCCACTGCGCGAGCGCGGGAGGCGGCGGAGCAGTTCGCGAAGGATTCGGGAGCGCGGATCGGCGGGATCCGCCGGGCGAACCAGGGCGTCTTCCAGATCCTGCCGCGCGACGAGATCCCGGGGGTCGGAGAGGCGCAGCAGCTCCACAAGGTGGTGCGCGTCGTGTCCACGGTCGAGTACTTCCTCGAGGACTAGCCCGGACCCGGTCCGGGGCAGACGACAGGGCGCGCATGGCAGGGATCGGATTCATCGGTACGGGGACGATCGGCGCACCGATCGCGGGGCGACTCCTCGCCTCGGGTCACCCGCTCGTGGTCTTCGACGCGCGCAGGGAGGCGAGCGCGGACCTCGTGGCGCGCGGGGCGCGGCCCGCCGGATCACCGCGAGAGGTGGCCGCGCAGTGCGACGTGGTGTTCACCTCGCTTCCGGGTCCCGCCGAGGTCGCCGCCGTGGCCGAAGGCCTGCTCGCCGCGGAGCGCCCCGGCCTGATTCACGTCGACCTCTCCACCAGCTCCTTCGAGGCGGTGCAGTCGTTGCACGCGCTCGAGCTCGAAGCGGACGCGGCGCTGATCGACGCGCCCGTCTCTGGAGGCGCCCACGGCGCCTCCCAGGGAACGCTCGCGGTGATGGCGAGCGGCGATCGCGCAGCCTTCGATGCGGTGCGCCCGCTCTTCGACGCCTTCGCCCGCAGCGTCTTCTATCTGGGCGCGCCGGGACGCGGCACGATCGCCAAGCTGGTCAACAACCTGATCTTCCTGGGGGGCGCGCTGCTCGTGCAGGAGGGCTTCGTGCTCGGGGCGAAGGCGGGTCTCGGAGCGCGCGAGCTGCTCGAGATCCTGAACGCCAGCTCCGCGAAGCTCTACACTGGGATGGCGCCGCTGCTCCTCGGCCGGGCCTTCGACATGACGCTCTTCAAGCTCGCGATCGCCAAGAAGGACGTGGCGCTCGCGCTCGAGAGCGCGCGAGAGATGGGAGTGCCGCTGCCGATCGTCGAAGCCGTAGCGCGCACCTATCGCGCCGCGCTCGACGAGGGACGCGGGGAGCGGGCCTTCTTCGCCGCCCTCCAGACGATCGAGCACGCCGCCGGCGTGCAGGTGGAGAAGCTGGGATGAAGTTCGGCGTATTCTACGAGCTGCAACTCCCGAAGCCCTGGCGGGAGGACTCGGAGCACCGCCTGTTCCAGGAGGCGCTCGAGCAGGTGGAGCTGGCCGACCGTCTCGGCCTCGACTACGCCTGGGAGGTCGAGCACCACTTCCTGGACGAGTACTCCCACTCTTCGGCGCCCGAGGTGTTCCTGGCAGCCGCCGCGGCGCGCACCTCGCGCATCCGCCTGGCCCACGGCATCCGCCAGGTGATCCCGAACTACAACCATCCCGCGCGCACCGCCGAGGGCATCGCCACCCTCGACCTGATCTCGAACGGGCGCGTCGACTTCGGGATCGGCGAGGGCGCCACGCGCCTCGAGCTCGGGGGCTTCGGCATCCCAGCGAAGCGCAAGCGCGCGATGTCGCTGGAAGCGGCCGAGCAGATCGCCAACATGTTCGTGATGGACCCCTATCCCGGCTACGCGGGGGAGTCCTTCTCGATGCCGTGTCGCAACGTGCTCCCGAAGCCGCTCCAGAAGCCGCATCCGCCGATGTGGATCGCCTGCACGAACCGGGAGACGATCAAGCTCGCGGCACGTCTGGGCATCGGCGCGCTCGGCTTCTCCTTCCTCGACCCGGACGAAGCAAAGACCTGGGTGGACATCTACTACGGAATCCTCCAGAGCGAGGAGTGCGTTCCGATCGGTCACGCGCTGAATCCGAACATCGCGATGGTGACCGGGTTCTCGGTGCACGCCGACCGCGAAGAGGCGATCCGCCGCGGCCAGGAGGGCTTCGAGTTCTTCGGCTACGCGCTCAATGCGCTCGTCGCCCACGACACCGTTCCCGGTCGCACCGACCTGTGGAGCGACTTCCAGCGCGAGCGGGGCGACCGGCGGACCGAGGAGATCGTCAAGGCGGCCCTGGGTGCCGGCGGCGACTACGCCTCGGGGATCGGCACACCCGAGGACATGCGCCGTCACCTGCGCGCCTTCGAGGAGGTGGGCGTCGACCAGGTGATCTTCATGCAGCAGTGCGGGCGCAACCGCCACGACCACATCTGCCAGTCGCTCGAGCTCTTCGGCCGGGAGGTCCTGCCCGAGTTCGCGGAGAAGGAGCCGGAGCGCGAGGCGCGCAAGCGGGAGCGCCTGGCTCCCTGGGTCGAGGCGGCCCTCGCCCGCAAGCCGCGCATGCAGCCGCTCGCGGACGACCAGATCCCCGTGGTGCGCGCCTCGGTGACTCACGCCGTCACCTCGGCGAGCCCGGGCAAGGATCGCTGAGGTCGGACGGCGCGGTGCGCACCGGCTCGGGCGCTGCCCGCCCAGGGACGCCCCTGCTAGAGTGATCGCGCGCCCTTGGAGCCTCTCATCCTGGTCATGCCCCGTCGACGCCGCGCGGTCGCGCCCCTGGCCGTGTGCGGACTGCTGTCGTCTCTCGTCCTGGGCGCATGCGGCGACTCGGGCGATGCCCGACCCGCTCCTCCGCCGGTTCTCGTGCAGGTGGTCACCGCCACGCCGCGAACGCTGCCCCGAACGATCACCTCGGTGGGCTCCCTCCAGAGCCCGGCCATGACGACCGTGGCGGCGGAGATCGAGGGACGGATCGTCGCCCTCGACGTTCCCGAGGGCCGCCGCGTCGAGGCGGGCCTCGTGCTCGTCCGGCTCGACGACGCCGAGTACCGGGCAGCGCTGAGCGTCGCCCGGGCGCGGCGCACCAACGCGCGCGACCGCCTGAAGCGGCTCGAGAACCTGCGTCGGGAGAGCGTGAGCTCGGAGCAGGCCTACGACGACGCGCGTTCGGAGTTCGACGCCGCCACCGGAGCCTTCAACGAAGCGGACACGCGGCTGGAGAAGACCACGATCACCGCGCCATTCGTCGGGGTGTTGGGCCTGCGCCAGGTGAACGTCGGCCAGTACGTGGAGGCCGGCGACCCGATCGTCGAGCTCACCCGCGTCGATCCCCTCGAGCTGCGCTTCGCCGTTCCCCAGCGCCACGCCGGAGAGCTCGCCGTGGGCCAGGAGGTGCTGGGCCGGGTCGGGAACTGCGGGGCCTCCTTCCAGGGCGAGGTGACGGCGGTCGACCCGCGCGTCGACCCGGCGACGCGCAGCATCCACCTGTTGGCGACGGTGCCGAATCCCGACGGCGGGCTCCTTCCCGGCATGGCGGTGTCGCTGCGCCTCGTGGTGGGCGAGATCGAGAACGCACTGCTGGTCCCGCAGGAGGCGATCGTCCGCCAAGGCACGAAGCACGTCGTGTACACGCTCGACGCGGAGGACAAGGCCGAGCAGCACGAGGTGGTGCTGGGCCAGTTCTTCGTCGACGGCGTGCAGCTGGCGAGCGGGATCTCGCCCGGCGCGCGCGTCGTCGCCGCGGGCCAGCAGAAGCTGCGGCCCGGCGCACCCACCCGGCCCGAGCCCTTCGAGCCCGTGGACAATCCCAATCTCGACCTCGGCCGCTTCGGGCCCGAGGGCGGCTGCGGTCCGGGCGCATGAGGCTCTCCGACCTCTCGATCGAGCGGCCCGTGCTCGCCACGGTGATGAGCCTCTTGATCGTGGTGGCCGGGGGCGCCTCCTTCTTCGCGTTGCCGGTCCGCGAGCTGCCCGACGTGGACCGACCGCTGGTTTCCGTCTCCACCACCTACCTCGGCGCCTCGCCGGAGACGATCGAGTCGACGATCACCGAGCCTCTCGAGGAGGTACTGAACGGGATCGAGGGCATCCGCAGCATCGATTCCCAGAGCGCCTTCGGCTCGAGCTCGATCAACGTCGAGTTCGAGGCGGGCACCGATCTCGACATCGCCGCCACCGACGTCTCGAATGCGATCCTGCGGGCCGTCGATCGACTCCCCGACGACGCCCGTCGGCCGGTCGTGCGCAAGGCGGGCGCGAACTCGCGACCGATCATGTTCATCAACGTGTACGGAGATGCCTACTCCCCCGTCGACCTGACCGACTTCGCCGATCGGATCGTCCGCACTCCTCTCCAGCTGCTGCCGGGAGTCGCCCAGGCGATCATCGGCGGTGAGCGGCGCTATGCGATGCGTGTGTGGCTGGACCCCGCCCGGATGGCAGCGCGCGGCGTGGACGCGCTCGACGTGCGCAATGCCATCCGGGAGAGCAACCTCCAGCTCCCGGCGGGCGAGCTCGAGGCCGAGGGCCGCAAGTTCACGATCAACGCCAACGCGCGCCTCCACGATCCCGAGGGCTTCGAGCGGATCGTCATCCGCGAGGACGACGGCGTGCCGGTGCGGATCTCGGACGTCGGGCAGGTGGAGCTGGGCTCCGAGAACTACCAGGCGATCACGCGCCACACCGCCCGGAACGTGGTGGGCGTGGGCATCGTGCGTCAGTCGCGCGCCAACGAGCTCGAGATCTCGGAGAAGGTCCGCGCGATGCTGCCCGAGATCGAGCGAGCGATGCCCGAGGGTGCGCACGTGGACGTGGCGGTCGACTTCACCCGCTTCGTGCGCCAGGCGCTGCGCGAGGTGATCTTCACCCTGGCGATCGCCTTCGCCATCGTCGTGGTGGTGACCCTGGCCTTCCTGCGCTCACCGATCACCACCGGGATTACCGTCGCCGTGATTCCAGTGGCGCTGGTGGGGACGCTCGCCGGCCTCCAGGCGATGGGCTTCTCGATCAACATCCTCACCCTGCTCGCGCTCGTGCTCTCGGTGGGTCTGCTCGTGGACGATTCGATCGTCGTGCAGGAGAACATCTACCGCCGCCAGGAGCTGGGGGAGCCCATGCGCACCGCCGCGGTGCGCGGTGCCCGCGAGGTGGGCTTTCCCGTGATCGCGACCAGCGCGGCCCTGGTGGCGGTCCTGCTCCCCCTCTCGCTGATGACGGGGAACACCGGTCGGCTGTTCCGCGAGTTCGCGATCTGCATGGCGATCGCCATCATCATCTCCACCTTCGTCGCGCTCACGCTCGTTCCGATGCTCTGCTCTCGCTACCTGCATCTGGAGGCCGGGGCGGAGGCCGCCCGGGCGCTGGGGCGCGCCGGGCGCGCCGCCTCGCGCTTCGGCCGGGGCTTCGAGCGCCGGCTGGGCGCCGTGCGCGACGCCTACACCCGCATCCTCGAGCGCGCGCTGGAACGCCGGGCGCTGGTGGGTCTCGTCCTGCTCGGCGTCTTCGCCGGGACCTCGCTGCTGTTCCTGATCATCCCGAAGACCTTCCTGCCGATCGAGGACCGCGGGAGGATCTTCGTCGTGATCCGCGCGCCCGAGGGATCCACCTCGGCCTACACGAAACGCGCCCTGAGCCAGGTGGAGAAGGAGCTGCTGGCGACGCCCGAGATCGAGGGCTTCTTCGCCGCGATCGGCCTCGGTTTCGGCACGCCGTCGAGCTCGTCCCTCGGGATGGTGTTCACCACCATGACGCCCTGGGGCGACCGCGACCGCAAGCAGCAGGCGGTGGTCGCGGAGCTGCTTCCGAAGTTCCTGAGCATTCCCGAAGCCCTGGTCTTCCCCTTCAGCCCGCCCTCGATCTCCCAGCGCAGCAACAACGACCTGGAAGTCGTGATCAAGAGCTCGAGCGCGAGTCTCGACGAGTTCGCCGAGGTGAACGGGGAGATCCTGGGCGCGGTGCGCGAGGTGCCGGGGCTCGTCAACGTCGACAGCGACCTGCGACTCGAGAACCCGGAGGTCGACATCGTCTTCGACCGCGAGCGGGCCGCCGACATCGGCGTGCCGGTGAGCGCCGTGTCCGAGAGCCTGCGCCTGCTCGTCTCCCAGGGACCGGCCGACGACTTCATCCTGCGCAACAAGCGCTACGACGTGGTGACCGCCCTCTCCTCGCCCTTCCGCAGCGTGCCGGACCACCTCGGCGAGGTGCACGTGCGCGCGCGCGACGGGTCGATGGTGGCGCTGTCCGGCTTGATCCGGCCGGTTCCGCGCAGCGCGCCGAGCTGGCTCAACCACTACGACCTGCAGCGCTCGGTGACCTTCAGCGCGAATCTGGCGCGGGGCGCCGCCCTCGGCCCGGCTCTCGAGCAGGTGCAGGCGATCGTCGACGCCAAGCTGCCCGCGGGCTTCACCAGCGCGCTCTCCGGCACCGCGCGGGAGTTCGCCGAATCGGGGACCCAGATCTACCTCGCCTTCCTGGCATCCCTGCTCGTGATCTACCTGGTCCTCGCGGCGCAGTTCGAGAGCTTCCTCGACCCGTTCACGGTGATGTTCAGCGTTCCGCTCGCCACCCTCGGCGCGCTGTTCAGCCTCTTCATCCTGCGCAAGCTCTGGGAGTGGACCGGGGGGGCGCTGGGAGGGGACTTCACCCTCAATCTCTACTCCCAGATCGGGATCATCCTGCTCGTCGGCCTGGTTACGAAGAACGCGATCCTGCTGGTGGACTTCGCCAATCAGGAGCGCGCGCGCGGCACCGACCTGGTCCCGGCGCTGCTCGAGGCGGGCCGCATCCGCTTCCGACCCATCCTGATGACGAGCGCCACCTCCGTGCTGGGCGCGGTGCCGCTGGCGCTGGCGGGCAGCGCAGGCGCCGAGAGTCGTCAGGCGATCGGCGTCGCGGTGATCGGCGGCCTGCTCTTCTCGACCGTGTTCACGCTCGTGATGATCCCCGTGGTCCACTTCGTGGTGATCCGCACCGCGGAGCGCTTCGGCTGGGGTGGGCCGCCACCGCTGGTGGAGCTCGGCGAGGACGCGTAGCGGCGGTCGGGCGCCGACTCGACTGGTAAGCTCTGCGGCGTGTCTCCGGCATCGCCGTCCGGTTCGTTTCGACCGATCGCATCGACGCTTCTCATCGGCATGGCGCTCTGGGCGTGCTCTCCCGGGCGTCCCGATCCGGTTCCCTGGCAGGAGACCTGGACCGCGATCCGCGCTCGGGTTCCCGACGCGACCGCCCTCTCGGCGCCCGACGGCCACCCCGCCTGCGAGCAGCTGCTGGTCGCGGCGCGCAGAGCTCGCGCGGAGCTGCTGCCGACCCCGGACCCGGCGATGGACGCGGCCGTCGCCCAGTGGATCGACACCGCCGGGGCAATCGCCTTCGACTGTCCGGGCGAGTCGGGACGGGTCCAGACCGCACTCGAAGAGCTGCACCTGATCGAGGCCGAGGTCGATGCGTCGCTGGCGCTGGTGCGCGGCGCTCCAGGTGCGCGCGAGGGTGGCGAGGGGGAGCCCTGAGCGAGGCGACGCGATCTCCCGCGCCGCAGCACGCGATCGGCCTCCTCGCCCTGGGCGTCGTGTTCGGTGACATCGGCACGAGCCCGATCTACGCGTTCCGCGAGTGCTTCGCCGGCGAGCGTCTCCCTCCCAGCCCCGAGAACGTGCTGGGCGTTCTCTCCCTGGTGACGTGGTCCCTGCTGATCGTCGTCTCGCTCAAGTATCTCGCGTACGTGCTGCGCGCCGACAACGGCGGCGAGGGCGGCGTGCTGGCCCTCCTCGCCCTGCTCGACCCCTGGTCGCAGTCGCACCGCCGGCCGGTGCTGGCGGCGCTGGGAGTGTTCGGCGCGGCGCTCCTCTACGGAGACGGGATCCTCACTCCCGCGATCTCGGTGCTGAGCGCGGTGGAGGGTCTCGGGGTCGCGACGCCAGCACTCGATCGCTTCGTGCGGCCGATCTCGGTGCTGATCCTCGCGGCCCTGTTCGCCTTCCAGCGCCGCGGAACGGCGACCGTCGGTGCGCTCTTCGGTCCGGTGATGCTCGTCTGGTTCGCTTCGCTGGCGGCGCTCGGAATCTCGGGGATCGCCGGGAACCCGGCGGTCTTGTCCGCGCTCTCCCCCACCCATGCCGTCTCCTTCCTCCTCCACGGAGGTGCGCCCGCCTTCGCGGTGCTGGGAGCCGTCTTCCTGGTCGTGACCGGTGCCGAGGCCCTGTACGCGGACATGGGTCATTTCGGCGCGTCGGCCGTGCGGCGCGTCTGGTTCAGCGTGGTGCTTCCGGCGCTCCTGCTCGACTACTACGGACAGGGCGCGCTGATGCTAGACGGCGAGGCGTCGGCGAGACAGCCCTTCTTCGAGCTGGCGCCCGACGGACTCGTGCTGCCGCTGGTGCTGCTCGCGACGTGCGCGACGGTGATCGCCTCCCAGGCGGTGATCAGCGGAGCGTTCTCCCTGACCCGTCAGGCGATCCAGCTCGGCGAGTGCCCCCGGCTCCGCGTCGAGCAGACCTCCGCGCGCGCCTTCGGTCAGGTCTACGTGCCGACGGTGAATGCGCTCCTGTTCATCGCCACGGTCGCGCTGGTGCTCGGCTACGGATCCTCCTCGCGCCTCGCGGGCGCCTATGGCATCGCCGTGGCGACGACGATGGTCGTGACCACGATCCTCGCCGGATTCGTGAGCGTCGAGCGCTGGGGGTGGAACCCGGTCGTCGCGGTGATCCTCGGTCTCGGATTCCTGTCGGTGGACCTACCGTTCCTGTCGGCGAATCTGCTCAAGATCAACGACGGAGGCTGGATCCCGCTGCTTGTCGCCGCGGCGGTGTTCACGCTGATGACCACGTGGCGTCGCGGCCGCGAGCTGCTGGCGCCTCGGCTGTTCGCGGCGACCGAGCCGATCCACCAGTTCCTGCACCGCATCGAGGAGCATCCACCTCGGCGCATTCCCGGCACGGCCGTCGTGATGACCGACGGCGGTGGCGCCACGCCTCCGATCCTGCTGCACCAGATCGAGCATCTCGGGGTGCTTCAGGAGAGAGTGGTATTGCTGACGGTCGTCACGGATCGGGTCCCGCAGCTCCGGGACGACGAGCGGGTCCACGTCCTCGAGCTGCGCAGCGACTTCTTCCGCGTGGAGGTCCACTACGGATTCATCGAGCGCCCGGACGTGCCGGCAGCCCTGCGCCTGTGCAGCGCCCAGGGTCTCGAGATCGATCCGCTGGAGGCCAGCTACCTGGTCGGCCGGGAGACGCTGATCGCGTCGCACCGACCGGGCATGGCATTCTGGCGCGACAAGCTCTTCGCCTTCCTCAGCCGCAACTCGACCACCGCCACCAGCTACTACCGGATCCCGCCGCAGCTCGTGATCGAGCTGGGCATCCAGATCGAGATCTAGTCTGGCGGGAGCCCGCCTTCGCTCAGGACGATTTCACCCAGGCGGGCTTGCGCTTCTCCGCGAAGGCGGCCATTCCCTCGGCGGCCTCCGGCGAGGCGAAGATGGCGGCGATCTTCTTCTCGGCGAAGGCGAAGGCCTCGTCCTCGGGAAGGGCGGCCACCGTGCGCACGAGCTGCTTCGCCTCGCGCAGGGCGATCGGGCCGCCCTGGGCGAGAGCGTCGATCTCCTCCGCCACGGCGGCCTCCAGGGCGTCGGCCGCGACGACCCGATGCAGGAGCCCGTAGTCCAGAGCGCGCTGGGCGCCGAAGCGCTCGCCGGTCAGGAACAGGCGCATCGTCTGGTGCTGGCCGAGCTTGGGCAGCACGACGACGGAGATCATCGCCGGGATGGCGCCGATCCGGACCTCGCTGAAGCTGAAGACCGCGGAATCCACCGCGATCGCGATGTCGGCGGCGGCGACCAGTCCGATTCCGCCGCCGAAGGCGTGGCCGTTGGCGGCGACGATCACGGGCTTCGGTCCGTGGCGCATGCCCTTCATGATGTCGACGAAGGGATTGCCCTTCTCCGTCTCTCCCATGCGACCGCGATTCTTGAGGTCGGCGCCGGCACAGAAGGCCGGGCCCTCGCCGGTCAGCACCACCACCCGGGCCGCGGTGTCGTCGATCGCCCGCCGCAGGTGCGCGCCCAGCTCGGACACCAGCGCCGTGGAGAGCGCGTTGCGCGTCTGGGGCGAGGCGAGCGTGATCCACGCCGCCGGCCCGCGCAGCTCGTAGCGCACCACTTCGTCCGCCATCGCATCCTCCCCCTGACCCGCTAGAAGCCGAGCTGCTTCGCGAGGTAGTGGATCATCGTCTCGTCGGAGCCGCCGCCGATCCCGATCAGCCGGCTGTCCACGTAGGCGCGCCCGGCGACGCTCTCCTTCATGTAGCCGTAGCCGCCGTGGAGCTGGATGCAGTCGTCGGCCACCTGACGTGCGACGCGACCGCAGAAGAGCTTCGCCATCGTGATCAGCTGCGTGGCGTCGCGCCCGGCGTCCAGCTCGCGCACGCAGGCGTAGACGAGCTCCCGCGCCGCGGTGATCTGGGTGAGCATCTCCACGAACTTGAACTGGGAGACCTGCATCTTCGACAACGGCCGCCCGAAGAGCACCCGCTCCTCGGCCCATTGGCGCGTCGCCTCCCAGGTGTCGCGGGCCTGGGCGATGCTGCTGATGCACCCGACCAGGCGTTCGTCCTGGAACTGCATCATCTGCTGCTGAAAGCCGCGGCCGATGTCCCCGATCGTGTTCGCCACGGGCACGCGCACGTCTTCGAACCAGAGCTGGCCCGTGTCCGATCCCCACATGCCGATCTTCTCGAGCAGGTCGTAGCGGAAGCCCTTGGTATCGGTGGGGACGATGATCTGGGTGAAGCCTCCGTAGCCGGCGTCCGGATCGGTCACGGCGAGCAGACACAGCCAGTCGGCCACCGCGGCGTTCGTGATGTAGAGCTTCGATCCGTTGATCACCCACTCGTCGCCGTCGCGGACCGCCCGGGTCTGGATCCCCGACACGTCCGACCCGGCGGCGGGCTCGGTGACGGCGATCGCCGACACCATCTCGCCGGAGATCGCGGGCACGAGGTAGTGCTGCCTCAGCTCCTCGCTGCCGAACCGGTGCAGGGAGGGCGTGGCCATGTCCGTGTGGACGCTGATCCCCATCGCCACGCCGGCGTTGTCGCAGCGGCCGATCTCCTCGAACAGGATCGTGGTGTAGGAATAGTCGAGGCCGGCGCCGCCCCACTTCGGGTCGTAGCGCAGCCCGAGCAGGCCGAGATCGCCCATGCGCGGATACAGACTCTTGTCGATGCGCCCCAGGGCGTCGAACTCCCTCGCGCGCGGCCGGAGCTCCTCATCGACGAACTTGCGCACTGTGTCGCGGAAGAGCGCGTGCTCGGGCGTCGAGAAGAGATCGCTGGCCATGCGGGGGTCCTCGGTTGCGCGGGCAGAACGTAGCCGAGCGGGCGCCTCTCAGCGGGCGCGGTCGCCGTGGCGCCGCACCAGGTCGAGGATGTCCTCGCCGAAGCGCTCGATCTTCGCGGGCCCGAGGCCGGGGATCTTCGCGAGGGCGGCCGGCGAGTCGGGCTGCTCGCGGTCGATCGCGAGCATCGTGGCGCGCTGGAACACCATGTAGGTCTTCCACTTGAGCGCGCGCGCCGTCCGCCGCCGGTAGTTGTCCAGGGCGCGGGCCACCGGACCGCCGTAGCGGCGGCTGCGCGCGAGCTCGGTGCGGCGGCTCGGTGCTGTCGGGCGCTGCGGACGCACCGGCTTCCCGGGCAGCCACACCGTCGGATACTTCGCGCCCGTGCGCCGCAGCCGACCCTGGACGAGCAGGTCCTCGATCGCGGCCGCGATCGCCGCCTCGGGATGCTCGGCCAGGAGACCGTGCTCGGGCATGGCGAGCAGCCCGCCGCGCTCGAGCGCGCGAGCGCGGCTGCCCCGCAGCGCGCGGGCCAGGCTGCCCTTGCCCACCGGACGGGTGAGATGGCTCACCGCGCGCACGATCGTCTCGACCGCATCGTCGGACAGCGTCCCCGCGGCAGCCCCGGCGCGCCGGCTCGGAGCGGGAGAGGCGACGATCACCGCCTCGCCTCGGCACACGTCGCAGACTCCACAGGGAGGCGGAACCTCGCCGCGCGTGAAGTGCGCCACCAGCCCCTGCCTCCGGCAACGAGACTCGGTCGCATAGCGCTCGATCGCCGCCAGGGCCTGCTCGCGTCGACGTGCGACGAAGGAGCCGGCGCTCGAGCCCGCGCCGAGACGCCGTTGCGTGACGAGATCCGCCGCACCGAAGAACAGGACACAGCGCGCGGGGTCGCCGTCGCGACCGGCGCGTCCCGCCTCCTGGTAGTAGGCCTCGACGCTCCCGGGTGTCTGGAAGTGCACGATCAGACGGATGTCGGGCAGGTCGATCCCCATGCCGAAGGCGTTCGTCGCCACGAGGACGCGCGTACGGCCGGCCTCGAAGGCGCGTTGCGCGCGCTCCCGCGCGAGGGACGTTCGGCCGGCGTGGTAGTGACCCGCGCCGATCCCGGCCGATCGCAGCTCCCCGGCCACCCGTTCGGTCACCTTGCGGGTGCTGCAGTAGACGAGCGCGCGGCCGGGACCGCGTCGGTCCAGCAGGCCCGCATCCTCCAGCTGCGCGCGAAGCGCCGCGAGGCGCTCGGCGTGGCCGCGCAGCGCCTGCACCGCGAAGGCCAGGTTCGGCCGGTCGAAGCCCGCCCGCACGATCACCGGCGCACGCAGGGCCAGCCGGTCCTCGATCTCGGCCAGCACCGCGGGCGTCGCGGTGGCGGTGAGGGCCACCATGGGCGCGCCGACGATCTCGCGCAGCTCGTGCAGACGCAGGTAGTCGGGGCGGAAGTCGTGGCCCCATTGGCTGACGCAGTGCGCCTCGTCCACGGCCAGGTGCGCCACGCGCCCGCGGGCGAGCAGCCGCCGGAAGCCGGGCGCGGCAGCCCGCTCGGGCGAGACGTAGAGCAGCGCCAGCTCACCGCTCGCGAAGCGGGCCACGACCGCGCGCTGCTCCTGCGGGTCGCCCTGACTGTGCAGCGCCGCCGCGGCGACGCCGCGGGCCTCGAGCGCGCTCACCTGGTCGCGCATCAGGGCGATCAGCGGCGAGACCACGAGCGTCGTTCCGCGGCCGGCGCGACTCGCGGCGATCGCGGGCACCTGGTAGCAGAGCGACTTGCCCGAGCCCGTCGGAAGCAGCACCAGCGCGTCGCGCTGCGCCAGCGCCGCGCGGACCGCCTCGTCCTGGCCCGGGCGGAAGTCGGCGTAGCCGAAGACGCTCTCCAGGACCTCGCGCGCAGCCACCCCCGTCGCCGCGTCGGACATCGCGCCAGTGGGTACCACGGCGAGGCCATGTGCGCAGGGGCTCGCGCGCTGCGATCCCTGCGCGTCAGAAGACGGCCAACGCCTCCCGGATGATCATGATCGCCAGGGCGATCCAGCACACGCAGAACAGGGCGAAGCGGATCAGGATGATGTTGACCGTCGCCTGGACCAGGGAATGAGCGATCCGCACCCCGGCGAACACCCAGGCGCAGGCGACATGGATCGGGTCCACGTGCCCGAGGACGGCGATCAGGAGGGCCATCGCGTAGAAGAGGGTCGGCTGCTCGAAGAGGTGGTTGTAGTTGTCCGCCACGCGCGTCACCTCCGGCGGGAGCGCATCGAGCGCGCGCTTGCCCTGGCGGGCGGCGGCCTGGGGATCGATGCCGGCCCGGGACATCGCCGGGATCCGCGTCGCGTACATCCACACCGTCATCGCAACCGTGAGCAGTCCCATCACGATCACGGGCTGAAGGATGGCGATGGCGTCCATGACACCTCCTGGGTTCGGGCGCGGGGCCAGGGTACACGCGGGGGCCGCCGGTCAGGGGGCGCCAGCGCGCCGATCGGGAGCCGAAGCGAGCATCGGGGCGAGCTGCGCGCGCAGCTCCCTCGTCGACCCGGCGAGTGCGCGTAGGGTCCGGGTCCTCCCCTGGGGGTCGCCAGGCTGGCCTGGGCGAGAGCCCATAGGCTTAGTAGTGAGATGACCACTAATTTAGTAGTCTGAATGTCACTATGGCCTACTTGTACCGGCGCCCGAGAGGGCGGATCGAGATCCGAGAGGCCCACGGCACGCCCCGCGGACCCCGCTCCCGCACCCTGGTGAGCTTCCGGGGTCCCCTGACGGCGGCACATCTCGACCGGGCCGAGGCGGCCGCCCGCCGTCCCTTCGATCGCGAGTCCCTCCGGCGACGGGCGCGCGAGCTCGGGGTGGCCACCCGCGAGGCGAGCGCGGACCCGGCGGCGCGCGAGCTGCTGGCCCGGCTGCGCCGCGGCAACGCGATCGATCCGACCCTGGTGACCCTGCTCCGCGCGCGCCTGGCCAGCGCACCCGCCGCGCCGGTGCCGGAGGAGCTCGCCGAGGTCGCCGAATGGATCGGTGTCGGCGACCTCGAGCGGGGACGCGCCCTGCGCGACGTCCTGCGCCTCTACGGCGCGATCGCCCGCGCGCGCGAGCCCGTGCGCGAGCTGCCGCGCGTCCGCTTCCCGCGCTTCCACTCCCGATCCGAGCGGCAGGCCTCGTGAGCCTCGCCCTCGACGAGAAGGTGGTGGCCCTCGAGCGCGCGCTCCGGGCCGCGGGCATCCCCCACGCCTTCGGGGGCGCGATCGCCCTCGCCTACTACGCCACGCCGCGCGGAACCCAGGACGTGGACGTCAACCTCTTCGTCCCCGCGAGCGATCTCGACCGCGTGCTCGCCGCGCTGACTCCCCTCGGCGTCGACGCGGCGACGGCTCAGGCGCGGCGCGCCGCCGAGCGCGAGGAGCAGGTGCGCCTGTACTGGGATGGCACGCCGCTCGATCTCTTCTTCGCCTACGACGCCCTGCACGAGGCCTGCCGCGAGCGCCGTCGGCTCGTCCCCTTTCCGGGCGAGCGGATCTCGATCCTGAGCGGCGAGGACCTCGCCATCTTCAAGGTGCTCTTCTCGCGGGAGAAGGACTGGCGCGACCTGCGCGAGCTGCTGTACGCCCAGGGCGAGCGCTTCGACGCGGCCTACGCCACCGGCTGGCTCGACCGCATTCTCGCCTCCGACGACGAGCGACTCGCGCGTTTCCGCGCGCTCCTCTAGGCCGCCGGCGATGCGCCGCCGAGCAATCAGGAGTCCTTCGCGTCCGGTAGCAAGGACGGCGGTCCCAGGCCCCACGCCGTGCCCTGCCCGCGCTGGGCGCGCTCCGCCTCGTGATCCTGCACCGCCTTGGCGATGCCGCCCATCATGGCGCCGATGAAGCGCTCGCTGTTGGCGTGGGCCCAGTCGAGGCTCTCGCCGCGCGCGCGGTTCATTCCGTTCACCGCCGGCATCACGTAGCGGGCGAAGAGCTCGTAGCTCTTGAAGGTGGCCTCGCGGTTGGCGCAGTTGTGGGCGAGCAGCAGCACCGTGCCGAAGCCTCCCGACTGCCTCTCGAGGCGCGCGATCGTCTCGATCGCGTCGTCGGGGGTGCCCAGGGTGAGCCTTCCGAAGACGACCAGCCCCTTGCCGGTCCATTCATCGAGCATCGCGTCGGTGGAGGAAGCGTAGGCGGGCAGGCTTCCGCCGAGGCGCTCCTGGTAGCGCGCCAGGCGGAGCGTGCCGTGCTCCATGTCGGCCCGTGCCTGCTCGCGCGTCTCGGCGAGGTGCATGGGCACGACCAGGCGCCAGTTGCGGCGGTCCACCGTCCGACCGTGTTCCTTCGCCTTCTCCTCGCACACCTGCCAGTGCTTCGGCAGGTCGTCCGCGGCGCCCGGAAGGCTGGCCGCCAGGGAGAGCAGACCGATGCCGTGCGTCCCGGCCGCGCGCGCGCCGGTGGGGGAGATCGCGCCGGCCACCGCGACCTCCAGCGTCGGGTCGGAGTAGCAGGGCAGCTGGAGTCGCGCCTCCCGCAGATCGAACCAGTCGCTCTTGCGGGTCACGGTCTCGCCGCGCAGCAGCGCCAGGATCACCTCGAGCGACTCGTTCATCCGCCGCCGCTGCTGTGACACGTCGATGCCGAGCATGAAGGCGTCGGTGGGAAGCTGCCCGGGCCCCACCCCGAGCATCGCGCGGCCGCGCGTCTGATGGTCGAGCTGCATCATGCGCGCCGCGACCATGAACGGATTGTGGTAGGCGAGTGATACGACCCCGGTGCCGAGCCGGATCTGCCCCGTGCGCGCCGCGGCCTGGGCGATGAACAGCTCGGGCGAGCCGATGATCTCGAAGCCCGCCGAGTGGTGCTCGCCGATCCAGGCCTCGTGGAAGCCGAGGCGGTCGAGATGATCGACCAGCTCGAAGTCGCGATGGATCTGCTCGGTGGGACTCTCGTCGTCCGGATGGAAGGGGGCGATGAAGGCGCCGAAGCGCTTGCGGTGCGTGGCTGCGGACACGGACCCTCCTGGTCGGCGCGGATGCGGACGCGCGGCGGACAGGCCACATCGCTCCCATCGCCACTCGCACGGCGCGCCCTGAGCGCCCCCAGGGAGGCAAGCGACGGTGGAACCGATTCGGCGCCTCTTCGTCACCGGCGCGAGCACCGGGCTCGGGCGGGGTCTGGCGGAGCACTACGCCCGGGAGGGCGCCCATCTGGGTCTAGTCGCCCGTCGCGAAGCGCTGCTGCGCGAACTCGAGAAGGAGTGGACCGCGCGCAGCGCCCGCGTCGAGGTGTACGCCGGGGACGTGTCCGATACCGACTTCATGACGCGCAGCGCCCAGCTCTTCTTCGACGCGGCCGGCGGCACCGACCTCGTGTTCGCGAACGCGGGCGTGGGCATCGCCAACCGGATCCTCGAAGGGGAGTCGCGGGAGATCGCGTGGCTCATGGGGATCAACGTGATCGGCGTGACGAACACCGTGGTCCCATTCGTGCCGCACCTCGTCGCCCAGGGCTCCGGCGTGCTGTGCGCGGTGAGCTCCGCCGCCGGCCATCGCGGGCTGCCCGGCCGCGCCGCCTACTCCGCGTCGAAGGCGGCCGTCACCACGTTCATGGACGCCTTGCGCATGGACCTCGCCGACACCGGCGTCCACGCGATGACGCTCTGCCCGGGCTTCGTCCACACCCCGCTCACCGAAGACACTCCGGCGATGCCCTTCCCGATCGAGCTCGACGAGGCGGTTCGCTACATGGTGGGCGCGATCGAGCGACGCGAGAGCACCTACACCTTCCCGTGGCAGATGAACCTGCTGAAGGAGGTGATGACGCGCGCGCCCGAATCGCTGCTGCGCCGGCTCGCGCCCGCGCCCCGCACGCGGTCGTCCCGGTAGCCCACGGGCGGGATCCATCCCCGGGCCCGGCTGCCCGTCGTCCGACTTGCGCGTCGGCCTCCTAGCGTGCCCGCGCCGCGAGCAGGGCGATCGCCACCGCGGGAACGTCGGCGGCGATCGCGCAGTCCACCTCGCCCCAGTCGCGGTGGGGGTCGAGCAGCACCGGGTGCACGCCCGCGCGGCGAGCGCCCGCGACGTCCGCATCGTAGAGGTCTCCCACGTGGAGCACGCGTTCGGGTGCTGTTCCCGCGGCCGCCAGAGCGGCCCGGAAGATCCCGGGGTCGGGCTTCTCGGAGCCGACGCGATGGGAGTCGAGCACCGCGTGGAAGGGATCCCGCAGCCCGAGGCGTTCGAGCGAGTGCTCGACGGTTCCGTCCGAGTTGGAGACCACGACGAGCCGGTAGCCCGCTTCGCGCAAATCCGCGAGCGCTGCGGGCACCCCGGGCAGGACGCGGCTCCACAGGCGCCAGGCCCGCCCCGGCCACTCGAGCGCCAGGGCGAGCTCCCGGGCGAACGACTCCAGAGCTGCGCCGTCGAGGGCGGTGCAGCCTCGCACGATCAGGCCGAGGTACGCGCGTTCCGCGTCGCCGGGCTGGAGGGTGCGGCCCGCCAGGGTCCGACCCAGCCGCGGCCGCGCGGTCGCCTCGGCCCGCGCGACCCGCTCGGCGTCGCAGGCATGGCCGCGCGCGGCGAGCTCCCGGGCGATCCACTCGTAGTCCATCGAGATCAGCGTGTTGCCGACGTCGAGGAACAGGGTCTCGATGGCGGCGAGCGGAAGGCGTCGCATGGGTGTGATTCTCGCGCGGCGGCCCGCGCCGCGCCCGGCGCGCGGTGAACGGCGCCTCGGATCAGCCCTGCGCGGCCTCCCAGCCGACCACCGCCTTCGCCTCCAGGAACTCCTCGAGACCGAAGACGCCCCACTCGCGCCCGTTGCCCGACTGCTTGTAGCCGCCGAAGGGAGCGGCGAAGTCGGGGGCGGCGCCGTTCACGTTGATCTGACCGGCGCGGATACGCGCGGCAATCGCACGCGCCCGCCCGAGGTCGCTGGAGGATACGTAGCCCGCCAGTCCGTAGGGCGTGTCGTTGGCAATGCGGACCGCCTCATCCTCGTCGTCGTAGGGGAGGATCGAGAGCACGGGGCCGAAGATCTCCTCGCGGGCGATCGTCATGTCGTTGCGCACGTTCGCGAACACCGTCGGGCGGACGTAGTAGCCGCGCTCGAGGCCCTCGGGCCGGCCGGGACCCCCCGTGACCAGGGTCGCGCCCTCGTCGATCCCCTTCTGGATCAGGCCCTGGATCTTCTTCCACTGCGTCTCGCTCACCACGGGACCGATACGCGTGCCAGGAGCGGCGGGGTCGCCGACGGCGATCGATTCCGCGACCTGCTTCGCGATCGACACCGCCTGGTCGTGGAGCCGCCGCGGCACCAGCATCCGCGTGGGCGCATTGCACGACTGGCCGCTGTTCATCGCGCACCCCATCACGCCGCCGCCGACGGCGGTCGCCAGATCGGCGTCGTCCAGGATGATGTTGGCGGACTTCCCTCCGAGCTCCTGGGCGACGCGCTTCACCGTCGCGGCGGCGGCGCGCGCCACGTCGATCCCGGCGCGCGTGGAGCCGGTGAACGAGACCATGTCCACTTCGGGATGCTCGGAAATCGCGCGCCCCACGGTCGGCCCATCGCCATTCACCAGGTTGAACACGCCCGCCGGGACCCCCGCAGCGTCGAGGATCTCGGCGAAGAGCATCGCGTTGAGCGGCGCGACCTCGCTGGGCTTGAGCACCATCGTGCAGCCCGCCGCCAGCGCCGGTGCCACCTTGCAGGTGATCTGGTTGAGCGGCCAGTTCCAGGGCGTGATCATCCCGCAGACCCCCACCGGCTCGCGCCGGATCAGCGTCGTTCCCCGGCGCTGCTCGAAGGGATAGTTCTCGAGGGCCTCGATCATCTGGTTGAGATGGCCCAGGCCCGTGGCCGCCTGGGCGGCCTTTGCGAGCCAGAGCGGCGCGCCCATCTCCCGCGAGAGGGTCTCGACGAGCTCGTCGTAGCGCACCTGGTAGGCGGAGACGATCGACTTCAGCAGCTCCTGGCGCTGCTTCGGCGTGGTCGCGGAGAAGCTCTCGAAGGCGCGACGAGCCGCAGCGACGGCGAGGTCGACGTCCTTCGCACTGCCGAGCGCGATGCGGGCGATCGGCTCCTCGCTGGAGGGATCGATCACGGCGTGCGGGCGCGCCTCGCTGGGATCCACCCAGCGCCCGTCGATGTAGAACTGGAGTCGGTCTTGCACGGGATCCTCCGTCGTTCGTCTGGGGTCGTGCGGACTAGCCGCGCGGCGGCAGGATGATCGACTGGTACTCGGTGTACGGCGCGATGCCCTCCGGTCCGAGCTCGCGGCCGATGCCGGACTGCTTGAAGCCGCCAAAGGGGCCGCGGAAGTCGAGCAGCATCGGTGAGTTGATCGGGACCGTGCCGGTGCGCAGTCGCTCGGCGACGCGCGCGCCGCGCTCCGGGTCCTGCGTCCATACCGAGCCCGACAAGCCGTAGGGGGAGTCGTTCGCGATGGCCACGGCCTGGTCCTCCCCCTCGTAGGGGATCACGCACAACACCGGTCCGAAGATCTCCTCGCGCGCGATCGACATGCCGTTGTCGACGTCCGCGAACAGCGTGGGCTCGACGAACCAGCCGCGGTCCAGCTGCTTCGGGCGCCCCCCGCCGCAGGCGGCCCGGGCCCCCGCCGCCACGCCGGCCTCGAGATAGCCGAGCACGCGATCGCGCTGGCGCTCGGCGACCAGCGGCCCGATCTCGGTCTCCGGGTCGAGGGCGTCACCCACCTTCTTCGCTCCGACGATCGCCGCGAGCGCCTCGACGATCTCCGCATAGCGCGAGTGCGGCGCGAGGATGCGGGTCTGCGCCGCGCAGGCCTGGCCGTTGTTGAGCAGACCCGAGGCCAGCAGGGGTGCGGCCTGGGTGGTCAGATCGAAGTCCTCGAGCAGGATGGCAGCGGACTTGCCGCCGAGCTCCAGCGTGCAGCGCTTCAGACCCTCCCCGCAGAGCGCGGCGACGCTCCGACCGGTCGCGCTGCTGCCGGTGAAGCTGACCTTGTCGATCCCGGGGTGACCGACCAGGTACTCGCTCGCCTCGCGTCCCGCCGAGACGATGCTGATCACGCCGGGCGGGATCTCGGCCTCGGTGATCGCTTCGGCCAGCAGGTAGGGATCCAGCGGCGTCTCGGGCGCCGGCTTCACCACGACGCTGCAACCCGCCGCCAGCGCCGGCCCGAGCTTCATCGCCATGATGAACAGCGGGACGTTCCAGGGCGTGATCGCGGCGCACACGCCGACCGGCAGGCGGCGCACGCGCAGCGGGTTGCCGAGAGCGCCGGTGCGCTCCTCAACCCAGCCGAAGCCCTTGGTGATGTCCGCGTAGACGTCGAGCACCATCGTGGCCGCGAACACCTGGGTTCCGATCGCCTCGCGCGCCGGGCAGCCGTTCTGGCGGCTGATCAGCTCGGCGATCGCCGGTGCGCGCTGTTGCAGGGCGCGGGAGAGGCGGCCGATCGCGTCGGCGCGCTCCTCGGGGCTCCAGCGCGGGAAGGGGCCGTGGTCGAAGGCCGCGCGCGCGGCGGAGACGGCCCGGTCGATGTCACCGCGGGTGGCGTCGGGCACGCGCCCGATCACCTCCTCCGTCGACGCCGAGCGGACCTCGATCGTCCCGGTCGCCCCGGAGGCGACCCACTCGCCCCCGATGAACAGATCCCGCCGATCCACGATCGGCCGCCCGGATCCCGCCACGCGCACCTCCCTCGGGAGCCTCCCGCTCCCGCTATTCCTTTTGGGGTACAACGAGACGGTAGCGGGCGTCGGCCCGTCCGTCTCCCGTGCAGCGACCACCCGACCGCGTCACTCCTCGCGGATCGGCTGCCCGGAGCGCACGCGCTCCAGACTGCGCGCGAGCATCTGCTCCACGACCGGCGGACGACCCAGATCGCGTGCCACCTTGATGGCGCGGCGGAGCGTGTCGGCGGCGCCGGCGAAGTCGCCGCGCTCGGCCTGGGCAGCGGCGAGGGTGTCCAGGATCTCGGGCACCTCCGCGCCGCCGGCGGCGAGCGCGCGGCGAGCGAGCGCTTCCGCCCGCTCGCCGTTCCGCAGCGACTCCGCCGGGCTGGTGGCGAGCACCCAGGCGTCGTTGTTGAGCAGCTCGGGAATCTCGCCGCAGCGCTCGATCCCCTCGGCGAGCACCTGCTGTCGGGCCTCCTGCTCGCCCATCTCCGCCAGCAGCTGGGACAGCGTGACCCGCTCGGTCGCGGCGCAGCGCGACAGCTCCACCGCACGCTCCAGGGCCGCGCGCGCCTCCTCCTTGCGTCCGAGCGCGAGGAGCGCCTGCGCGTGGTCGCGCTGCTGCGTGGCGTTGTGCGGGTAGCGCGCGACCAGCTCGGCGAGGATTCTCTCCGCCTCCTGCGCCCGACCCACGCGCAGCAGCGAGAGGGCCTTTCCGCTCAGATCGACGTCCGCCATCAGCTGCGCGGGAGGCGGCCCGCGCCACTCGAGGCCGTTGAGCTCCGCGGCCTCGGCTGCCCCGTCGGTGGGGACGGAGTAGCCCAGAGCGACCAGGCGCGCCCGCTGCTCCGGTGTGATCTCCGAAACCCCCGCGTCGGTTCCGCTCGCCCCGGCGAGCAGGGCCTCGAGCTCCGCGCGCAGCGCCGCCACCCGCTCTGGATGCTCCGACGCGACATTGTGTTGCTCCCCGGGATCCTCCATCAGATCGTAGAGCTCGGGCTCGGGGTGGTGCACGTACTTCCAGCGCCCCCGCCTCAGGAAGCGCACGGGCGCCGCGTCGAACACGGTCGCGAACTCGATCGACTCCCCGTAGGCGGCCAGCTCCAGATCGTCGCGCTGCCCCAGCACGAGCGGCATCAGGCTCTGGCCCGTGACGCCGGCGGGTATCGGAACCCCGAGCCAGTCGAGGGCGGTCGGCAACACGTCGATCGTGCGGACGAGGGACGGTACGCGACGTCCGGCCGGAAGCTCGCGCGGCCCCCAGAGCAGGAAAGGAACCCGGATCGTGGATTCGTACACGAGGAAGGAATGAGTGCTCTCCCCGTGTTCACCGCGACCCTCTCCGTGGTCGGCGACGAGCACGACGAGCGTGTGATCGCGCAGGCCGGTCGCCTCGAGGTGATCGAGGAGCACGCCGATCTGCACGTCGGTGTAGAGCACCTCGGCGAGGTAGTCGTCGCCGGGGATCTTCCGCTGGTATTCGGCTCGGTGCACGTGGAAGACGTGTGGGTCGAAGTAGTGGAGCCAGAGGAAGAAGGGCTCGTCCCGGTGCGCGTCGAGGAAGCGCAGCGCACCGCGCGTGATGTCGGCCGCCGGTCGCTCGTCGAGCTTCACCTCCGGGTTCCCCGGCGCGTCGCTCTGCGTCACGATTCGCTGAATTCCCGCTGCGTGCAGGTCGCGGTACTGCTCGAAGCCCTGGGAGAGGCCCATCGCCGCTTCGAGCACGGGTGCGGCGATCTCGGCCGCCGTGCGGTACCCGCGGCTCCGGAGCACCTCGGCCAGCGTCGTGCTCGCCTCGGGCAGGCGGTAGCCCGCGTTCGCGCGCACCCCGTGCTCGAAGGGATAGCGGCCGGTGAGGATGCTCGCGTGGGAGGGCAACGTGCTCGGCACCGACGTGGAAGCCTGCTCGAAGAGCACCCCCTCGGCCGCCATCCGCGCGATGTTGGGCGAGCTGGGCAGCACTTGACCGTAGGGCGTCAGCGCATCGGCGCGGGTCGTGTCCATCGTGATCAGGACGAGGTCGCGCGGCGGAGCGGCGGCGGGAGCCGGCGCGTCCGGCACCTGCGCATCGCCGCAGCCCACCCCCACGAGCGCCACGAACGCGAATCCCGTGGCGACCCCGACCCGCCGCCTACGGAGCGATCGCATCTCTCATCGCGCACAGCTCTCCGGGTACGTCCGGACCCATCGCCGCGTACACGATCTCCGAGACCCCCTGTGCCTCGTAGGCTGCGACCCGGTCGCGCAGCTGCTCGGGCGTCCCGGTGAAGGTGGTCGCGCCGAGAGCGGGGTGGATGTGACGGCGATCGCGTTCGCTGAGCTCGTAGATGTGACCTTCGTGAACGTGCAGGTGCCGGACCGACTCGGGAAAGCGCTCGATCTCTTCGCGCCATCCGGGTCCGCCGGGCAGCGCATCGACGGCCGCGGCGCCGCCCGCCTGGTAGGCGCCGTGGTAGACGACGGCGATTGCCGGCCCGATCGCGTCGAGCACCCGCGGAGACTCGAAGCTCTCGCCCTCGCGCAGCACCGTCCCGAAGGTGAGCAGGTGAGCGTCGCGCACGCCCTCGGGAATCACGCCCGCGCACATGATGCCCTCGCTGAAGCCCAGCGCGCGCATCTCCTTCGCGATCGCCAGGGAGCGCGCGCCGCCGACGGCGATCACGAGCGGCGTCTCGATCGGACGCTTCGCGATCACGCCGTCCGGATGGATCAGCTTGCAGGTCGCACCGTCCACCACCGCCTCGTCGCCGCGCAGCAGCGTCCGAAGCGCAGTCACGTACTCGCGCAGCTGCGCCCAGGGGATCGCCTTCTTGCCGAACAGGGCGCGCCCGGTGAAGCCGGTGCCGATCGCCACCGCGAGGCGCCCCGGTGCCTGCGCCTCGACCGACCCGATCGCGGCGGCCGTGGTGACGACGTGGCGCAGGCTCGGCACGAGCACCGCCGTCCCGACGCCGATCCGCTCGGTGCGGTCGAGCGAACGGGCGATCGCGATCCAGACGTCGCCATAGAGGGCGGGAGAGTCGTAGAACCAGGCGCGGTGATAACCGAGCTCCTCGGCGAGCGCGGCGATCTCCGGGGCGTTCGGAGCGGGAACGATGCCGCAGGAAAGGCGCACGGATCAGCCCTCCAGGCCGAGTACGCGCAGCGCGTTCTCGCGCAGGAACTTCGGCCAAACCTCGTCCTTGAACGGAACCTCCGGGAGCTCGCGGAAGATCCGCTCCAGGGACAGCCCCATCGGCCAGTAGCCCGCGTAGATCACCTTCTCCGCGCCACGCGTGTTGGCGTAGTCGACGATCGCCTTCGGGTAGTGCCTGGGGGCGAAGGCGCTCGTCGAGTAGTAGAGGTTCGGCCACTTGAGCATCAGCTTCACCGCCAGATCCTCCCAGGGCTCGCATCCGTGCCGGAACACGAACTTGAGCTCCGGGAAGTACCAGCACACTTCGTCGACGTGCTGGACCATCTGCGGGTACATCGGGATGCGCGGACCCGGCACGCCGGCGCAGCAGAAGATGGCGATGTCGAGCTCGACGCATTTTGCGTAGATCGGATAGAACTGCTTGTCGTTGATCGGAACCTGGGGAACCAGGCCGCACGGGAATGCGCCCAGCGAGCGGATGCCGATCTCCTCGTACTCGCGCACGATCCGCCGCACTCCCTCCATCGCCTCGTTCGGATTCGCCTGGCCCTGGGCAATGAAGCGGTCGCGGTGCTGCTTGACGGCGTTCACCGAGACCGGGTCGTCGAGCGAGACCCCGATCACGGCCCGCTCGATGCCGTACTCGTCCATCCTCTCGAGCGTGAACTTCACGTAGTCGTCCTGAGTATCCAGCTTCGGCACGTCTTTGAACATGTACTCGACGGGGAAGTCGAACTGCTCGAGGCTCTGCCGGTCGCGGAACAGCGGCCGCATGAAGTCGTAGCTGGCGGGCTGGTCCCGGCGCGGGATCCCGATCATCGTCTCGATGATCCCGACGTCCTTCGGCATGGGCACGGGGAGCTCCTTCGCGGGGCGGCGGGAGGATCCTACCACGCGGCGGCAGCGGGCTACGCGGCGAGGCGCTCCAGGCGGGCCACGATCTCCTCCCGAGAGGGCCCGTGCGCGGACGGGTCTCGCTCGTCGCGGCGGCCGTAGCTGGCGAGGATGCTGCCGAGCAGGCGCGGATCCTTCATCAGGTCGGTCGGCGGTTCGAGGAGGTTGAACACGCGCATGAACGCGCGCAGGACCGCGACGTCCTCGCGCAGCGCAGGCAGGAAGCCGTCCCGCACCAGTGAGCGCATGTACCCCTTCGGGTCGACGCTCCCGTCGTCGCGGTGGGTCCGGAAGGGATCCTCCCCGCGCCGCTGCATCGCGCCCATCTCGATCGAGTTCCGGTCCTGGGCTCGCACCGCCTCGTACCAGGGCACCAGCTCGCGCTGCGTCGCCGCGTCGAGGGCGAGCGCGGCGGCTCGCGCGTCCCCGACGTGGTCGCGCAGGGCGTCGGCGAGCAGGAAGGCGTTCACCGCAGCGAGGGTGCAGCCGCGCCCCACGATCGGATTGGTGTGGAGCAGGGCGTCCCCGACCAGCAGGAGGCCGGTGGCGATCGGCTCGCCGTCCTCGACGGGGAAGCGGCGCAGGTTCTCGAGCCGGGCGATCGCGGCGACGTCGCTGATCGGACGCGCCACGGCCGGGTCGACCCAGGGCGCGGTTGCCGGCAGCAGCGCGGCGAGGGAGTCGAAGACGGCGGGGCGCATGGCGGCGCGCAGCACCTCGTCTTCGGGAGAGGCCGCCAGCGTGATCGAGAACACCCGCGCATCTCCGGGGAAGATTCCGTACTTGAGATAGCCGAGGTCGGCGCCCATCGGGCCGTCGATCGGCGGCATCTCGGCCGCGTCGCGGAGCCGGTAGAAGCGCGAGGCGTAGAAGATGCCGCAGGGCTCGCGCTCCACGCGAGGAGGCCGGGCTCCGATCGCCTCCAGCCAATCCGACACCTTCGTGCGACGCCCGCTCGCGTCGACGACCCAGTCCGCGGAGAGCGACCCACCGTCCGCGAGACGGACTCCGCGCACGCGTGGGCTCGGGCCGTCCGCGGCGGGATCGGCCAGGAGACCGGCCACGCCCACGCCGTCGCGGAAGGTCACCCCCGGCAGTTGCGCCGCGAAGCGACGCAGCGCCCACTCGAAGGTGACGCGCCGGCACGCGAGCATCGTGATCTCCTCGTCGCCGGACGAGGGCGTCGCTCCGGGGATCACGGACGCGGCGAGGTCGGCGAAGCGCATGCGCTCGGCGCCACTCGCCAGCAGCACCTCGAGCAGCTCGGGTGCCCGCTCGGCGAGTAGATTGTGCAGTCGCGCCAGGAAGGCGTGGGACTGGCGCGTCTGAGGCGAGCCGCGCCGTTGCCAGTGCGCGAAGGCCTCACCCGGCGTGTCGGGCAGGGCCGCGGAGTCGCGCTCGAGCACCGTGACGCGGTGGCCGTCGCGCGCCAGCGCGACGGCCACGAGCAGACCGGCGACGCTGCCGCCGACGACGGCGATCTCGCGGGCTCCGGGGTCGCTCAAGCGGGTCTCCAGGGAATGCGTGGCTTCGGCTCGTGGAGGCCGTGCAGCAGCGCGTGCAGCAGCTCGTCGCGCAGCTGCGCGGGTGCGCGCGCGTCTTCACCATAGGGCGCGCTCGCGAACACCGCCGCGCAGGCGGAGAGCAGCACCGTCGCGGCCACCTCCGGCGACACGTTGCGCCGCAGCTCTCCGCGCTCCTGGCCGCTGCGCACCAGGTCGGCGATCGCCGCGTGCAGGTCGTCCTCCGCCTCCGCAGCCGGCTCGCTCCCCGGCCCACTCAGCAGCTCCCGGAGCAGCGCGCGCGCCGCGTCGGGTCGCCCGCGGCACTGCTCACCCAGGTGCTCCACCAGAGCGCGCACCTGGGAGAGGATGCTGGCGCGATCGCCGCGCTGCCGAGCGCGGAGCTCTCCCGCGAGAGCCCGACCCCACTCGCGAAGCAGCGCAGCCTTGGCGGGGAAGTGCAGGAAGAAGGTGCCCCGCGCGACATCCGCCGCTGCGCAGATCTGCTCGACGGTGACGGAGTCGAAGCCGCGCTCGGAGAACAGCTCCATCGCGGCGGCGAAGATCTCGCCCCGGGTCCTGGCCTTCTTGCGCGCTCGCCGGCGTCCGGCGTGCGGGACCAGGTGGCGCTGAGAGGGCGGGGCCATTTGGAAATATATATTGATCTATAAATGAACTGAAGTATATATATCGTGATTTATCCAAATGTTCTAGATAGTTACCGGATTTGCTCCGAGCCCGATCGGATCGGCAGTCCCGGGGACGGGCCACCCGGGGAAGCGGGCCTCGGACGGACGGGGTCGCCGCTACCATGGCCGCGCGTCCGCGAGGAGGGGCCCATGACCGTCGAGCTCAACGGGATCGCCCACATCCAGCTCACCGTGAACGATCCGGAACGCTGCTGCCCGTTCTGGGAGAAGCTGTGCCACTTCTTCGAGATGAAGACCCTGATCAAGGGCGAGGGGATCGTCTACTGCATCGGCAGCCGCACGGGAGTGCTGGTGCGGGGCGCACCGCCGGAGAAGCGCGATCGGCCCTTCGACCAGGACCGGCCCGGGCTCCACCACCTGTGCTTCCGCGCGCGCGAGCGCGAGCACGTCGACGCGATCTTCGAGTTCGTGAAGGGCGAGCTGGGCGCCCGCATCGTGCACCCGCCGGAGGAGAGCAATCAGTTCGCGCCGGGGTACTACTCGATCCTGTTCGAGGACCCGGACGGAATCCGCGTCGAGGTGAACCACGTGCCCGGCCGGGGCCACCTCGGCAAGGGCGGCGCGCTGGGCGAGGGCGGATCCGGGCCAGCCGATCGACTCGCAGACCGCTGACCGGGCCGCCGGGAGGCCGAGCGGAGCCCGGGCAGGTGGGCGCCCGCCGGACTAACCCTCGTCGGGCAGCGACGGCCGCTCGAGCCCGCGCCAGCGCAGGTACGCCTCGGCCTCGGCCCGCTCGGGCTCGTGGATGGCCACGGCGACCCGGTCGCCCTCGGCGAGCTTCTCGCGCTCGAACATCGGCCCCACCCGCTTGCCGCGGCGCACTCCGAACAGCACCACGCGCTCGCCCGGCTTCGGCGCGTTCTCGCTCGCACCGGGGGCGCGTGCGACCTCCCATTCCTCCACCACCACGTCGCCGTGGCGGTCGCGCACGTCCCAGCGTTCCGTGTCGTGAGGGCTCTCGAAGAGCAGACGCGCGTCGCCCCGCTCGACGAGGTCGGGCGCGATCCCCGTTCTGGCGCGAGCCACCGCGATGTAGCCGACCGACACGTCGAAGAACTCGCGCGCCCGCGAGACGAAGACGCTGTTCAGCGTCTGGTTCTGGGTGAGCCCGACGACGCTGCCCACGCTCTCGAAGCGCGCGCGCTGCATGGTCCGCTCCTGCACGGCGTCGCCGAACACCACGGCGAAGTCCGCGTCCTGGGCGCGCCGGACATGCTCCGGGCTGGAGTCGAGGAACACCACAGAGACTCCGTTCTCGCGCAGCCAGGTGCCGAGCATGAGGCCCAGGCCCTGGGCGCCGAGGATGGCGACCCGATCGCGGCCGGGAAGCCTGACCCGGAGCAGCCAGGCCATCGGCGCCGCGGTGAAGCCCGCCAGCACGACCGTCCCCGCGATGGTGAGGAACACGAGCGCGCGCAGGGTGTTGCCCGCCGGGTCGCCGCTGGCGGCGAGCGCGTGCGCCGTGACCGATGCCACGGCGGCGGCGACGATTCCGCGCGGTGCGATCCACGCCACGAACACGCGCTCGCGCCAGGAGAGCTCGGAGCCGGCGGTGCACATCGCCACGCACAGCGGTCGGACGAGGACCACGAGCGAGACCACCACCCAGAGTCCGGACGCTCCGAGCGCCCGCACCTCCGCGAGGCGGACGTCGGCGGCGAGCAGCACGAAGAGCAGGCCGATCAGCAGGACGGTGAGCTGATCCTTGAACTCCCGCAGGTCGCGGTCGACGCGACTACGCATATTGCCGACCACGACGCCCGCCACGGTCACGGCCAGGATGCCGCTCTCGTGGACCAGCAGATCGCAGCCCTGGAAGAGCAGCAGCACCCCGGCGAGCACGAAGCCGTTCTCCAGGCCCTCGGGCACCAGGCGTCGGACGCGCAGGATCCGGGCCAGCAGGTAGCCGGCCACGGCCCCCGCGCCGGCACCGAAGGTGATCTGGAGCAGGAAGCGCAGCGCACCGCCGAGCTGCATCTCCGCGTCGGGTGCGGTAGCCAGCTCCAGCATCAGGACGGCGAGAATCGCCCCGATCGGGTCGATCAGGACGCCCTCGGCCTCGAGCACCGTCGCGATGCGCGGGCGCAGTCGGAGCTCGCGCACCAGCGGTCCGATCACCGTCGGGCCGGTCACCACCACCAGGCTGCCGAACAGCAGCGACCGCATCAGCGGCCAGTGGAAGAGCGCGCTCACGGAGATCGCCGCGCCCAGCAGCGTGATCAGCGCGCCCCAGGTGACGAGCCTCCGAATCGGAGCCTGCTCGCGGCGCAGGCGCGAGATCTCCAGGTTCAGACCGCCCTCGAACAGGATCACCGCCACCGCCAGCTCGACGGTGGCGATCAGTCCCCCGCCGAGCGCGTCGGGCTGCACCCAGCCCAGGCCGTCGGGTCCGAGCCCGGCACCCGCCACGAGCAGCAGCACGATGCCCGGAACCCGCGTGTGCCGCGCCAGCGACTGTGCGAGGACCCCGACCGCCAGGGCGAGCGCCAGAGTGAACGCCGGGAGGTCGGCCACCGGGGAAGGCTACACCGATCGAAGCGGAATACCCGGTTGTGCTCGCGCGCGCCGCAGCGCAAGCTCGCGGGCCGGAACGCACCCCTGGAGCCGACATGACGAGCTACGAGACGATCGACGTCGCCCGGGAGGGCCACCTCACCTGGCTCACCCTCGACCGACCCGAGGCGCTGAACACGCTCTCGACCCGGCTCGTGGACGAGCTGCGCGACTTCCTCCTCGCATTGCCCGAGGACACGGAGACGCGCGTGGTGGTGGTCCGCGGACGCGGCCGGGCCTTCTGCGCCGGCCTCGACCTGAAGGAGGACCGCGGTGGAGCCGGCGGTGGCGTGCCCGCCGCGCTGCGCACCCAGCGCCACATCGCCGAGCTGGCGCTGTGGATGCGCCGAGCGCCCCAGCCGATCATCGCGGCCGTGCACGGCGCCGCGGCGGGCGGCGGCTTCGCGATCGCGCTCGCCGCCGACGTGCGGATCGCCGGCGAGTCGGCCCGCATGAACGCGGCCTTCATCCGCCTCGGGCTCTCGGCTTGCGACGTCGGCGTGTCCTACTTCCTGCCGCGCATCGTCGGCGCGTCGGTGGCCTCGGAGCTGCTGCTGACGGGGGACTTCATCGATGCTCAGCGCGCGCTCGCGACGGGGCTGGTCTCCCGGGTGGTGCCCGACGCGCAGCTCGAGACCGCGGCGCGCGAGCTCGCCGGACGCATGCTGCGCAACTCACCGGTCGCGCTGCGCCTCACCAAGGAGTGCCTGCGGATCAACGTCGACGCGGCCAGCCTCGAGGCGGCGATCGCCATGGAGGACCGCAACCAGGTCCTCACCTCGACGTCGCGCGACTTCCGCGAGGGTGTCGCGGCGTTCCTGGAGAAGCGCGACCCGGTGTTCGAGGATCGCTAGTTGGCGAAGCTGGCGGAGCGGCTCGGAGCGCGCGTGCTGCGGGTCCTGCCGGAGCGCTGGCTGCCGCTGCTGGGGGGTCCGCCCGTGGTGATTCGCGGTCGCACGCTCGATCCGCGGCTCGCCCTGCTGGCGCGCGCCGCCGCAGCGGGTCCGCCGCTCCACACGCTCTCGCCAGCCGAGGCGCGCGCCGTCACCGACGAGGCGCTGTCCCTGACCCGGGCGCCGAACCGCCCGCTGGAACGGCTCGAGGACCACGTCGTCCCGGGCGCCGAGGGACCGCTGCGCGCACGCCTGCACACGCCGCCGGGACTGCTGGGCCCCCGGCCGCTGCTCCTCTACTTCCACCAGGGGGGCTGCGTGATCGGCAACCTCGACTGGTGCGAGTCCTTCTGCAGCGTGCTCGCCACCGGCGCCCGCTGTCCGGTGCTGGCGGTGGACTACCGCAAGGGTCCGGAGCACCGCTTCCCGTCCGCCCAGGAGGACGCCTGGGCGGCGTACCGCTGGGCGCGCGAGCGCGCCGGAGAGCTGGGAGGGGATCCGGAACGCGTCGCCGTCGGGGGGGATTCGGCAGGCGGCGGAATCGCGGCGATGATCGCCCAGCGCGCGGTGCGCGAGAACGTGGCGCCGCCGATCCTCCAGCTGCTGATCTACCCCTGGCTGATCGCCCACGCCGACAACGCGGCCTATCGGGACTTCGGAGCGAGCTATCCGCTCACGCGCGAGAGCATGGACTGGTTTCGCACCCACTACCTGGACGCGGACGGCGACGGGCAGGACCTCCGCCTCTCCCCCGGCCTCGCCGTCGACCTGTCCGGCCTCGCTCCCGCCCTCGTGTACACCGCCGGCTTCGACCTGCTGTGCGACGAGGGCGAGCAGTACTCGAAGCGCCTGGAGAGCGCGGGTGTCGCGGTGCGCTTCCGCTGCTACGAGACGCTCTCGCACTCCTTCACCGGTCTGGCCGGTGCCTGTCCCGCCGCCGCGCGTGCGCTGGACGAGATCGCCCAGGAGGTGGACGTCGCACTGTCGCGAGGCGCGCCGTGAGCGGCTGGTGTGGCCGGGATCCGGCTGCCGCCGCGGGCCGTGCGGATCAGCCCACCACCGCTTCGATCAGGTGCGGCCCGGGCGCGGCCAGGGCGCGGCGGAAGGCCTCGGTGAAGGACTCGGCGGTCGCGGCGCGCGTTCCCGGGACTCCCATGCCGCGGGCGAGCGACACCCAGTCGAGTTCGGGGTGGGAGAGGTCGGTGAGCGATCGCGCGCACGGGCCGGGCTCGGCGATCCCGGCGCGTCCGAGCTCGACCTGGAGGATACGATAGGCGCGGTTCGAGGCGATCACCGCCACCACGTCCAGAGACTCGCGCGCGCAGGTCCACAGGGCCTGGAGGGTGTACATGCCGCCGCCGTCGGCCTGGAAGGCGATCACCTTGCGGTCGGGGCACGCGAGGGCGGCCCCCACCGCCGCCGGCAGCCCTTGGCCGATCGCGCCGCCGGTGAGAGAGAGCGTGTCGTGGGGCGGCGCGCCTGCGGCCAGCGCGTAGTAGGCGAGGCCGCTGGTGGCACCTTCGTCGACCACGATCGCGCTCTCGGGCTGGAGGGTCGCGAGGCACTGGCCCAGGGAGCCCACCGTGAGCGCCCCGCTAGCGAGTCCGACGCGCTCCGGTGTCGGGCTCGTTACCCGCGCGGGAGCCTTGACGCGCTCGGCGAGTGCCTCGAGCGCGGCGACCGCGTCGTCCCCGACCTCCGCCAGAGTGGTCACCCGAGTGGCCTCGCCGCACAGGCCGCTCGGGTGGTCGCGGTAGCCGAAGAAGGCGACGGGCTCGCGAGCGCCGGCCAGCACGAGCTGCGCCACCGAGGCCAGCCGCGCGGCACCCTGCTCGGGGAAGTAGGGCAGGCGCTCGATCGCGGGCAGGCCCGCACCGCGCTCGATCCGCGCGAAGAAGGTCTCGTGGATCAGTGCACAGCCCGTGGCCGCTGCGATGCGACCCGCCGCGCGCAGGGCCGGCGCGCGCAGGGCGGCGCCGCCGAGGAAGAGCGCCGAGCTGGCGCCGCTCGCGAGCGCGTCGGCTGCGGAGGCGATGCGCTCCTCGCCCACCGCGGCCCGCGAGCGCGGTGCGACGGGAGCGACCGGCCCTGAAGCCTCCTCCCACGCGCAGTCCTGGGGGATGATCAGCGACGCCACCCGTCCCGGCGCATCCAGCGCGGCGGCGATCGCGGACGCGCCGTCGGCGGCCAGCTCCTTTGCGCTGGAGGTCACGTGCACCCAGCCGGACACGGGGCTCGCCAGCGAGACGATGTCCGAGGTGAGCGGAGCGTCGGCGGCCAGGTGCCAGCTGGCGTGGTCGCCGATCAGGTTGACCACCGGCGAGTGCGCCCGCCGGGCGTTGTGGAGGTTCGCGATGCCGTTGGCGAAGCCGGGACCGAGGTGGAGCAGCGTCAGCGCGGGGCGGCCCGTCATGCGTGCGTAGCCGTCGGCGGCACCGGTGCACACGCCCTCGAACAGGCCCAGCACCGCTCGCATCCCGGGCACCGCGTCGAGGGCGGCGACGAGCTGCATCTCGGTGGTGCCCGGATTCGCCAGGCACAGATCGACGCCCGCGCCGACGGCCGTTCGGATCAGGCTCTCGGCTCCGTTCACGCCAGCCACCGATGCGTGCGGGCCGTGAGCGTGGAGATGTCGATGCCGTGGGGACAAGCGCCCGCACAGGCCTGGTGCGCGCAGCCGACGCAGGCCTCGGCCCCGCGAGCGAGCTTCGCGTAGTCGCCGCGGGCGAGCTCGGCGTCGCCGTAGTCCACTGCGTACATGCGCGTGCGAAGCACCTCGTCGATCGCGACCTGCTCGGGACACGCCGCCAGGCATGCACCGCAGCCGTAGCGGCACTGGGTGGCGCCGTTGCGGTGCTCGTAGCGCGCGAGCAGCTCGAGGTCGTGACGGGTGACGCCAGTCGCACCCGAAGCGCCCAGGTACTCGTCGATCATCTCGCCGCTCTTCATCGTGACGACTAGCGCGTCCACGTGCGGGCCGGAGAGCACCCAGCGGAACGCGGCCTGGGCGAAGGTCCCGCCCTCGCGCTCGTAGGCGCGCAGGTCGTTCAAGCGCGCCCCGCGCAGCGTCTTCATCGCGACCACGCCCACGTTCTTCTGCTTCGCCTTCGCCAGCAGTCGGGGCAGCTCGGGCTGGACGGCGACGAAGTCCATCGAAGCGGTGAAGCGCTCGTAGAAGGCCGGATCCTGGCCGAAGTTGTGGGCGACGAGCACGACGTCGACCAGATCGTGGTCGAAGGCGTAGTCGAGGCACTCGGCGAGGCGTCCGCCGTGCCCGGACATGCCGGTGAAGCGGATCTTGCCCTGCTCCTTGGCCCGCTCGGCGAACTCGCCCCAGGCCGGATTGCGCAGCCGCGCGACGTCGTTCACGGCGTGGTTGAAGTAGATCTCCACGCGGTCGGTCTGGAGCCGGCGCAGGCTGCCTTCGAGCGCTCGGAAGAGGTCCTCCACGTCGTCGTCCGGCTCGCACCCGACCTTGGTCGCCAGCGTCACCTTCTCGCGCACGCCACGCAGGGCGCGACCGAGCGCCTCCTCGGAGGCGCCGTCCGTGTAGCCCTTGGCCGTGTCGAAGTAGTCGATGCCGCGATCGAGGGCGTGGCGGACGACCGACTCGTCTCCCGCGAGGCGGCTCGACCCGAAGCCGATGTCGGAAATGCGCAGACCGGTGCGTCCGAGGGTCACGTAGCGCTGCACCCGCGGTGGCTCGGCCGCGCCTCCGGCCAGCGGGAGCAGCGAGAGCGACACGCCAGCCGCGGCGCTGCCGCGGAGGAACTGACGGCGGTCGAGGCCACCCCGCTCCTGGGTTCCCCGCGTCCGGTCGCAGGACTTCGCCATGGGATCTCCTCGCGAGACGGCCCATGGTAGCCCTGCCCCTCTAGGCCGCCCGGACCGGATCGAGCTCGCCGGAGCGGATGCGGCGCTCGATCTCGACGTCGTGGTCCACGTCCGAAGTGCTCTCGTTCTCGTACTGGAGGACGCCGAGGGCGTGGAAGCGCTCGCGCTGGCGGTCGGAGAGCAGCCCCAGGCTCTTCACGTTCGGGACGATCTTGGCGAACAGGCGGTGACGGAACTGGGCTGCGATCCCCGAGTGCTCGGCGTGCTCGATGCAGGCATCGGCGTCGAGATCCATCCGCTCCCACACCTCGCGGCTCTGGATGCGGTCGCGCATCAGAACGCAGGCCTCGTACACGAAATCCTCGCGCTCCAGGCGCTCCTTCTCGGGCAGCTCGCGACAGTACTCGCGCAGCGACAGCACGCCGAAGGCGACGTGGCGGGACTCGTCCTCCATCACCGCGGCGGTCAGGTCGCGCAGCAGCGGGTTCGTGGTGGTGTCGCGCATCGTTCCGAAGGCGGCGAGCGCGAGACCCTCCACGATGATCTGCATCCCGAGGAACTTCATGTCCCAGCGCGAGTCGACCAGGATCTGGTCGAGGAGCTTCTTGAGCTCGGGGTTCACGTCGTACTCGTTTCCGAGCTTCTCCTGGATGAACCGCCGGTACACTTCGACGTGACGAGCCTCGTCCATCACCTGGGTGGCGCCGTACTGTTTCGCGTCGTACCACGGAACGGCGTCCACGATCTGGGCGGTCGCGAGCAGCGCGCCCTGCTCACCGTGCAGGAACTGACAGAGCTGCCAGGTGACGGCCTCGTGGCGCAGGCGCTCGATCCGCTTCGCGTCGAGGGTGGCCCAGATCTCGGTGCCGAAGATGCCGATCGCCACGTCGGGCAGGAGTCCCTTCTCCGGGTCGACGTCGATCGACCAGTCGAGGCGCTCCGTCGCGTTCCACTGGTCGCGCTTCGCGTTCTCGTAGAGGCGGGCCAGGCGCTGGCGGGGACTGTCGTACTCCCAGTTGTAGGAGACGGACTGCGGGACATCGAGGAACTCGACGGCTTCCGGACGCTGGGGGTGGAACTTGTGGAACGGCTCCATGGGGTTCTCCTGGTGCGGACGTCGAGTCGGGGGTCAGGGTCGGGAAGTGGGAACGCCGAGGTACGCGAGGTAGGCCCGCGTCAGCTCGGCGGCGAGATCGTCGTCGGAGAGCACGAACGCCCCCGACCGGAGCTCGCCGAACAGCATCGTGCTGTCGAGCGTGCTGAACACGAGCGTCATGCCGAAGGCCGCGGCGCGCTCGGGGTCGCCGTGGGCGATCTCGCCGCTGCGCGCCATCAGCAGCGCCGACAGCCGGGCGCTCACCTCGTGGGAGAGCCGCTCACGGCGGGCCTGGAAGCTCGCGTCGACGTGGTTCCGGATCACGAAGGCGCGGATCAGGCCGCGCTGCTCGCGGTAGATCTCGACCAGGAAGCACACGACCGCCCCGACGATCTCGGCAACGCCGGCGCGATCCCAGCGCGCCGGGTCGAGCGCCTCGTCGGCGGTGGCCATCGCCTGCTCGAAGTAGCGCTCGTAGAGGGCGAGCAGGAGCGCGTCCTTGTCGGGGAAGCGGCTGTAGAACGCGCCCACCGACGAGCCGGCGCGACCGACGATCTCCGACACGGGCGTGTCGTCGAAGCCCTTCTCGCCGACCAGCTGCTCGGCCGCGTCGAGGATCCGGTCCAGGGTCTCCTGGCTGCGCGCCTGCCGGGGAGGGCGCACCCAGCGCAGTGCGGGAGTGGTGGGGGCGGCCGTCCCGGGGCTGGCCGGCGTCGCTCGGCGCGGCGGATTCAAGGGCGGGATCCTCTGAGTTAGGAACAGAATGAGAATTCTGATTCTTTATATCGGAGGGCTGAGACGCCGTCAACGGGCACGCTGTGCGCTCCTCAGCCTACCCCCCGGGTAATGGGGCCCGGCGGGGGCTGCGACTACGCTGTGGCCGCCCCGAGCACACAGGAGGAACCCCCGTGGAGGAGCTCGACGCCACCGCAGCGGCAGCGCGGGTGCGAGACGTCGACACGCTGGCCGTGCCGCTCGGTCCGGGTCAGCCCCCCGCGCTGCTGCACGCCCTGGGCGAGCGCGAGCGCTTCGAGCGGCTCGAGGTGTTCGCCGCTCTACTGGTGGAGCTGTTTCCGCTCTTCACCCGTCCCGGAGTCACACTGCGCTCGGGCTTCTACGGCCCCGCGGAGCGCGCGCTGCGCGACGCCGGACACGACGTGCGCTTCGTGCCCGCCGATTTCCGCGGCTTCGTGCGCATCGCGAATCGGCTGGCACCGCGGGTGATGGCCACCGCCGCCACTCCCCCGGATGCGGGCGGCTACTGCTCCCTCTCGCTCCACGCGGGCGCCACTGTCGAGGCGCTGCACCGCTGCGGCCGGGACCCCGGGCGCATGCTGATCGTGGAGGCGAACGAGCGGCTGCCGCGCACGCTCGGGCTCCCGCCCCAGCACCCGCACCACATCCACACCAGCGAGATCGACGTGCTGGTCCGGTCCGACCGGGAGCCGATCGCGCTGCCCGAGGCGTCTCCGAGCGACATCGAGCACGCGATCGCCCGACACGCCGCGCGCTTCATCCCCGACGGCGCCACGCTCCAGACCGGGATCGGCGGGGTTCCCGACGCCGTCGCGGGCATCCTCGCCGAGCGCGATGGCGGCGAGTACGGCGTCCATTCGGAGATGTTCACCACGGGGCTCTTGAAGCTGTATCGCGCCGGCAAGATCACGAACGGCCGCAAGGGTCTCTACGACGGCCTGTCGATCTGCACCTTCGCGATGGGGACGCGCGCCCTCTACGACTGGCTCGACGGAGACGGGCGCGAGCTGGTGCGCTTCCTGCCGGTCGAGGCCGTCAACGAGCCGTCGGTGATCGCTCGCAATCACGCGCTGGTGTCGATCAACGGCGCGCTGTCCGTCGACCTGCTCGGCCAGGTCGTCGCCGACGAGATCGGGGGACGCCAGTACTCGGGGATCGGCGGTCACGAGGATTTCGTCACCGGCGCCACCCAGTCTCCGGGGGGCCGCTCCCTGATCTGCCTGCCCTCGCGGGCGCGCGGAGCGGACGGCCCCACGTCGAGGATCGTCTCCCAGTTCTCGCCGGGCACCGCCGTCACCACGCCGCGTCACCAGGTGGACGTGGTGATCACCGAGCACGGCGCGGCGGAGCTGGCCGGGCTCACCCACGACGAGCGCTGCGAGGCGATGATCGCGATCGCCCACCCGGAGGAGCGCGAGGTGTTGGCGAAAGCCGCCCGCGTCCGATGAGGCGGAAGGCCGTGGGCGTCAGCCGCGCAGCAGTCGCACCCGACCGCCGGCCTCCTCCACGCGCGGCGAAGGCGCCAGCCGCAGGCGCTTCGCCGCATCGCAGCCGCGCCCGCTGCGCACGTCGAAGGCGTAGCCGTGCCAGGGGCATACCACGCGGCCGAGCAGCAGCTGGCCCTCGTCGAGCGGGCCCAGCGCGTGCGGGCACAGCGCGTCGAAGGCGAGCAGCTCGCCCTCGCAGCGAGCGACCACCACGGGCCGGCCACCGAAACTCACCCGCAGGGGCAGGCGATCCTCCAGCTCCGCCGACGGACCCAGGTCCAGGGGCTCTGCCGCGCGCGGCGCGGAGCGCGACGACTCCAGCAGCCAGCTGCGGCGCTGCATCATCGCCTCGTCCTGGTCCCACAGCCGTGTGTAGAGCGCGATGTAGCCGTCCCCGACGGCCTGGCGGTGCTTCGCCGCGACGTCGGGAACGAGGAACTCCACCTCGATGTCGGTGCGGTGTGCCGCCACCGGGTCCAGGCTCGTCCAGATCTCGGTCCCGACACCGGGCCCCGCGAGCGTGCGCGCCACGTAGCGCCGCTCTCCCTCGGTGAGGAGCGCGAGATCGATCGACGGCCCCGCTGCCCCGCGCAGTCCCACCCGCGCGCGCCAGCCGAAGTCGCCCTCCTCCTCCAGCGCGATGCTCGCGAAGCTCTCACCATGGAGCCACGGCAGGTGCTCCCAGTCGCGCACGTTCTCCCACACGCGATCCAACGAGGCGCCGATCCGGCGCCGGTAGACCGCGACCGACACGAGGGAGCTCATCGCGGAAAGCATACCCCGCCCCAACGGCCGGCAGTCCGATAGAGTCCCCTCCCGTGACGGTGCGGCCCGGGGTCCTGCTCAACGCAAACGCGCGGCGCGCCCGTCGCGATCCCCGACTCGTCGAGCGCCTGAGGCGGCTCGTCCCCGCCGAGCGCGTGGTGACCACCACGAGCCCCGACGAGCTCCCGCGCGCCCTCGCGACGCTCCTCGACCGGGACATCGACGCGCTGGTCCTCGTCGGAGGCGACGGCACCCAGGCGCACACGCTGACCGCGCTGCTGCGTCACTTCGACGCGGCGACCCTGCCCCCGATCGCACCGACGCGCGGCGGCACCGTGAACACGGTCTCCCAATCCCTGGGCGCCCGGGGCGCACCCGAGGACACGCTCGCGGCACTGCTCGCGGACGAGCATCCTCGCGAGGAGCGCCGCGCCGTCGTGCGCGTCACCCCCGACGAGGGCACCCCCCACTTCGGCTTCCTGTTCGTGAACGGCGTCGGCGTGCGCTTCCTCGAGCGCTACTACGAACACTCGCCCCGGGGCGTCGCCGGGGCCTTCTCGGTGGTGAGCGGGATCAGCGCCTCGGCGCTGTTCGGCGGCGCGCTGGCGCGGCGCGTGTTCGCGCCCTTCGCGGCGCAGCTGTGCGTGGACGGCCGGGAGCCCGAAGCCCGCCGCCTCACGATCGTCGCCGCGGGCGGGGTGCGCCACATCGGCCTCGGCTTCGCGCCCTTCTTCAGCGCCGGCAGCGACCCCGAGCAGATCCACCTGGCCACCTCCAGCGCCAGCGCGGCGCGACTCGCCCTGGAGCTGCCGGCGCTGCGCGCCGGTTCCCGCGGCGGCTGCATCGAGCACCACCCCTGTCGGCGCGCCGAGCTGCGCCTGGAGAAGCCGCTCGCCTGGAGCCTGGACGCGGAGCTCTTCGCGCCCGCGCGGCGGCTCGAGATCGCGGCCGGTCCGGCGCTGCGCTTCCTGCGCCCTCGCTCCCGTCGCTCCTGATATGCTGCGAGCGCAGGGAGGAACGAGCCCTTGGCCACCGCATCCGTCGCACCGCAGCTCGATGTCACCCGCCTGTCCGGCTCTCTCGGCGCCGAGGTGCGCGGAGTGGCGCTGGCCGCGGCGGGCCCGGCCCAGGCCGAGACGATCCTCGCCCTGCTGATGGAGCACCAGGTGCTGTTCTTTCCCGCCCAGCACCTGTCGCCCGACGAGCACATCGCCTTCGGCCGTCTGTTCGGGCGGCTCGAGTCGCACCCGAACCTGCCCCTGGGCGGCGAGCGCCCGGAATTCTTCGAGCTGCGCGCCAGCTCGGGAGCCGGCGCCATCGCCGACGAGTGGCACAGCGATCTGACCTGCCAGGACGAGCCCTCACAGCTGGCGATCCTGCACATGGTGAAGTGCCCGCCGGTGGGCGGCGACACCCTGTGGGCCAACATGTACCGGGCGTACGACGAGCTCTCCCCGGCGATGCGGGACTTCTGCGAGGGCCTCTCGGCGCTGCACGATGCCCACGCTCACGGCAATCCCGGCCAGACGGCGGTGCACCCGGTGGTGCGGGTGCACCCGGTCACGAAGAGGAAGTCGCTGTTCGTGAACGAGCACTTCACGCGCCGGATCGTGGAGCTCTCCCACGAGGAGAGCGACGCGCTGCTGCGCTTCCTGGTGCGCTGGGCCGCGAGCCCACGCTTCACCGTCCGCTACCACTGGACACCCGGCACGATCGCGATGTGGGACAACCGCTGCACGCAGCACCACGTCCTGAACGACTTCGAGGGAGAGCGCGTCATCCAGCGCGTCACGGTGATGGGCGATCGACCCGAGCCCGCGCGATCGCCGCGCTGGCAGCCCTACGTGAAGCCCTTCAGCGCCGCCAGCCGCCACGATCGGCAGCTCAAGAGCCACCTCGATCGCAAGGCCGAGGGGCGTTAGGCGGGTTCCGCGGCCACCCGCGCGAGGATCTCGCCCAGCGGGAGATCCGCCAGGGAGGCGAGGCACAGGTGCGCGGCGTCGAAGCGCAGCGTCCGGGTCATCGGACCGGGAACCGCCACGCAGCGCAGCCCCGCGGCCACGGCCGCCGCGACGCCGTGCGGGGAGTCCTCGAAGGCCACCGCCTCGTCCGCCGCGACGCCCAGATCGCCGACGGCGGCGCGGTAGAGCGCGGGGTCGGGCTTCACGCGCGCGACGTCGTCGCGAGAGCGGAGCGTCGCGAAGTAGGAACGCAGGCCGAGCCGATCGAGGTGGTGCTCGACCCATGCGCGCTCGGAGCTGGAGGCGACCGCCAGTCGCAGGCCCGCCGCTCGCGCCTCCTCGAGGCGCTCGACGACGCCGGGACAGGGCGCCAGGTCGGCGAGCAGATCGTCCCGGTGGGCGCGGCGCCGGCGCCGCATCGCCGCCACGTCGAGATCGGGACGTCGGGCGAGGAGGTAGGCCTCGGGCTCGAAGTGGGCCTCGTCGCTCCCGATCGCGGCGTGCCACCGATCGAGCGGAAGCTCCACCCCGAGCTCGCGGTAGACGCGCTCCCAGCAGGCATGCACGACCGACTCGGTGTCGATCAGGAGCCCGTCCAGATCGAAGATCAGCGCGCGGATCGCCGTGGCAGAAGCGGCGCTCACAGGTCTTCGAAGCTGCCGCCGCGGCCGTGACCGGCGGCGAAGCGCGTGGCGCCGGCGAGCGTCTCGCCCGAGCGGATCACCGCCACGCCGCGCTCGTACTCGCCGCGCAGGGCGGCGTCGAGCGGGCGATCCCACTGTTCATAGGCCGAGCGCCGGTCGGCGCGCAGACACGTCTGCGGGAAGCGCGTGAGCTCCAGCGCCAGCTTCTCCGCCTCGGCCCGCGCGGCGCCGCGCGGCACGACCCGGTTCGCCAGCCCGATCGCCAGCGCCTCCTCGGCGCCGACCGGACGTCCGGTGAGGATCAGATCGAGCGCCCGACCGTGGCCGACGATGCGCGGCAGCCGCACGGTCCCGCCGTCGATCAGGGGTACCCCCCAGCGACGGCAGAAGACACCGAACACCGCATCCTCCTCCACCACGCGCAGGTCGCACCAGAGCGCCAGCTCGAGGCCGCCCGCCACCGCGTAGCCCGACACGGCCGCGATCACCGGCTTCGAGAGCAGCATCCGGGAGGGTCCCATCGGTCCCTCCTTCGAGAGCGGATCCCAGGCGTCGCCCGCGGCGGGCTCGAGCACGCGGTTGCCGCGCCCCTCGGAGACGGCCTTCAGGTCGGCGCCGGCGCAGAAGCTGCCGTGGTCGCCCCAGAAGACCGCGACCTGCGCGGCCTCATCGCGCTCGAAGGCGAAGAAGGCCTCGGCGAGGCTCGCGGCGGTCGGTCCGTCGACGGCGTTGCGTACCTCGGGCCGTGACAGGATCACGGTGGTGACGGGACCGTCGCGCTCGACGCGGACGGCGGGGGCTTCGGGCATCACGTCTCCTCCTCCAGGCGCCGCAGTCTATAGTGTCGGCCATCGGAGGAACCATGAAGGTCGACGCCTCACTTCTCGACTTCGCCGCGCCGGGTGAGGCGGCGCTACGCCTCGAAAAGCTCGGCTACGACGGAGCCTTCACCTTCGAGGGACCCCATGATCCCTTCTTCCCGCTCGTCCTCGCCTCCCAGACCACCGAGCGACTCGAGCTCTACACGGCGATCGCGATCGCCTTCGCGCGCAACCCGATGCTGCTCGCGAACATCGGCTGGGACCTCCAAGCGCTCTCGAAGGGCCGCTTCCTGCTCGGCCTCGGCACCCAGATCCGCCCCCACATCGAGAAGCGCTTCTCGATGAACTGGTCGAAGCCGGCGGCGCGCATGCGCGAGATGGTGCTCGCGATCCGGGAGATCTGGCGCTGCTGGGCCGAGGGCGCGCGGCTCGACTTCCGGGGCGAGTTCTACCGGCACACGCTGATGACGCCGGCCTTCAGCCCTGGCCCGAATCCCTGCGGCAACCCGCC
>Ga0315553_10000147_pt1 | contig 60118 bp, 57 predicted proteins | sample SalMarSW160140MG_FD_203099 | JGI IMG/M metagenome (GOLD analysis project Ga0315553, IMG submission 203099) | Salt marsh sediment microbial communities from the Plum Island Ecosystem LTER, Massachusetts, United States - Salt Marsh Sediment SW1601-40 ...
CGGAGGACTACACGAGCCGCGGGCGCATCATCACCCCGCTCAAGGACCGCTACGCCGCCCAGGTCCGCACCCACTACCCGCCGACTCCGGCCCTCGAACTCGCCATCGTCCGCCAGGAGGCGACGCTTCCCGAGGCGCCCGAGGTGGTGATCCGGATCCCGCCCTTCATGGAGGAGGTGGTCGCGGAGCTGACGTTCCAGGCGCGCTCCAGCCCGGACGTGAACCAGGCCTCGGGTGTGTCGGTGCGCATGTCGATCGCCAACTACGAGACGCTGGCCGCCAACGCCCTGCGGCGGGCCCTGCGCGTGGGCGAGCCGGTTGCAGTGCCGCGCATCAGCGATCTCGACGCCCTCGAGACCTCGACCCTCGGCAAGATCGAACTCGAGTTCGCCGGCGGCGATCGCAGCGAGGCGGACGTCGTGCGCGAGCTGCGGCGCCGGGCCTGCAAGGTGGTCTTCGACCACCATCTCGGGCCCGACGCGCTCGGCCCGGTGGTCGAGGCCTTCGACCAGGGCTGGAAGGTGGAGGTGTCTCCCAGCATGCCCTCGCGGGAATACCTGACGGGTCTCGATCAGATCGCCCCGCTCCGCGAGGCGGCCGTGGCACTCGCCGGCGACGACGAGCCGGCGCTCGTCGCGTCGGCGATCGAGTTCCTCCTGGAAGGCCTCCACCTCGCGAACCGTCTGAACAAGACCGAGCGCGAGGCCGGCGCCCGCTACGCGCGTTCGTGAAGTCCCACGTCTACAGCCGCTGGGACGGGTCGCTGCAGGAGTTCCGACTCGACGCGGAGCGCGCCCTGGATGCTCTCTCCGACCTGCTGATGGAGGGGCTCGACGCGCGGGACGCCCTCGAATGGATGCGCCAGCACGGGTTCCCGCTCGCCGGTCTCGACATGCGCGTGATGGGCCTCGAGGAGCTGCTCCGCGAAGTACGCGAGGAGATCCGCCGGGCGGGGGACGAGCTCGCCCGGCGACTGGAGGAGCTGCTCGACCGCGAGCAGGAGCGGCTGCGCGAGAGCTCCGGCTTCGAGTCGACGCGCATGAACGACTTCCTCGAGCGGCGCCACGCGGGCGGACGCGATCTCGCGGAGGCCGTCGAGCGCTTCGGCGACTACCGGTTCGAGGACGCCGAGGCGGCGCGTGCCTACCGCGAGCTCCGCGACGCACTCGAGCGACTGCGCCGCCTCGAGCAGCTCGGCCGCGATCTCGCCGAGGGCAACCTGACCCGGATCTCCGCCGAGCAGCTCGGGGAGCTGCTGGGCGAGGACGCGGCGCAGTCGTTCGTGTGGATTCGCGACCTCGAGTCCACGCTCGAGCGCGCCGGCTATCTGCGCGGCGACGATCCCCAGCTCACGCCGCGCGCGATCCGGCGGATCGGCGCCCAGGCGCTTGCGCTGGTCTACGCGAGCCTGCGCAAGGACCGACCGGGAGCCCACGAATCCGACGCGCGGGGAGCGGCCCTGCCGCGGCCCGACGAGACCAAGCCCTTCGAGTTCGGTGATCCGCTCGACCTCGACGTCGTGCGGACCCTGATCGAGGCCGTCAAGCGCAACGCGCGCGCCGCGCCGGGTCGGCCGGTACCGCTCCCGCTGCCGCTCTCCGTGGAGGACTTCGCGCTGCGCGAGCGCGACTACCAGACCCAGGCCACCACGGTGCTGCTGCTCGACATGAGCTGGTCGATGTCCTGGGCGGGACGCTTCCCGGCGGCGAAGCGCGTGGCCCTGGCGCTCGATCACCTCGTCCGCACCCGGTTCCCGCGCGACCGCTTCTTCGTCGTCGGCTTCTCCACGCGCGCCCGCGAGCTGCACCCGACGGAGCTGCCCGAGGTGAGCTGGGACATGGGCGATCCCTTCACGAATCTCCAGGAGGGACTGGTGATCGCCGAGCGTCTGATCGCGAAGCATCCGTCGGCGAGCCCCCAGGTGCTGGTCGTCACCGACGGCCAGCCCACGGCCTATCACCTCGGCCGCGAGCTGCACGTCGAGTGGCCGATGGGCTTCGGCGGAGTGTCGCCCCATGCGGTCGCGGAGACGATGAAACAGGTGCGCCGCATCACGCGCCGCGGAGTGACCATCAATACGTTCATGCTCGACGACGCGCCCGAGCTGGTCGGCTTCGTGGAGCGGATGACTCAGGTGAACCGGGGCCGGGCCTTCTTCACCAGCCCCGAGGCGCTGGGCTCGTTCCTGATGGTGGACTACCTGCGCGGGAGCCGGCGCCGGCGTTGATGGACCCGCCGCGCGAAACGGTCCGCCGCGTCGGCTCGGGTCTGGCGCGCTGGGTGCGCCGCGGCCTGGCGCGCCGCTCTCTTCCGCGCGCCGAGCGCTTCTGGGCCACGCTCGAGCTGCCCTCGCCGGTGGTGGACGTGCCGCTGCGCCATTGGGGGCGCGACGGAATCACCTCGCTGCTCGGTCTGCTCGAGGCGCTCGAGGCCGTCGCCGAGGACCCCCGGGTTCCGGGGCTCGCGCTGCGCGTGGGCGGACCGCCCGGTGGGCTCGCGAAGGCGCTCACCCTGCGACGCGCCCTCGACGCGGTGCGCGCCCGGGGCAAGCGGGTCGTCGCCTGGGCCGAGAGCCTCGATCTCGAATCGCTGTACGTGGCGTCGTCCGCCGACCGACTGTGGATCCCGGAGACGGGCCGCGTCGTCGCGCTGGGCCTGCGCGCCGACGGCTTCTACCTGCGCGATCTGCTGGCGCGGATCGACGTGAAGCCGGAAGTAGTCCGGGTCGGCACCCACAAGAGCGCCGCCGAGATGCTGACCAACGACCGCATGTCCGACGCCCAGCGCGAGCAGCTCGAGGCGATCCTGGGAGACACCTTCGACGTGCTGGTCGAGGGCATCGCGGCGGGACGCGGCCTCGACCCGACCGCGGTACGCGAGCGGATCGACCGCGGACTCTTCGGCGCGCCCGCTGCGCGTGAGGCGGGGCTGGTGGACGACCTCGTCTACCGGGACGTGCTCGAGGAGCGCCTCGAGCGGGAGGCGGCGCGCGAGTCCGCGCTGCCGTTCGCTGCCGAGTGCGTGGACGCGCGCGTGCTCGCCAGCGCGCGCGACGCCGGCGGTGCGCGCGCGTGGATCGCGGGTCCGCCGCGCATCGCCTACGTGTTCGCGAGCGGCGCGATCGGGCGCGGGCGCGGCGGCCGCGGAATCGCCTCCCGCGTGTTCGAGGAGCGCCTCGGTCGCATCGCCGAGGACCGCCGCGTGCGTGGGGTCGTGCTGCGCATCGACAGCCCCGGTGGCGACGCGCTGGCTTCGGACCTGTTGTGGCGGGCAGTTCGCGTGCTGCGCCGCGAGAAGCCCGTGATCGCCTCGCTGGCGGAGGTGGCCGCCTCGGGCGGCTACTACCTGGCGAGCGCGGCCGATCGCGTGCTCGCGGAAGCCGCCACGATCACCGGCTCGATCGGCGTGATCGGAGGCAAGCTGGATCTCTCGGGTCTCTACCGGCGGCTCGGAGTCGGTGTCGATGCGGTCGAGGTGGGCGACCGCGCCGGGCTGCACAGCTCGGCGCGCGGCTTCACCGCCGCGGAGCGCGAGGCGGTGGGCGGCGAAATGCGCGAGCTCTACGCCACGTTCCTGGCGCGCGTCGCCGAGGGCCGCGGCCTCGCCGTCGACGCGGTGGAGCGGGTCGCAGAAGGGCGCGTCTTCACCGGCCGCCGCGCCCTGGCTCACGGACTCGTCGACGCACTCGGGGGTCCGCTCGAGGCCCTGCGGGAGGTGCGCCAGCGGGCCGGGCTGCGCGCGACCGAGCCCGTGGTCCTGGACCTGCACCCGCGCCTGCCGCGCTTCGCCGCGCTGCGCGCGCTCTCCCGCTGGCTCTCCCCGTGACGCGGACGCTGAAGACGGACATCCCCGGCATCGACAGGCGCGTGTCGCTCGACGAGGTGCGCGAGCTGGGCTTCGAGAAGATCTTCGCCGGGCGCGCACCGACCGTCCTGCCGCTGGTGGTGGAGGTCGGCTTCGGTCGAGGCGAGTTCCTGCTCGATCTCGCGACGAGCGAGCCCGAGCAGGCCTTCGTCGGGATCGAGCTCTCCTACAAGCGGACGCTGAAGATGGCGCGCCGGCTCGCGCGCCGGGAGATCGCCAACGTGGCCCTGCTCGAAGGGCGAGCCGAGGCGGTGATCGAGGAGGCGCTCGGCGATGCAACGGTCGCCTGCTTCTGGCTGAACTTTCCCGATCCCTGGCCCAAGAAGCGCCACCATCGCCGCCGCTTCGTCCAAGCCGACACGCTCGCCCGGATCGCCCGACGGCTCGTGCCCGGGGGCCTGCTGCGGATCGCCACCGACCACCCCGACTACGCCGAGTGGATCGACGAGCGCCTCGCGGCCGCGCCTGAGCTCGAGAACCGCTACGCGCCGGACCGCTGGCGCCCGCGGGTGGAGGGGCGCACGGCCACTGCCTACGAGCTCGAGTGGCGCGCGCTGGGCCGCGCATTCCACTTCTTCGAGTACGCGCGGCGGAGCAGCTGAAGGCGGGATCGGGTCGCCCCGATGCAGCGACCGCCGCCAGCGCGCTGGAGGCTCGCCGAATCATGAGCACGCAACTCGCGACGGGAATCGCGCTCGGGGTGATGATGCTCGCGAACGCGGTGGTCGGGCTCAGTCTGCTGCTCGGCGCGTGCCTGATGGTGTTCCCGCTCGACGGACAGCAGCTCACCGGGAACCTGGTGCCGAGCCTGCTCACGATGGCGGTGTCCATCGTCACGGGCGTCAGCATGTACCTGGCCTTCCTGCCTCCGCGCTCCTACCTCGCCGGGGTGCAGCGCTGGGCCACCTAGCGGAGTCGGGCGACCCGTCCCCGCGCCGAGGGGCCGTCGCTCAGGCCGCGTCGCCGTCCTCGTCGGGGAAGCGGGCGCGGAGCACCTCGGCCAGCACGCGGCAGGCGTCGGTGACGGTGAAGATCCCGGCCAGCTTGCCCCGGCGCGTCACCAGCGCCGAGCCGAGGTGGCGCAATACCATCTGCTCGAGCACCTCGTCGAGGCGCTCGTTGAGGTCGACGACGTAGGGATCGCGGGTGCAGATGTCGCGCACCCGGATCTGCTCGTGGGTCCGGCGGCTGGCGGCCGGATGCACCAGCCGGGCCACGTCGCGCTGGCTCACGATCCCCACCAGCGCTCCGTTCCGCTCGACGGGCACGTGGTGGACGCCGTGCTCGCGCATCACCTCCTCGGCGCGCAGGATCGGGTCTTCGAGCTCCACGCTGTACGGAAAGGGTGTCATCACCGCCTTCACGGGCGGGATCCGGTCGAGTCGCCGCAGGTCCATCGCTAGGCGATTCCGCGCGGGAGTCCCAGCAGCGCGCCGGCCTCGGCGGGGGTCGCCAGAGGGCGGCCGTGCTTCTCGCACAGCCGGCGCGCCTGCTCGATCTCCGCGACGTTGCTCGCCCCGCCCATGTGGTCCTCGAGGCCGACGCGCAGGTGGCCGCCGCGCTCGACGGCGCGCTCGGAGATCGGCGTGGCGAGCAGCGGCCCGCCCAGCACGGCCACCGCCCAGGGCAGTCCGGTGCCCTCGATCATGGCCAGATACAGGTCGAGCGCCTCGGGGATCGGCGGTGCGCTGAAGCTCGGCTCGCCGCTCCCGAAGTAGCCTCCCTGGCTGAAGTAGAACTTCACCAGCGCGCCCGCCGGAAGGCGTCCGGCGCGGTGATAGGCGAGGATCACGCGCAGGAAGCCGGGCTCGAAGATCGCGATGCTCGGCCCGAGACGCAGCCGTGCGCAGGCCTCCACCTCGTGGTGGACGTGCGAGAGCGGATTGGCGTAGACGTAGTCGAAGACGGGGGCGCTCGCGTCCGTGGGCACGGAGCCCAGATTCACCGAGCCGGGATCGAGCAGGCCCTGACGGATCAGGCCCTCGGCGGCGAGCGGCTCGTGGTGCCCGTAGCGCTCCTCGATCGTGTCGCCCATCCCCATCGTCGGGTAAAGGATCGCGTCGGGACGCTCGGCCAGGATCGGACGGTACGCCTCCCGGTAGAGCGCCGCCGCCGCCTCGGCCGGCCGCATCGGATCGTGGGTGTGGGTGTGCACGACGGCAGCGCCGGCGTCCAGGCAGCGCAGCGCCTCTTCGGCGATCGCCTCGGGCTCGCGCGGCACGGCGGCGTTCTGCTCCGGCGTCGTCACTCCGTTGAGGGCGACTTCGAGGATCACGGGCGCGGACGGCTTCACGGCTCCTCCTTCGGGCGGCGCGCGCCGGCGGCGGGCCCGGCGCCGCCGCGATTGTGTCACGAAGCCCGCCGCCTGCCGAGACCCGGGCGCCACCCCGGGAGCACCGCTACGTTCCGCAGCCGCCCGCCACGCCCGATCGGTTTCCACTCCGTTGTCGCACCCCGCTCCGAATCCGGATCCGTCTCCCGCTCCCGCTGCGGTCTTCCGCCGCGAGGGCGGCCGCTGGTTGCCCTCCCACTTCGCCCAGGGACCCTGGAATCCCGAGCACATGCACGGCGGGCCGATCTGCGGCGCGCTCGCGCACGGGATCGAGGCCTGCGAGAGCCCGGTCGCGATGCGGGTGGCGCGCATGACCGTCGAGATGACGCGCGCCGTCGCGATCGAGCCCTTGATCCTGCGCGCCGAGGTGACGCGCGCCGGCCGGCGCATCCAGCAGATCGACGCGCGGATCGAGTCCGGCGGGAGCGTGCTCGCCCGCGCCACGGCACTGCGCATCCGCGTCGGGGAGCACGACCGGGAGACCGCGATCCCGCTCCCCGATCCGGTGCCGGGGCGCGGATCGGACGCCACGCCCGAGCCCGGAGCCCAGCCCTTCGGGCCCGCGTTCGTTCCGGGCTTCCTGCGCGCCGTCGACTTCGAGCGCTCGCGCATCCCGCGCCGCGGGCAGTCGGGCCTCACCTGGACGCGGCTGCGCGTCCCCTTGGTGGAGGGCGAGGCCCTCACGCCCTTCGTGCGGCTCGCCACGCTGTGCGACTTCGCGAGTGGAACCGGCAACGCCCTCGACTTCCGCCGCTTCACCTCGATCAATCCCGATCTCTCGCTGCACGTGCTGCGCGAGCCACGCGGCGAATGGATCGGCCTCGAGGCCCGGACCGTCCTCGAGGCCGACGGCATCGGTCAGCCCCACGCCGTGCTCTTCGACGAGCAGGGGGCGGTCGCCCACGCCCTCGCTTCCCTGCTGGTCGAGCGCCGGCACGACGCCCCCTAACGGGTGCAGGGAGCGATGCGGATCGCGCGCGGAGCCACTACCGTGAACCACCTTCGCCGGAAGGAAGGCAGGATGGACGCGACGCGGAGCGGCAGGTGAAGCTCGGTCGAGCGGGAACGATTGCGGCGGTGGCGCTGCTCGCGATCGGTCTGTTCGCGGCCTACCGACTCTTCGCGCCGGCATCGGAGTCCGGGGCGCGCGCCCCGGAGCCTCGCGCCTCCGCCCCGCCCGACGCACCGCCGCCGGCCGCACCCGAGCCGGCGCCGGATGCCCTGGCGACGGCGGAGCAGGCCGTCGAGGCGGCGCGCGCGCAGCGCCGCGCGGCGCGCTCCCAGCTCGGGGACGCCGAGACGCAGATGGAGCAGGTCGAGCGCGACGTCGAGCAGCTGGAGCGCTTCGTCGCGGACCTCGAGGCGCGCGGGGAGGATCCGGTCGATCACGCCGACGAGGGCCTGGCGTTGCTCCATCCCACGCTGGATCGCTACCGCGAGACGGCGACCCGAATCGAGGAGGCCCAGAGCGCGCTGCGCGCGGCGGACCGCGACCTGGCGAGCGCCGAGCGGGCCCTCGCCGACCTGCAGGCGGAGCGCTCCGGCGGAGTCTCCGAGTAGGCGGACGGCTCCGGCAGGCGAGGCCCCGCGCCGAGGCGCATTGCGCCCCGACGCGGGCCCTGCGGCGTCGCACTCTCGAAGGCCCTTGCCTCAGGGGCAGGGCGCGAACGGACGAGAGGGCGTGGTCCCGCGCGAGTAGTTGCAGCCGAACAGCGGCTCGGCGACGACCGCGGGATCGAGGATCTGGTCACCGCCCGGCCGGACACCGGTCTCGACCCAGGACACCGTGTCCGCGAAGCTCTCCACCAGCTCTTCCGGCGAGAACTCGCAGTGCCCGATCGCGCGGGTCGCCCGGCTGACCAGGTTGCCGGCGCGGCCCTGGTCCGCGGCCTCGCGGGCGTAGATCTGCTCCATGGAGAAGGGCACGAACAGGTCGCCCGTGGTGTGCGTCGACAACACCGGGATGTCGATGTGGCCGGTGATGATCGGGATCCGGCTCACGCGCAGCACCTGCGGCGGGTTCACGCCCGGGTCGCGCATGATCCGGATGATCGCGTCGTTGAACGCGACCTCCTCGGCCGAGAGCGCCGGGTCCGAATCGAGCTGGTAGACGCGATCCGTGTTGTCGTAGATGTTGCCCGACACGATGCCGTCGATCGTTCCGTCCGAGCCGCTGAAGCTGAACAGCAGCTGCTGGAAGAACGAGAATGCCGTCGTGACGAGGGGCCGTGGGCCGCCCGAGATCTGGACCGTGAGGTCGCGCAGCTTCGCGCCCTGAGCGTTCACGACGGCCGTGGAGCCGTTCCCGGTGAACAGCGCCGACGGGTTCACGTACAGCGCGGCGAGCGTGGCCGGGAGGATCGTGGTCGCGTAGTCGTCCGGCGGCGGGAACACCGAGGTCACTCCGGCCAGGGTCTCGGCGCCGTAGGAGAAGTCGCCGAAGTAGTCGAACAGGGCCGTGTCACCCATCACGCCGCAGAACGGCGCGGCGCCGTCGTACTTGATGCCTCCGGAGAGCTTTCCGAGCACGATCACCAGGCGCTCGCACAGCTTCGAGAAGGGACCGGGCGCGCACGCCACGTTCGGGAACTGCTCGATGGCGGCGCCGATTACGTGTCCGCCCATCGAGAACCCGGTGATCAATGTCTTGTGGGGATGGGCGATGTTCTTGTTGAAGTAGCGCACGAGGCTGTTCGTGCTCTCTACACCGGCACGCACGTCGTAGTAGTTCTTCGAGTAGCTCGAGGCCACCCAGGCGTAGCCGTTGGCCAGGAAGTACGTGCGCAGCGGAGGACTGTCGACGGTGAGCTCCGCGCCGGTTCCTCGGTAGCCGTGGGTGTAGACGATGAGATCGCCGTTCCAGTTGTCCGGGACCTCGATCCGGAAGCCGGCACCCTTGTCGATGCCCCAGTAACGGGTCGACGGGAATCCAGGCACCTCGTCGAAGGGAAGCTTCGCCTCGTCGACGAAGAACTCGCGGGTGTCCTGCGGGACCTCCTCCTCCTGCTGGAAGAAGCTCGCGAGCGCGGGGCTCGCGACGAGAAGCAGTAACAGGCTCGCGGCGATTCCAGATCCAGATGTCGATTCTCTCATCCTCTGCATTCCTCCTTGGGTGGCGATTCCGCTTCGGCCCGCTTCGATGAAGCCGACGGGACACTCCGGGGCCAAGGGCCCGTTCGGATTGCGGGCAAGGTCCGACCTGCGTCCACGTCAGCATGGGCCGGATACGATCCGAAAGTCCACCCTGGATTGCGCTGAAGTTCCGCCGATCGGCGAATTTCCGTCCCGCCTCGTGCGTGTCCGTCACTCGATCGGCCCGGCAATCGGCCCTTCGCTAGGCTGGCTCCCCATGGCCGAGCCGCTCCACATCAAGGACCACTCGATCGAGGGCCTGCGCGAACGTCTGGCGGCGGCGGGGGAGCGGCCGTATCGGGCCGAGCAGCTCGCGGCCTGGCTGTACCGGCGCGGGGTCGAGGATCCGGACCAGATGACCGATCTGGGCCAGGCGCTGCGCGAGCGCCTCGGCTCGGAGTGGGGACTCTCGGCGCTCGAGGTGGAGCGCGTCGACCGCTCCAGCGACGGCACCTGCAAGGCGGCGCTCGTGGCCCGCGACGGTGCGCGCATCGAGTCCGTCCTGATCCCCGAGGACGACCGACTCACGTTGTGCGTGTCGACCCAGGTCGGGTGCGCGATGGCCTGCTCGTTCTGTGCCACGGGCTTCATGGGTTTCCGCCGCAACCTGCGCACCGGCGAGATCGTCGACCAGGTGTGTCGGATGCGGGCGTTCGCGCCCGAGGGGCGCCCGATCAGCAACGTCGTCTTCATGGGGATGGGCGAGCCGCTGCTCAATCTGCCCGCGGTGCTGGAGGCGGTGCGCCTGCTCGTGCACCCGAAGGCCTTCGGGCTGGCGCCGCGACGCGTGACCGTGTCGACGGTCGGAGTGGTGCCCCGGATCGCCGAGCTGCTGGCGCAGGTGCCGGTGAACCTGGCCGTCTCGCTCCACGCCACCACCGACGCGGTGCGGGATCGTCTCGTCCCGCTGAACCGGCGCTACCCGCTGGCGGCGCTGCTCGGCGCGCTGCGCGGCCTCGAGACCGTCACACCCCGGCGACCCGTCTTCTTCGAGTACACGCTGATCGAGGGCGTGAACGATCGATCCGAGGACGCCGAGCGCCTGCCCGGGCTGCTGCACGGGATTCCCGCGAAGGTCAACCTGATCCCGATGAATCCACACCCGGACAGCCCCTACCGCCCGCCCTCGGAGGTCGCGATCGATCGATTCCTGCGCATCCTCGCGGGCCGCGGCATGACCGTCACGCTGCGTCGCAGCCGCGGCCCCGACATCCAGGCCGCCTGCGGCCAGCTGGCGCTGCGGGGCTAGCTGGGAGGCGGGCTGCTGCCGGGCCAGGGGGGCGACTCGGAGAGTCGGCCGACGCGCGCAGCGAGCCGCAGGCGACCGCCTACCGGGCCAGGCGCCCTTCAAGCGGGAGTACGGAGGGGCCGAAGACGCACTCCGGGGGAGGATCGGCTTGCTCTACGCGGTCGGCGACATCCACGGGGAGCGCGAGCGCCTGGAGGTGCTGCTCGCGTCCCTGCCGCTCCAGCCCGAGGACCGCTTCGTCTTCGTCGGCGACTACGTCGACCGCGGGCCCGATTCGAAGGGGGTCGTCGACGTCCTGCTCGCTCTCGCCGAGGACTACGACTGCGTCTTCCTCGCGGGCAACCACGAGTCGATGTTCCTCGACTTCCTGGACTGGCGGAACGAGGACTACTTCGCCGGAGACGCCTTCCTCGCCAATGGCGGCGACCGCACCCTCGCCAGCTACGGCTACTTCGACCTGCCCGATCCCCATCCCTCGAAGTTCGTGCTGCCGACGGCGCACGAGCGCTTCTTCCGGTCGTTGCGCCTCTATCACCGCGAGGGCGACTACCTGTTCGTGCACGCGGGCATCGGCCGCGCCCTGCTGCGCGAGACCGATCTCGACTTCGCGCTGCGCCGTGCGAGTGCAGAGGACCTGCTCTGGGACCGCTCGACCCTGGAGGCCCCGCACCAGCTCGGTGTCACCGTCGTGTACGGCCACACCCCGAGCCCCGACTTCGCCCTGCGCTGGAACCCGCCCTTCAGCATCGGGATCGATACCGGCGCCGTGTACGGAGGGCGTCTGACGGCCATCCGGCTGCCCGACGAGACGGTGTTCCAGGTCTGAGGACCGCGCGGGAGCGCGCGAGCGGCGCCTCAGCTCGTGCGCGGCTCGACCACCGGCACCACCAGGGGCGAGCCCGCGGGCAGCGCGGCGAAGTCGAGATCCGGGTTGTACTGGCGCAGCAGCCACACCGGTACCCGGTACTTGCGTTTCGCCAGGTACCAGAGCGACTCGCCCGGTTCGAGCACGTGGCGCTCGGTACCGGTGACGACGAAGGCCTCGAAGAACTCGTTCTGGAGCGACTGGTGGTACTCGAGCCGTCGCTGCTCGAACTCGGCGGGGGAGACCCGCGCGAAGTCGAGCTTGAGCCGCTGCCCGATCACCACAGGCTGCTCGAAGCGCATGCGGTTGAGCTTGCGCAGCTGGCTCGCCCGCACCTCGAGCCACTCGGCGTAGTGGCCCAGGGTTTCGGCTGCCTGAACGGTCACGCGATTGCCGTGAACCGAGTAGTCCGAGGGGTCCGGTCGCGAGGACGGGTCGCCGACGGAGGCGGGCGGCCCTTCGGGCTCTGCCTCGAGATCCGGGTCCGCCTCGAGCTCCGGGTCCGCCTCCAGATCGGTCTCCGCCTCGAGATCGGAGGTCGCCTCTATCTCCGAGTCGATCTCGGGCTCCGGATCGGGCGCGAGGTCGGGCTCGAGCGGCGCGGGCTGGGGCTCGGCGATCGGTGCCGGGGCCGGCTGCGCTGCAGCGGCCGAGGGCGGGGCAGCGGCCGCGTCCGACCGCCGCGGCGGCTCGGGTCTGGTCTCCGCCACCGGCTGCTCGTCCACCGGAATCACCGGGCTCGCGCTGGCCACCACCGTCGGCTCGGCTCCGGGCAGCCGCAGTCGCTGGCCGACCGCGATCTGGTGCCGGTTGCGGATTCCGTTCTCGGCCGCGAGCGCGCGCTCGCTGGTGCCGAAGCGCCGCGCGATCTTCCACAGCGTGTCGCCGCGCTGCACGCGGTAGACGCCGTCGCTCGGCGGCTCCTGCTGCGCCACCGTCGCGACGCGGGTGCCGCGGGCGCTGTCCGGCAGCACCAGCACCTGCCCGACGCGGATCCGGTGCCGGCTGCGCAGGTTGTTCAACGCCACGAGCTGGCTCTCGCTCACGCCGTAGTGGCTGGCGATTCGCGAGAGCGTCTCTCCTCGGCGCACCTTGTGGAACTGGTCGCGGTCCTGCCGCGCGAGGCGCGAGGTGGACGGGATCTTCGCGATCAGCGCCTCGACCGGCTCGCTCATCGCGGCGCTCGGCACGCGGACCTTGAAGCGGCTGGGCACGTGCTTGTTCCCGTTCCACACCGACGGGCGCAGCGCCGGGTTGTGCTCGCGCAGCACGCTCAGGTCGAGGCCCAGAGCGTTCGCGAGCGTGTCCGCCGGAGTGAACCAGGGCAGCTCGATCTCGGTGTACTCGATCGGAGGATTCATGCGCAGAGCGCCGAAGTAGCGCGTGGGATCGCGGTCGATGCGTGAGGCGGCGAGGAAGGAGGCGTAGAAGTTGCGCGAGGCGAAGCCGAAGCTGCGGCTCTTGTAGCGGCGCACGATCTCGCCCATGTCGGTGGTGCCCAGGGTGCGCGCAGCGCGCTGCATGCCCGCCGCTCCGTGGTTGTAGGCGGTGATCGCCAGCGGCCAGGTTCCCGTCAGCTCGCGGTTCTTCGCCAGCAGGCGCGCGGCCGCGTCCGTCGCGATGTAGGGGTCGAGGCGCTCGTCGATCACGTTGTCGATGCGCATGAACAGCCTTCCCGTGGAACGGGTGAACTGCCACATGCCGGCCGCGCCCACGCGCGAGTAGGCCTTGGGGTTGTAGGACGACTCCACGTGAGGCAGGGCGACCAGCTGGGTCGGGACGCCGCGCGACGCCATCGTGTCCTCGACGAACTGCCGCCACTGGCCCGAGCGGACCAGCCCCTCGCGGAAGCGGTCGGCGAGGCCGAGCTGGAAGCGCAGCTGGTCGGCCGCGTGACGCAGCGTCGCGTTGCTGACGCCGTCGGGCCACTGAGCCAGGACGCGCGCCTCGTCGCTGGTGAGTCCGGTGCGCTTGCCCTTCGCGAGCGCGAGCAGCGCCGCGCGCAGGCGCTTCTTCGCGCGCTCGGTCTCGAGCTCGCGGGCCCGGTGCGACAGCCCCTCCGGGAAGCGGATCGTCTCGTAGACGACGCCCAGGTTCTCGGCGTCGTGGACGAGGCCGGAGTGGCTGTCCACCTCCGTGTAGACCCGGGTCCAGAACTGCACGGCCGGCTCGAGGCTGGCGGGTGTCGGCAGATCCTCGGCGCTCGCGGTGGCAGCCAGGAGCAACAGGGCGGCGAAGGCGGCGATACAGCGCGGCATGGACGCGAATTCAATCGGCCAATGGACCTCGAAACCTGTGCGGCTTCGAGGGGAGCTTCGCGTGTGCGCGATCACCCGAGGACGTCCTATCTGCGCCCCGCGGGGTCAACGGCGGCGGTTCTTCTTGCGCGACTTTCGCGCCTGCTTGCGCTTGCCCCGCTGCTGCGAGCGGCGCTTCTCCAGCGCGCGCCGTCCCGGTCCCCCGCCCCCTTCGAGCAGGGTCGCAGGCGACAAGCCCCCGGCACCCGCCAGCTGGCCCATGCCCGGAATCCGCGACAGGAGACCCCCGCCGCCGGACCCGAGCGCCGACATCATCCCCCGCATCTGTTCGAAGCGCTTGACCAGCTCGCGCACCTCGGAGCTGCGGCGCCCGCTGCCCCGGGCGATCCGCCGCGCCCGACTGCGGTCGATCAGCTCCGGCTGCTTCCTCTCGCTCGGGGTCATCGAGCGGATCAGCGACTCGACGCGGACCAGCTGCGACTCTTCCATCTGGTCGGCCAGCTGCCCGAACATCGGCAGCTTCGACACGACCTCCCGAAGCGGCCCCAGCTTCTGGATCATCTTGAGCTGCTTCAGCAGGTCGTCGAGGCCGAACTGGCCCTTCAGCAGCCGCGCGGCGTCGGCCTCGGCCTCCTTCTCGTCGACGACCTCCTCGAAGTCCTTGACCAGGCCGACGATGTCGCCCATGCCCAGGATGCGCGAGGCCATCCCCTCGGGCCGGAACTCCTCGAGGCGGTCGAGCGTCTCGCCGGTGCCGAGCAGCTTGATCGGGACGCCGGTCACCGCCTTGACGGCGAGCGCGGCGCCGCCGCGCGCGTCGCCGTCGAGCTTGGTCATCACCAGCCCGTCGAGGGGCAGACGCTCGGCGAAGGCCTTGGCGACGTTCACGGCGTCCCGGCCCATCAGTGCGTCGCACACCAGCAGCGTGTTGGCGGGCTCGGTGGACGCGCGGATCTCCTCGAGCTCGCGCATCAGCTGGTCGTCGATCGCCAAGCGGCCGGCCGTGTCGTAGACGATCGCGTCGAAGCCCTCGGAGCGGGCGCGGGCCTGCCCGGCCTTGCAGATCGCCGCCGGCGGCTCGCCGGGCGCGCCGCTGTGCACCGGCACGTCGATCTGCGCGCCGAGCGTCTGGAGCTGCTGTACCGCCGCCGGTCGGTAGACGTCCGCGGCGACGAGCAGCGGACGGCGCCCCTGCTTCTGGAGGTGGCGGGCGATCTTGCCGGCCACCGTCGTCTTCCCGACACCCTGGAGCCCGACCAGCATGATCGAAGTGACGCCCCGGTTCCGCGCCAGGGAGGGGTCGACCGGCCCCATCAGGTCCACGAGCTCCTGCTCGCAGGCCCGCACGAAGTGCTGGCCGGGAGTCACCCGGATCGAGCGCCCGGCGGCGTTGCGCACGCGCGTCTCGACCTTCTGGCCGAGGGCGCGCTGCTTGACCCGCTCGAGGAAGTCGCGAACGACGGCGAGGTCGACGTCGGCTTCGAGCAGCGACATCCGCACGTCGCGGAGCGCCTCGCCGATGTTCTCCTCCCCGAGCTCGCGCACGCCCGAAAGGCGCTCTCGCGCGGCTCCGAAGCCCCGGGTCAGCGTCTCGAGCATGGGGGCGGACTGTAGCGCGGCGGAGCTATGCTGGGCCGCCAGCGCTCACGGTTCGAGAGGAGGGGGGATGCCGACCGAGGTCGCCGCCGAAATCGCGGGCAACGTGTGGAAGATCGAGACGCAGGTGGGCACGGAGGTGGCCGAGGAGGAGGTGCTCCTGATCCTCGAGTCGATGAAGATGGAGATCCCCGTCGAAGCGCCCTGCGCGGGGCGGGTCAGCGAGATCCGAGTCGCCGAAGGCGAGAGCATCGAGGAGGGCGCCGTCCTCGTCGTGCTCGATTGAGCACCGGGCTGCCAGGCGAGGTCGAGAGCAGGTCACCATGAGCGCCGCGTTGTCGGCAAGGAGGCCGAAGGCCAGACGGATCGGGCGCGAGTCGCTGCCCGACGTGATGGCGCGGCTCGCGGCGGACGGGCGGGCGAACCTGCTGCTGCTCGACCTGGCGGCGCGGCTCGGAGAGCCGCCGCTGCCCGGGGAGATGGCCACCGAGCTCGTCGGGGCGTTCGCCAACGGTGAGCTGATCGGAGTCGCCTCGCTGCGGCCGACGATCGTCTTCGACGCGCACATCTCCTCCGAGGCCCTCGAGACGCTCCTGCCCCTGATCGCCGCGCTCGAGGTCGGTCTGGTGAAGGGCGACCCGCCCGCGGTCGAGCGTCTGTGGTCCCACGTCTCCCGGCGGCGCCACCGCGTCTGGGTGGATCGCTTCGAGACCAGCTACGAGCTGCGGTCCGACGCGGCGAGTCTCGCGGGCGTCGGCTCCGCACGCGTCACCCGGGTCGCCGACGAGGAAGACCTCGAGCCGCTGGTGTATGCGGCGCGGGAGAGCCTGCGCGAGGAGCACCGACCCGACCCCTTCGCGGGCGACGCGCGCGGCTTCCGTCGCTGGGTGCGAGGGCGCCTGCCGCGGGCGCGCCTGGTGGAGAGCGGAGGGCAGGTGCGTTTCGTGGGCTACGCCGACGTGCAGCGGCCCGAGGGCTGGCTGCTCCAGGGCGTCTACACCTGGCCCCAGGCGCGTCGGCAGGGGCTCGCCGCGGCCGGGACCTCGGCGCTGTGCCGCGAGTCCTTCGCCGCGGGCGCCGACCACGTGCAGCTCGCCGTCGTCGACGGCAACGAGGGCGCACATCGCCTCTACGAGGGCCTGGGCTTCAAGCCCTTCGGCCGCCTGCGCACGATCCTCTTCACCTAGCGATCCACATCCGGTAGTGTGCGGCGGCAACGCGCGCGCGTCCGCGCGAAGCGCGAAGGAGGCGCTGGACATGGGTTGGCTCGACGGCAAGGTGGCGATCGTGACCGGCGCCGGTGGCGGCATCGGTCGTGAGCATGCGCTGGCGCTGGCGCGAGCGGGAGCGTCGGTGCTGGTCAACGACCTCGGTGGCTCGCGCGACGGCACCGGCAAGGGGCACTCGATGGCCGACCAGGTCGTCGAGGAGATCCGCGCCGCGGGCGGCGAGGCCGCCGCCAACTACGACGACGTCTCCACGGTGGCGGGTGGACAGAACATCCTGAAGGGAGCCCTCGGCGCCTTCGAGCGCGTCGACCTCCTGGTGAACAACGCGGGAATCCTGCGCGATAAGTCCTTCGCGAACACCACCGAGGAAATGTGGGACATCGTGGTGAAGGTTCACCTCAAGGGGACCTACTGCGTCACTCACGCCGTCTACAACCACATGAAGGACTCGGGACGGGGCGGCGTGATCATCAACACGTCCTCCACTTCGGGCCTGAACGGCAACTTCGGTCAGTGCAACTACGGCGCGGCGAAGGCGGGCATCGCCGGTTTCTCGCGCTGTCTCGCGATCGAGGGCGTGAAGTACGGCATCCGCGTACACATCCTGGCCCCGGTCGCCCTGACGCGGCTCACGGAGGACCTGCCGGGCTTCAAGGACGACGACGCGCTTCGCGCGAAGATGAGACCGGGTCTCGTCTCGCCGCTGATCGTCTACCTCGCCAGCGACGACGCCAAGGATCTGACGGGGAAGACCTTCTACGTCGGCGCCGGTCGCATCGCCGAGATGCGGGTGATCACGCATACCGGCCGCACCAAGCAGGCCGAGGGTGGCTTGTGGACGCCCGACGAGATCGCGGACGCGATGAAGCCCGGGGAGATCCTGCTGCCGGAGTAGGGCCACGGCGTTACCTTCCGGCCATGCCGGAGAAGTCGACTGGTTCGGCGCCTGCCGAGTCCTCTCTGACCCAGCGGCAGGCGACCGCGGCCGCTGCGCCGAAGCCCGACCCCGGGGAGGGACTGCGCCGCAGCGACCCGCTGACGGCGATGACGCCGCGCTTCAATCTGTTCTTCCGCACCTTCGCGCGGCGGTTCTTCGGGCACTTCGACCTCGACGACGCGACGGTCGCCCGGCTGCGAGCCCTCGAGGACCAGGGCGCCGTCGTCTACGTGATGCGCTATGCGAGCCGCCTCGACTACTTCCTCTTCAACACGCTCTTCCGCCGCGAGGGGCTGCGCCTGTCGGGTTTCGCCAACGGCATCCGCTTCTGGTACTACCGCCCGCTGGGCGACGCCCTGCGCACGGTGTGGCGACGGCCGCGCGGCGTGCCGCAGGACGTCGAGGTGGTGCGCGCTCGCGAGTATTGCCGCGAGCTCACCCGCGAGGGCGGCTCCTTCTTCCTGTTCCTGCGCACGGCGAGCCTGCGCTCGCAGCTGCGCGGGCTGCAGGGACGCATCGAGCAGAGCCGTCAGGAGCGGGACCTGTTGACGGAGGTGGTGGCCGCGGCCCAGAGCTCGGGCCGTCCGGTGCACGTGGTTCCGCTGGCGCTCTTCTGGCGCAAGGGGCCGAGGGCGCGCCGCCGGTTCCTCAACCTCTCTTACGGCGCCCTCACGCGACCCAACGACTTCGCCAAGGTGTTCTCCTTCCTGACCACCTACCGAGGCCTGCACGTGAAGGTGGGAGAGCCGATCGACGTGCAGGGCTTCGTGGCCCGCCGGAGCGAGTCGACGCCCTCGGCGCTGGCGCGCGTGATTCGCCGCTCGATCCTGACCTTCCTCTACCGCTCCGAGCGCGTCGTCGAGGGACCGGTGCTCCAGCCCTATCACCGGGTGCAGGAGATCGTGGTGCGATCGCCCGAGGTCGCCGAGGCGGTGGCTCGCTACGCGTCCCAGCACAAGGTCTCGGGCGAGAGCGCGCGGGTCCGGGCCGAGAAGATGTTCCGCGAGATCGCCGCGAACATGAGCTCGACCTTCCTGGCGGTCCTCGACCTGGCGGTCGGCGCGGTGATCCGGCGCCTGTTCGTCCAGGTGGAGGATTCGGGCCTCGAACGCGTGACCGAGGTCGCGCGCCGCGATCCGGTCGTGCTGGTCCCGACCCACCGCTCCTACTTCGACTTCCTGATCATCTCGGTGCTCTTCTACCGACGGCACATGCTGCCGCCCCACATCGCGGCCCGTGAGAACATGGCTTTCGGCCCCTTCGGCTTCCTGTGGCGTCGAGCCGGGGCCTTCTTCCTGCGCAGGAGCTTCGACGACCCGCTCTACAAGGCCGTCTTCCGCACCTACGTCGGCTACCTGATCAAGGAGGGCTTCACCCAGGAGTTCTTCATCGAGGGAGGGCGCTCGCGCACGGGCAAGACGCTGCCGCCGCGCCTCGGAGTGCTCTCCTGGGACGTGGAGGCTTTCCTCGCCAGCGGGCGTCGCGATCTGCTCTTCGTGCCCGTGGCCCTCACCTACGAGCGACTGGTGGAAGAGGGGGCGATGGTCGGAGAGCTCGAGGGCGGCGCCAAGGAAGCGGAGAGCATGCTGGGACTGGTGCGGGCGGGGAGGTTCCTGCAGCGCCGCTTCGGCTCCGTGTTCGTCCACTTCGGCGAGCCGCTCTCCCTCGCGGTCGCCATCGGCGACCGGCGCGAGCAGATCGAGGGCGACGACGAGGAGTCGGTCGCAGCGCGGCGCCACTTCGTCGAGGAGCTCGCGAACGGGATCGTCGAGCGGATGAACCGGGCGATCGTGCCCCACGCGACCAGCGTCGCCGCGTGCGCGTTGCTCGGGGAGCAGCGCCGCGGTCTGTTCCGTCGCGATCTCGCGCTGCGCATGCAGCAGCTCGTCGACGTGCTGCGTCTCATGGACGTCGAGCTGACCCCGGCACTGGTGCGCGACGAGGGGGACTTCGCGGACTCGATCTCCTCGCTTCTGCGGATGGACCTGATTCGCGCCGCCGAGGACTCGCGCGGCGAGATCCTGTTCTTCGAGCCGGGGCGGCGCCGTGCCCTCGACATCTACCGCAACACGATTCTGCACTTCCTGGCGCCTCCCGGCTTCCTGGCCCGGGAGCTGCTGGCGGGCGGAGCGCGCGAGCGCGTGAAGGCGCGGGTCGGAGAGTGGCTCGAGATCTTCTACGGCGAGTTCTTCATCGCTCGCGACGTCGAGCTCGCCGACCATCTGGAAGCGTTCCTGGTCCACTTCGAGCAGCGGGGCTGGATCGCTTCTGTCGACGGCGGGCTCCGGGCCACCTCCGAGGGCGTACCGCACCTGGAGTTCCTCTCCGAGCAGATGTGCGCCGTCGTCGAGAGCTACTACGTGGCGGTGTTCGCGGTCGCGGAGCTCGTCGAGCCGATCCCGCGCAAGGCGCTCCACAAACGGATCGCCGAGCAGTTCGAGCGACTGGCGCTGATCGGGGAGGTGGGGCTGCCCGAGGCGCAGAATCCGGTCACGTTCGCGAACGCCGTCGAGGGGATGATCCGCCGCCGGATCCTGGTCGTCTCCCCCGGCGGCGAGGGCGATCGCGGCGATGCGCCGCTCGCGCGCGGTCCGCGCTGGGACGAGCTCGCTGCGCTGCGCACGCGTCTGGCAGCCGCCCTGGGCACCCGGTAGCCTCGCGCGCCCCGCGAGGTCGGATGATGGCTCCCGCACAGAGCGCGCGCACGAAGAGTCCCGCACGAAGCCGGTCACGGAGCGCCGGGCCCGGGGCCGGTCGTCGGCTGCGCCTGGGCCTGCCGAAGGGCAGCCTCCAGGCCACCACCGAGAAGCTCTTCACCCTCGCCGGCTTCGATCTGCGCATCCGCGAGCGCTCCTACTACCCCGACATCGACGACCCGGAGATCGAGTGCGTCCTGATCCGGGCTCAGGAGATGGCGCGCTACGTCCAACAGGGCGTGCTCGACGCGGGCATCACCGGCATCGACTGGACGCTCGAGAACCGCGCGCGCGTGAAGGAGGTCGCCGATCTGCGCGCGCCCTGGCCGAACTACAATCCGGTTCGCTGGGTGGTCGCGGTCAAGGAGGGCTCGCCGATCCGCCGGCCGAAGGACCTCGCGGGCAAGCGGATCGCCACCGAGGTGGTGAATCTGACCAAGCGCTACCTGCGTCAGCACGGGGTGTCCGCGAAGATCGAGTTCTCCTGGGGTGCCACCGAGGTGAAGCCCCCGCTGCTCGCGGACGCCATCGTAGACGTCACCGAGACCGGCTCGAGCCTGCGCGCCAACAGCCTGCACGTGATCGACACCGTGCTGGAGAGCACTCCGCGCTTCATTGCCAACCGCGAGTCCTACGCCGATGCCGGGATGCGCGCCACGATCGACCGGATCGTGCTGCTGCTGCGCGGAGCGATCCGCGCTGCGGACCGCGTCGGCCTGATGATGAACGTGCCGCGCGCGCACCTCGAGACGGTGCTCGACGTGCTGCCGGCCCTGGGCACGCCGACCGTGTCGACGCTCGCCGACGAGCGCTGGGTGGCGGTCAACACCGTGATCGAGGAGCGGCTCGTGAAGGAGCTCCTGCCGCGCCTGCGCGAGGCCGGCGCGCGCGGCATCGTCGAGTACCCCCTGAACAAGATCATCGAGTAGGGGCCCGGGGGATGGAGCGGGTGCTGCGACTGCTGGGAGCGGCGCCGAGCTATGCGCGGATCGCCTGGTGGGGCCTGGCGTCGCCGCGCTTCGAGCGCGACGAGCACGTGGTGCATCAGGCGGCGATCCTGGGCCCCGAGGGAGTGGTCCTGGCCCTGCGCAGCGATCTCCGGGGGTGGGAGCTTCCGGGAGGAGCAGCGCTCCCGGGCGAGGAGGGGGCGGAGGCCCTGCGCCGCGAGGTCCGCGAGGAGACCGGCCTCGAGGTGGAGATCCAGCGCCACGTCGGCGACTACCACCGGAGCGGCTTCCGGCCGCACTGCGCGCGGATCTACCTGTGTCGGGTGCGGGGAGGCGCGATGCAGCCCAGCAGCGAGACCCTCGCCGTGGAGTGGTTCGACCCGCTGGCGCTGCCAGGCACGCTGCTGCCCTGGTACCGCGGACCGCTCGCCGATGCTCTCGACCGGCGCACGGAGCCCGCCATCGTCCGTGAGCGCCAGGGCTGGCGCCACGTGCTGGCAGGGATGGTCATCGACCTGGTCGTCCGCTGGCGCGGCCGCTGACGGGGCGGAACGACCCGCCGGGCGACGGTCGGATCGAGGACGAGCCGGGGCCCCATCCAAAGGATGCGACCGGCTCCGGAGCGGCCGTGGCGAGGCCAGGCGCTCCTAGCGCTGTCCCTCGCGAAGCCCGCTGGCCTCCCACTCGCGCGAGAGCTGCTCGAGCTTGCGGGAGAACTCGTCGAAGGGCTCGTCGAAGGAGAGGATGATCTCGGTCGTCCGGGGGATGTCGTCGCCGTTGAGCAGGCCGCGGTAGCGGTTGAGATTGGCGAGGATCGCTTCGGCCACCTTCAGCGCTCGCTTCTCCGTCTTGATCAGGGGGGACTGGAGCGTGTAGACGTTGTTGCGACCCCAGAGACTCTCGTCTCGGACGATCGCAATCTCGCGGTACACGCTGTTGATCGGGTCGAAATTGTACTCGACCCGGACTTCCTTGAAGATGTCCGTGTTGCCGGTATAGAAGCCGCGCTCCTTCTCGACTTTGCCGAGCTGGCGACAGCGCGGGCAATAGAAGGTGTCACCGTGGTTCAGGAGGAAGACGCCCTTCGCGTAGTCCTCACAGTCCGTGTTCTCGCAGTACCCGACGCCTCGCTTCATGCTCGCCATCCCTCGCCTCGGGTCGCCTCCGGGGGCCCCGGTCACTCCTTCCACCCTGTGTGGAAGATGCGGATGTTGGTGCCTCGAACCCGACCCGGGCCCTTGGGGACGGGATTCGCAAGCCCTGTGCCAAGGCATCCGCCAAGTCCCGGAACCGCTCCGATGTGAGGCGACGCCACCCGTTGGGTCGCGGTCCTGCCAGGGAGCTGCGTGCGTGCGAGAAGGGGGTCAGTCACAGCGGGGGTGAACGCCGTCCGACGAAGGTGGGAAGACCTCTACCGCGAGCTGCCTATCCGCGACTCGATCGAGCCCGGATGCGAAGTGTCCATCACAGCTGCGCGCACACGCTTCCCCTCAGGGGGGTGGGGTTGCGGTCGCCTCCATGGGTCCGGTACTGGGGGTGGTCGGTGCCTTCTCGATGTCGCGCGACTGCTCCTCGGAGCCCCCCGCGACAGGTCGAGCCGACACAAGGCTCTTCGCTTATTACTGCCGGTGCTACCGGGTTGTCAACCGGCATCTTGCAAGTCGCTCGCGGATCCCGCGCAATCGACTGTCCGGGTCCCACGCAGGACCGCGCGGATCACTCGTCGAGCACGTACTCGAAGGTCACGAAGCCCAGGATCACATAGGCAGCATCGGCCACGATCAGCAGCTGGAGCGGCTCGAAGGGCACGGTGCCGGTCTCCAGCAGGCCCCCGGTCGCGCGAACGGCGCCCGAGATCACGGGAATCAGCAGCGGGAGCAGCAGCAGGGGGAGCATCACCTCGCGGAAGCGCGTTCGGACGGCGATCGCACCGAAGAGCGTGCCCGCGCTGCACACCCCCAGCGATCCGAGGGCCACGACGCCGGCGAGCGGCAGCGCGACCGGCCACCAGTCGGCGTCGAAGAACAGGGCGAACACCAGCGCGATCAGGGCCTCGACGACGCCGAGGATCGCCAGGCTCGCGGCGGCCTTCCCGAGGAACACCCAGCCGCGGTCGGTGGGGGCGAGGGCGAGCGCCGACAGGGCGTCGTTCTCGAGCTCGAGGGCGAAGGCGCGGCCCAGGCCGAGCAGCGCGGCGAACAGGTAGGTGATCCACAGCAGGGCTGGGGCCAGAGGGAGGGAGGCGGAGCCGGTGCCACCGGGGAGGGCGAACTGGAACACCGCCACGACTAGCATCGCGAACAGCGCCATTGCCACCGCCCGGTCGCGGCTGCGCCATTCGGTGACCAGATCCTTCCACAGAATCGCCCAGAACACGTTCACGCAGCGCGCTCCGCGCTTCCCAGGGCGGCGGCCAGGGCCGCCTCCAGGTCGGCCGTGTCGGCGGATACCGGGCCGCTCCAGGTGCAGCGTCCGGAGGCCAGCACCAGCGCCCGATCGGCGAGGGCGCGCGCCGAGTCCAGCGCGTGGGTGGCCAGCACCGTCGTGCAGCCGCCTGTGCGCAGCCCGGAGAGGCGTTCGACCAGCCGCTCCGCCGCGCCGCCGTCGAGCCCGGTGAAGGGCTCGTCGAGCAGGACCAGCGCGGGGTCGTGGATCAGGGCCCGCGCGATCGCGACGCGCTGGGCCTGCCCGCGCGAGAGCTCCGCCGCGGGGCGCTCGGCCAGCGCGCCGATCCCCTCCCGCTCGAGCCGCTCGTCGGCGCGCGAGCGAGGCGACGGGAGGCCCTGGAGACGCCCCGCGAAGATCAGGTTCTCCCGGACCGTCAGGCTGGGCGAGAGCAGGGTGGCGTGACCGACGTAGCCCAGGCGCGCGCGCGTCTCGCGGTGGTGGGCCGGGCGCCCGTCGATCTCGAGACTCCCCTCGCTCGGGCGGGACAGCCCCGCGATCAGGCGCAGCAGCGTGGACTTGCCGGCCCCGTTCGGTCCCAGCAGGACGAGGCTCGTGCCGGGCGCGACCTCGAGCTCGAGGTCGCGCAGCGCCGCTGCGCGACCGAAGCGTTTGGTGACGCCGCGCGCAGCGATCGCCGCACCGCTCACGCTCCGTCGGCCCCCGAGGCGAGCTTCTCGCCGCACTGGGAGCAGAAGGCGTCGTTCGGGCGGAACCGCGCGCCGCACGCGGTGCACACCAGTGCCGCGCCGCAGCGGGTGCAGAAGCGGTGCTCCGCCTCGGGCTGCGCGCCGCACTGCCCGCAGAGGGCGACCGCGTCCGTGGACCGGCTCGTCCCGACGGCTTCGACCCGCGCCGGAGCGCCGGAATCCGCGGCGGGAGTGACGGGCGCGGGCGGGGCGGGAGAGGGCGCGAACAGGACCGCCGCCGCGCGCGAGCGCAGCTCGCTGCGCATCGCCGCGTGGTCCTCGGGCGTGAGCTTTCCGGTCTCCAGGTCCTCGTCGAGATCCTGGAGCGAGCGAACGATCGCAGCGCGCTCCAGGGATGCACCGTCGGGCTCCCGCTCCTCTCGTCTCGCTGCCGCCCCTCCGCGCAGCGGTGCAGTCAGGAAGAGCAGCGCGGCGAGCCCGGCGAACACCGCGAAGCCGGCCGAAGCCCAGCGTCCCTCCTCGCCGCGCGGCGCCGTGCGCAGCAGGGAGATCGCGACCGTCTCGAGGGGCTCCACGGCGAACGCCTCGAGATGCTGGTAGGTGCGTTCGTCCATCCGGACGGGTCGCCTGCGGTGCAACCGATCCGTCTCGGCGATCACGCCGTTGTCGGCGACCAGGACCGAGAGCAGCGGGAGCTCGCGGTCGAAGCGCTGCAGCAGCCGCGCGCCGGAGCCGGTGGCGGGCAGTCGGTAGCTCAACGCCAGCTCCGAGGGCCCGCGGGGCAGCGGTCCCTGGATGGCGAGATCGCCCGAGGGATCCCTGCGCAGCCCGGCCTCGAGCGTCTCCGGGGAAAAGCGCAGCGAGCCGGCGCCCGCCGGCAGCGGCAGGCACAGGAGCGGCGCGCCGGACGACACCAGCGGCTCGCCGTTGCCCTCCACGTCGAGCACCACCCGCTCGTTCACCTCGAGGGCCGCATCGTCGAGCTCGAGCCACAGCTCGGCTCGCTGCGTGCGCACCGGCGCGCTCGCCTCGGCCACTGCCCCCGGCTCCGTGTGGATCGCGAGCTCGAGCGGGCCCGGTGCGAAGGCCCCGGAGCGCTGGGCTCCGAGCACCCGGCCGTCCTCGGTCACGTCCGGAGCGGACGACAGGACGTCGGAGGTCACCGAGAGCACCTCGCGCGGAGCGAGCACGAGCAGCGCCGGGGCGCCGTCGGGCAGCCCGATCCGCGCGGACGTGCTGTCGATCGGCAGGCCGTAGCCGAACTCGATGGTCTGTGAGCCCGGGTAGAGCGGGCCCCAGAAACGGAGCCGGCGCCCCTCGAGGACCAGGCCCTCGCTGCCCGCGAGCGACTCGAAGCCCTCCGCCGCCTCGGGCAGCTCGACCTCGAAGATCGGCGCCGCTTTCGCGCGCTCGGCGGCGGGCACGAACAGGACCTCGGAGCTGGGGTTGCGCAGGGCGTGGGAGTGCTGGAAGTGGAGATGGGTGCATCCGCGCTCGATGCGGATCTCCACATCGCCGGCTTCCGCGACCCCGGTGTCGCTGACCGCGTCCGAGATCTCCAGCTCGACGCTGTGCTCCAGCTCTCCGGGCGCGAAGGCGAAGCGGGCGCCGAAGGGGACCCCCCCTTCGCGCGCGCCGATCAGGTACACGACGCCGGGCTCGTTGGAGACCCCCTGGAAGCGGAAGCGGCCCTCGGCGTCGCTCGTCGTCTGGCGCAGACCGGCGTTGCCGTCGGCGGAGAGCGCGTAGAGCAGCACGTCGACGTTGGCCGTCGCCTCGGGGCGCGTCGCGTGAACGAGGTGTCCCACGACCGCCGCCGGGCCCGACGGGACGTCGGCGCTGCGCTCCTCCTGGGCCCCGATCGCAGTCGCTGCGAGCAGCGCCGCGACGGCGATGGCCATGGCGAGCGCCCGCGGCGCCGGGCGCGGCGCTCGCTTCATCGTCGCTCCGCGCTCCTCATCGCCGTTCCGGATGAGGCCACATCACGGTGAGCGTGCCGAGCACGAACACCACGCCGCCGATCCAGATCCAGTTGACCAGGGGATTGCGGTACACCTTGAAGGTCGCGGAGCCGTCGTTCTCGATCGCCGTGAGGATCACGTACAGGTCCTCGCGCAGCGTCGAGTACACCGCCGGGATCGAGGCGGGCTGCTCCTCCAGCCAGTACATGCGCTTCTCGGGCGCCATCACCGCCAGCGGCTGATCGCCCCGGTACAGCGCCAGGCGGGCCACGGCGCCGCCGTAGTGCTGGGCGGGCAGCGCCTCGGCGGTCAGGTACTTCATGTGGTAGTCGTGGATGGTGAGCTCGTCGCCGGGCCGCAGGTTCTCGAGCTTCTGCTCGTTGAGCACCGAGCCGGTGATCCCGATCAGGATGAACACCACGCCCAGGTGCACGATGTAGCCGCCGTAGCGCTGCTGGTTGCGGCGCAGCAGCTCCGCCAGCGCCTGGAGGGCGTTCTCGTCGCCCTTGCGCGTCCGCGCGCGCACGGCGCGCACGTACTCCTGGACGATCGTCCCGATCACGAAGGCGCACAGGCTCCACGCCACGTACGCGTAGAGACTGATCTGGGCGCCCAGGGCGATCCCGAGCCCGGCCGCCGTGAGCACGCCCAGCGCCGTCGGCCACACGAACTGGCGCCGCAGATTCGCGACCGACGCGCGCCGCCAGGCGATCAGCGGCCCGATTCCGGTGAGCAGCAGCAGCAGCGGAGCCAGCAGGGAGCCGAACAGGTTGAACCACATCGGGCCCACCGCCCTGCGGTTTCCGGTCAGCGCCTCGGAGAACACCGGGAACAGCGTGCCCCAGAACACCATCGCCAGGATCGCGATGAACACCCAGTTGTTGAGCAGGAAGCTCGCCTCGCGCGACACCATGCTCTCGAGCCGGACCTCGCTGCGGATGCCCTTGCGGCGGATCCACAGCGCCGTGAGGAAGGCAATCGCGGTGACGAGGACGTAGCCGAGGAACAGCGAGGTGAAGATCGGCGTCTGAGCGAAGGCGTGCACGGACTGCACGACGCCGCTGCGGGTGAGGAAGGTGCCGAACAGACACAGGGTGTAGGTCAACCCGATCAGCAGCAGATTCCAGGTCTTCAGCATGCCCCGCTTCTCCTGGATCATCACCGAGTGGAGATAGGCGGTGGCGGGGAGCCAGGGCATGAAGGAGGCGTTCTCCACCGGGTCCCAGGCCCAGTAGCCGCCCCAGCCGAGCACCTCGTAGGCCCAGCGTCCGCCCAGCAGGATGCCGATCGACAGGAACATCCACGGGAACAGCGTCCAGCGGCGGGTGGTGCGGAACCAGGCGGTGCCCAGCTCGCCCGAGACCAGCGCCGCAAAGGCGAAGGCGAAGGGAACCGCGAAGCCGGTGAGCCCCGTGTAGAGCATCAGCGGGTGGATCAGCATCACGGGGTGCTGGAGCAGCGGGTTCAGTCCGCTTCCGTCCGAGGCGACGTGGCCGGGCGGCAGCTTCTCGAAGGGATCGGTGACGGCGACCAGCAGGACCAGGAAGAAGATCGCGTTGGCGAGCAGCACCGCGACGACCCAGGGCATGAGCACGCGCGCGCGGTTGCGGTGGAACCACACGGCGGCGGTCGCGTAGGCGGAGAGCATCCACAGCCACAGCAGCAGCGAGCCCGCCTGGCCGCCCCACAGCGCGGCGAGGCGGTAGGGCAGCGCCATGCTGCGCGCCGAGTGCGCGGCCACGTAGACGAGCTGGTAGTCGTAGCGGGCGAAGCACAGGAAGAGCGCGACCATCGCCGAGGTGACCAGCGCGAACACCACCCCGACGCTTCGCTCGGCGACGCGCGTCCATTCGGGGTTGCGCTGCACGCCGGCGTAGATGGCCGCGCCGAAGCCGGCGGCCGCGAGCAGCAACGCCAGACGCAGGGAAACCGCTCCGATCTCGGACATGCCGCTCCTCGGGCCGAATCTCCCGACTAGCCCTTCGTAGAGGGCGGGCGCGCGGTCCCGCCCGCTGCCGTCGCGCCCTCGACCCCTTCGAACTTCGACGGACACTTCGCCAGGAGCTTGTCCGCTGCGAAGTGGGACGTCGCGCCGTCGCGCGCCAGGCGTCCCTCGAGAACGACTTCAGCTCCGCCCTTGAACATATCCGGAGTCTCCAGGCTGGCGAACACGACGGGCATCGTCACGTCGCTGGGACCGCCCGCGTGGGGCGGTGTCGCCTGGACGGCGAAGGTCACGCGCTGGCCCTCGACGTCGCGCTGGATCGACTCGGGAACGACGTAGCCGTGGACGCGCGCGGGGATTCCGCTCTGGGCCTCGGGTGAGGCCGCGAATTCGCCGAGCGTCTTGTAGTAGGTGAAGGAGGCCCCTTCCTGGAGGTTGCTCGCCGCGTACCAACCGAGCAGGAGCGCGATCAGCGTGGCTCCGCCGGCGATCTGGAACCCCTTCGACATGGCCGCGGAGAGTATCCGATGGGTTCTCGTCGGTCAAAGCGACCGATCGTTTTATGCCATGAAAATCGAGCACTTGCGAACGGGCTTCGGTTGACACCCCGGCCCCGCACGGCTACCCGGAGGCATGCCCGCGAAGCTCGCCGCCCGCGTCGCCCGGGTGCAGCCGTTCCTGGCGATGGAGGTGATGGAGCGCGCCTTCGCGATGGAGCGCGCCGGCACACCGGTCCTGCACCTGGAGATCGGCGAGCCCGACTTCCCGCCCCCCCCCGCCGTGGTCGAGGCCTGCGCCGCGGCGCTGCGCGGGGGCGAGACGCGCTACACCGACAGCCGCGGTCTGGTCGAGCTGCGCGAGGCGATCGGCGTCGATCTGGGCCGGCGCTTCGGCGTCGCGGTGGACCCGGAGCGCGTGATCGTCACCAGCGGCACCTCCCCGGCGATGCTGCTCACCTTCCTGCTCCTGGTCGATCCGGGCGACGAGGTGGTCATCGCCACACCTCACTACCCCTGCTACCCGAGCTTCGTCCACGCCTGCGGCGGGGTCCCCGTGTTCGTCCCGAGCGACCCGGGTCACGGCTACCCGCTGGACGTCGACGCGGTGCGCGCCGCGCTGACGCCGCGCACGCGCGCGATCGTCGTGGCGTCCCCCGCCAATCCGACCGGCGCGGTGCAGAGCCGCGAGACGCTGCGCGCGCTCGCGGAGCTCGGGGTTCCGATCGTCTCCGACGAGATCTACGACGGCCTGGTCTACGACGGCGCGCGCGTCGTGTCGGCGCTCGAGCTCGACGCCGAGTGCTACGTGCTGGACGGCTTCTCGAAGCGCTACGCGATGACCGGTTTCCGACTCGGCTGGCTGGTGGCGCCCCGCGAGCGGGTGCGCCCACTGCAGATCCTGCAGCAGAACCTGTTCATCTCGGCGAACCGCTTCGTGCAGCGAGCGGGGATTGCGGCGCTCGAGAAGGGTGAGGCGGCGGTGGTGGCGATGCGCGAGGCCTACGCGCGCCGGCGCGACCGGATGGTGGCGGGCCTGCGCGAGCTCGGATTCGCCGTCCCCCAGACCCCGGCGGGCGCCTTCTACGTGTTCGCTGACGCCCGTGCCTTCGCGAGCGACTCGCGCGCGCTGGCCTTCGACCTGCTCGAGCGCGCCCAGGTCGGCACCACGCCCGGGGTGGACTTCGGCGCCGCGGGGGAGGGCTGGCTGCGCTTCTCCTATGCCGCCTCCGATGCGACGATCGAGGAGGCGCTCGCGCGGCTGGCCGACGCGCTGCCGGCGCGGCGGTGAGGGCTCGCGGCTTCGACCCGCGCGTGTCCTCGGCCGAGCTGCTCACGAGTGCCGCGGACGCCTCGGGGTTTCCGCGGCCGGGCGCCCCGGAGATCGCTTTCCTCGGCCGCTCCAACGTCGGCAAGTCGAGCCTGCTGAACGCTCTGGTCGGGCGCCGATCCCTCGCGCGCATCTCTTCGACCCCGGGCAAGACGCGCCTGTTGAACTGGTTCCGCGTCGTGCGCGGCGGCCGCGAGCTATGGCTGGTCGACCTGCCCGGCTACGGCTACGCGAAGGTGGCGAAGCGCGAGCGCGAGGACTGGAAGCGCTGGATCGAGAGCTACCTCGCCGATCGCCCCACGCTGCGCCTGGCGGTGCTGCTCCAGGACCTGCGGCGCGACCCCGGGGAGGACGAGACCCTGCTCCTGGGCTGGCTCGCCGAACGCGGCGTCCCCGCTCTCGTCGCCCTCACCAAGTGCGACAAGCTCAAGCCGATGCGCCGCGCCGAGCGGGTTCGCGCGCTGTCGGCCGACTCGGCGCTGCCCGGCGCCGTCGTGCTCGCCACGTCGGCCGCGAGCGGCACCGGCCTGCGCGAGCTGTGGGCGTCGATCGAGGCCGCGGTCGCCGACCCGCCCGCCTAGGCCGACAGCGTCCCGCCTAGCATCGGGAGGAACCCCGGTCGGCCGAGCGGCGTCTAGGCACGACGGGATGGATGCGGGCCGCTGCGCCGCCCGGGGCGGATCGCTCGCCGCGGGCAGCGGGGGCCAGCCACGTGAACGTGAACTCGACCGCTTCCGCGACCGCCTTCGCCTCCTGCTTCCTCGCCTTCGCCAGCTCCGAGGGCCGCGCGTGTGGGTTCGTCTCCCTTCCCCCGACGGCGGTCGTCGACACGGGCCGCAGCTCGATCGACGCGGACCTCGAGGTCCGGATCGACGGCAGCGGCGACGACGCGAGCTGCAGCGCGCTGCTGGAGATCCCCCTGTCGAAGCTCCCGAGCCGGAGCGTGATTCCGCGGCCGAGGGAGCTGGCCTCCGAGCTGATCCCGGTCGCCCGCTCCTACGGCGCGACGATCTGCCAGCTCGTGGTCTGGGTCCTCGACGACACCGAGACCGCGGGGGACGTCGATGGGGATTCGGACGCCTGCTGGAGCGGCTCGTTCCGCTACGACAGCGACTTCTGGCGCGTCGAGACCGAGGACGCACCCTGCTGGTGAGCGCGCTCGCGGGCGCGCCCGCTCTCAGCGAAACAAGTCCGTCGCCGGATCACGCAGCATCGCGCGCACGCTCCCGTCGCCGACGGGTGTCACGCCGCGGACCCAGACGGCGGGGATGCCGGCGTCCTTGCGCATCAGCAGGCCCGCGGCGGCGGCGAGCTGATCGACCGTGGCGGTGGCGGTGACCTCCAGGGGTCGTCCTACCCAGTCCACGCCGCCGCGCAGGTCCTCGATCGGAGCGATCCCCGCGCAGCCGAGGGCGACGTCGACCAGCCCCTCGCGCCACGGGCGGCCGAAGGTGTCGCTCACCACGACGCCGAGCGGTCCGGCGCCGCGTCGCTCCAGCGCGTCGCGCAGGGCGCCAGCCGAGGCGTCGGGGTCGATCGGGAGCAGGACCGCGGTGTCGGCGGAGGCGTTCGAGAGATCGACACCGGCGTTCGCGCACACGAAGCCGTGTCGCGTCTCGCAGATCAGCGCGCGGTGTCCCCGGCGCACGATGCGCACGCTCTCGCGCAGCACCAGCTCGACGTGCCGCGGATCCTTGTCGTCCTCGGCGGCGATCCGCCGCGCCTCCTGCGAGGGCTCGACCTCCGCGAGGGCCACGAGCCGTCCCTCGGCCTTCGAGACGATCTTCTGACACACGACCAGGACACCGTCGTGGAGGTCGATTCCCTGGGCGGCCGCTGCGTCCCCGAGGAGGCTCGCCAGGTCGTCGCCGGGTCGAACGGCGGGAACACTGGTGATCGCCACCAGCTCGAGGCGCGTCACCCGTCGGCCCAGGCTTCGAGCAGCGCGCGGGTGCGCGGTCCGAGGGTGCTCTTCGGAAGGATCGCGCGGGCGTCTTCGGCGAGATCGACGTCGATCGCCAGGGACGGGAGGGCGATCTCCACGCACGTGACACCCGCCTGGGCCGCCGCGTCGCGGTGGCGCTTCGCGCTGTCGCGGCCGAAGCGGGCGGGGATCACGTCGGCGGGGCGGCGCAGCAGCGCCGAGGTTCCTCCGTCGCTCGAGGGCGCCAGCGCGATCCCGCGCTCCGGCCCCTCTTCGAGCAGCCGCGCGATCTCGCCCGGATCGGCGGCGGCGACGTCGCCGAGCACCACGAGCACGCCCTCGCCGGGGTGCGCCGCTTCGGCGCTGGCGGCCTCGACCGCTGCGTTGAGCCCGGGATCGGGGCGGAGCAGCACACGGGCCCCCTGCTCGCGGGCCCGTTCGGCGACGGCGCCGTCGGGAGTCACGACCCACACCCGCACGATGCCGGGTACCGCGAGCAGACACGCGATCACGTCGCCCATCATCGCCAGGGAGAGCGCCTCGACGTCGCTGCGCGGGCGATCCGGCAGCAGCCGCGACTTCGACGCCGCGAGCGCCTTCACGGGGACGATCGCGACGGTCATCGCAGCGAGCTCGCCAGATCGAGCGCCTGACGCGCGAGCTCGGCCGCGACCTCCGGGCTGCGCATCAAGGTGTCGACGACCCGGGTGCGCAGGCCGCGTGCCTCGATCGAGGACTGCTGAGCCGCGTCGCGGGTGTCGAGCACGTACCCGTCGAGCAGGTCGCCGTAGAGCGCGGCCACTCCGCGCGCCGACACCTCGTGCCCCAACCCACGCAGCAGACGGTCGGCCGGGCCCTTCACCGGCGCCCCGCCGATGATCGGAGAGATCGCGACGACCGGCGCGCGCGCGGCGTGTAGCGCCTCCCGAACGCCGGGCAGCGCCAGGATCGGTCCGATCGACACGAGCGGATTGCTCGGGCACACGAGCACGACCTCGGCGGCGGCGATCGCCTCCAGCACGCCCGGCCCTGGGCGCGCGCGCGCGGCGGCGGACAGGACGACGTCGGCCACGTCGTCGGGCGCCCCGTCCCGGGCCAGGTACTCCTCGAAGTGCACGACGCGTCCCCCGCCCAGCACGACCCGCGTCGGGCAGGGGTCCTCGGACATGACCAGGATCCGCGACGCGACGCCGAGGGCGCGGCGCAGCTCGTCGGTGGCCTCGGCCAGCCCCACCCCGGCGGCGAGGCGCAGGGTGCGGTGGTGGCAGAAGGCGAAGTCGCGGTCGCCGAGGCGGAACCAGGTCTCGTGGCCGAGCGAGCCGAGGGTGTCGATCAACGCCGTCGTGTCGCCCTCGATCCCGTAGCCGCGCGTCCGGTCGACGCGGCCTGCCAGTGTGTAGGTCACGATGTCCACGTCGGGCGAGACGTGGACGCCGTAGAAGCGCATGTCGTCGCCGGTATTGACCACGACCGAGATGTCCTCGGGCGCGGTCGCGCGCACCAGCCCGGTCAGGAAGCGCGCCGCCCCCACGCCTCCGGCGAGGGCCACGACGCGGGTCGGCGCATCAGGGGGCATCGGCTTTGCCGCCGCCGGCGCGTTGCGCGCGCAGCGCGCGCAGCTCCTCCTGGCGCTGGGGCAGGCGTTGCGCGATCGCGTCGATCTCGCCGGCGTCGCGCAGGCGCTGGGCCTCGTCGCCGTCGGAGAGATAGTCGGCGAGCACGGCCTCGTCGTCCGCGATGGCGCGCTCGAGGGCCTCGATGCGCGCATCGAGCTCGCTGTCGGGCACGGGCGCGGGCTCGGGGGTCGCGGGCTGGGCGAGGCGCACCGGGGCCGGCGGCGCGACCTCGACGATCTCTGCCTGCCCGCGCTTGGCTTCGGGAATCTGCTGGACCTCGGTCGTGTAGTGGACAGCGCCGCTCCCGTCCTTCCATCGGAAGAGCGGGGTTCGCGAGCTCGCGCCGAGCGAGAGCGGTACGGCGAGCAGCAGCGCGGCCGCGGCGATCGCGCGCGCGAGCGGGAAGCGGGGCGGACGCGCCGGCATGGACCAATTCTCGAAGAGGCGCTGGGGGGCGTCAAGCAGGCCTGCGGCGTGGGCGCGAGTTCGCGCGACCGCGTCAGCGCACGGGCACGCGGGGGCGCGCGCGGCCTGCCGCTCGCGCGCAAGTGCGCGGACTCGCGGGCGTCGCCGCGAGGCGCGGGTCCGGCACACCCCTTGCTCCGGCGCCGCGCGTGCGTCTGCTCCAGATCGATCGCCTCGCGCGCCTCGCGCTGCTCTCGCTGCTCGCTGCGTCGACGGCCGCCGGTACCGATGTCGCCGGCGCCCGCTGGCTGCAGCTGGGCGCGCCCGCAGGCATCGATCGCGCCCAGGCGCTTGCCTTCGACGGCGCGACCGCCCGCCTCGCCGTCGGGGGTGAACGCGGCGTGGCCTGGGGCCCGATCGACGGACCGCTCGAGCGCGTGCTCGCCCGCGGTCCGGTGCGCGATCTCGTATTCGAGCCCGACGGCACTCTGCTCGCGGCGACCGACGCTGGCCTGTACCGGATCGCCGGGCCCGGCCGCGTGTTCTCCGAGCGGATCGGCACCGGCGAGGCCGCCCGCGCGGTCGCCGATCTCGACTCGGCCGCCGGGTGGCTGGCGGCGGCCACCGGGGCCGGGGTGTACCTCGCCGAAGCATCCGTCCCCGAGCCCGTCTGGCGGCGCATGCCGGAGCTTCCCTTCGGCGAGGCGCGCCGAGTGCTCCTGATGCCCGGGAGCGGCGGTGACCTCACGGTGTGGGCCGTGATCGACGGGGCGCTTTGGAGAGCGGGTCCCGACGCGCTGGGAGTGCGCCAGGCGCTCCCGCTCGCAGGCGAAGGGGAGGAGGGACCCCTCGACCTCGTCCGCGGATCCCGGGGCGAGTTGTTGGTGCTGCTGGCGCGATCCCTGGCGATCCTCGCGCCCGGGGGCGGCTGGCGGGTCGAGCATCCCGTGCTGCCGCCGGGAGCGGTTCCGCTGCGCCTCGTGGCGGATCCCGATCGCCTGTGGCTGGCCACCGACGCCGGGCTGCTGACGGCCCCGGACGCGGCCGGCCCGTGGCGGCGCAGCGGTCCGCCGGCGGGAAGCATCGCCGTGACGGCGGTCGCGGGCACGGGCGACCACCTGGTCGTCGCCACCGCCCGCGGACTGCTCCGCATCGTCGACCGGTCCGGCAAGGACGCGGGGCGGCGGTCGCCGGCTCCGGCGCCGTGGACCGACCCCCCGGTGCGCCAGGTGCAGCGCCAGGCCCTCCACTACCTGGCCCTCGCGCCCTCTCGCATGCGCGAGCTGTGGGACGCCGCGGGCCGCAGCGCGCTCTACCCGGCGGTGAGCCTTCGCGGCGACTGGGGGCGCGACCGCGACCACGGGATCGACGACGACGAGGCGTTCCTGTCGGGCGCCAAGCGCTACCTCCGCGACCGCGATCGCAGCGAGGGCGAGGACTACGGAGTCTCCCTCGAGCTCTCCTGGGACCTGGGCGAGGCGGTCTTCAACCCCGAGCGCATCGACGTGTCGCGCGAAGCGCGGCTGGTGGCGCAGCTGCGCGACGACGTGCTCGACGAGATCGACCAGCTCTACTTCGAGCGCCAGCGCGTGCTCGCCTCCCTGGCGGCGCCGGAGCCGGAGGCCTCCGAGACGGCGCTGCGCCTGCGCGCTGCCGAGCTGGCCTCCGGTCTCGACGCGTGGACGGGCGGCTGGTTCAGCGAGCAGCTCGCGCACCGGGATTCCGCAGGTCCCTCCCTCCCCGAACAGGAACCATTGCCATGACGTTCTCGCTTCGCGGCCTCGCGGCCGCCTTCGCCCTGGGTGGGCTCGCCGCTCCGGTCGGCGTCGGCGCGCTGCCCCTGCTGTCGGAGGTGTTCTACGACGCCTCCGGCTCCGACGACGGACTGTCCTTCGTCGAGATCTACGCCACTCCGGGCACCGTACTCGACGGGCTGATCGTCGAGGGAATCAACGGCTCGAACGGCGCCGTCACCGACCGCCTGGACCTGTCGGGCGTGGTCGGGGCGAACGGCCTCTTCGTGCTGGCGGACGACGCGGGCGACGGGACGACCGCAGTCCCGAACGCCGACCAGATCGCCGACTTCGACTTCCAGAACGGCCCCGATTCGGTGGTGCTCCGCGACGCCGGATCGGTGCTCGACGCGCTCGGCTATGGCGACTTCGGGCCGGCCGACTTCTTCGCCGGGGAGGGCAGTGCGGCGCCCGACGCGCCGGCCGACAGCTCTCTGGCCCGGCGCTTCGCCGACGTGGACACCGGCGACAACGCCAGCGACTTCGCGGTCGGCGCGCCGTCGCCCGGGAGCGCGGCGATCGCGGGCGTCCCCGAGCCGGTCACGGGCTCGCTCTTCGCCGCCGGCCTGGCCGGTCTCGCCTGGCTCGGCCGCCGCGATCGCCTGGCACCCTAGACGCCCCTCGAGCCCCTGAGGCCCGCTTCGCGGCGGCGGTCCATCGATCCCTCCTCCCGCCGCCGCTGCCCCGGCGCGCGTCTCTCGCGCGCCGGGGCCCAGGGCGTCCGGCCGGGATCCGGGCTCCACAGTCGGATCTTCCCCATGGGAAAACGCGGGAAACCTCAGGTTGGGCCGCAGGAGGCCGAAAACGAAGCTCGATGACGGTCTGGTGTGCCCGTGCTTGCCTGCGACTCCGGTTCCGGCCCGGTCGACAAGTGCGGGACGGAGGGGAAGACTGCGTCGCGCAGGCGGCGCGGCTCGGGGGCGGGGGATGATCACCGGCGCGAACACGAACGTCCGCTACCGGGGAATCCTCTTCCACGTGCAGACGGAGGACAGCGGGCGCGCCAACCCGCACATCATCAGCCACGTGTACCACGGCGGAACCATCCTCGGAACGCACAAGACCGACTACTCCGATCACCTCGAGGCCGAGGACCTGGTCGGTGTCGTGCGCGGCATGATCGAGGAGCAGCACGCCTCCATGCTCGAGAAGCTCCAGAGCGGGGGCTTCGACGAGGTGATCGCCGAGCGGCTCGGCGACACGGCGGTCGATGCCGGCATCGAGGCGAAGGGTTCGCAGGGCTCCCAGGAGTCGAAGCCGGACACCGAGCCCGAGGCGAACGCGCCTGCGGACGCGGAGCAGCCGACCCCCGCGCGCAAGGCGGCAACGGCGCCGAGCACCCAGCGCGGTGAACGCACTTTCGGAGAGGGCATCGGCTCTCAGAAGCCCCTCGACGAGGTGATCCTCGAGTACCTCGCGGAGAAGGCCCGCGAGCGCACCGCCGATCGCACCAGTACCGCGGCACGCAAGAACCGCCCGGCCGGGTGAGCGCGGGCGTCGGCAGGCCGGGGCGCTGGCGCGGCCACCCCGCCGGGGCCTCCCCTCGTCCCGTCTCGGGGGAGGCGGCCGCTCAGCTCTTCCACGTCTCGAAGTCCTACCTCGCCGGAACCTACGCCCTGCGCGACGTCACGCTGGAGTTCGCGCGCGGGGAGCTGGTGTTCCTGACCGGGCCGAGCGGCGCCGGCAAGACCTCCCTGCTGCGGCTGCTCTTCGCCGCGGAACGGCCCAGCGAAGGGCAGATCGTGGTGCTGGGTCGCAACGTCTCCCGCCTGTCGCCGCGCTCGGTGCCGGCGCTGCGCCGGCGCATCGGCGTCGTGTTCCAGGACTTCAAGCTGCTCGCCCGCCGCACGGTCGAGGAGAACGTGGCCCTCGCGCTGGATGTGGTCGGGACACCGCGACGCGCGGCGCGCGCGCGGGTGTTCGCGATCCTGAAGCAGGTGGGTCTCCAGCACCGGCGCTACCAGAGTCCGCTCTCGCTCTCGGGCGGTGAGCAGCAGCGGGTGGCGATCGCGCGCGCGCTGATCAACGAGCCGGAGATCCTGCTCGCCGACGAGCCCACGGGAAACCTCGACCCCGATCTCACCCTGGAGATCATGGATCTGATCGCCGAGACCGCGACGCGCGGCACCACGGTGGTGGTGGCGACCCACGACCAGTCGATCCTGCAGCGCTTCCGCAAGCGCACGGTGCGGCTCGAGGGCGGCCGGATCGCAGAGGACCGCCCGGCGCCGGGAGCGGGAGTGTGATCCGTCCGCTGGCGCGTGTCGTGTACTTCGCGCGCACCGCGCTGCGGGGCATCGCGGCCACGCCGGGCACCGCGCTCGTCGCCACCGGGACGATCGCGGTAGCGCTGGTGCTGGTGGGCGCCTTCGGCCTGCTGGTGATCAACATGCAGGAGCTGCTGCACCGGGTCGGCGACGCGGTGCAGGTGACGGCGTTTCTGGAGCAGGGTCTGGGCGACGCGGAGCGCGAGGCGCTGCGCCAGCGCGCAGCGGCGCTGGAGGGCGTCGCGCAGGTGCACCTGGTGAGCGAGGACGAGGCGCTGATCCGGTTCCGCAACGGCGTGGGTCGCGGCTTCGCCCTGGACGAGGCGCTCGGGTCGAATCCGCTCCCGGCCTCGCTCGAGCTCACCCTCGTCGAGCAGGCCCAGACCGCGGCGGCGCTGGAGCGCGTCGCCCAGGCGGTTTCCGCCCTGCCCGGTGTGGTCGACATCGCCACCGGCGCCGACTGGATCGAGGGCTACCTGCGCGCCCTGGCCCTGGTGCGCGGGCTCGCGATCGGGCTCGGCGTGATCCTGGCGTTGGCGACCACGCTGATCGTCTCCAACACGATCCGACTGGCGGTGCTCTCCCGACGCGACGAGCTCTCGATCCTGACCCTGGTCGGGGCCTCCCGCGCCTTCGTGAACACGCCCTTCCTGATCGAGGGCGCGCTCCAGGGGGCGGCTGGAGCCGCCTTCGCGTGGCTGCTCCTCTACGCGCTTTTCCGCCTGGTGCTGCCGGGCTTCGAGTTCGGACTCGAGCTGGTGCTCGGGGGCCTCGCGCCGCGCTTCTTCGATCCGGTCGAGACGGCGTGGCTGTGCGGCGGTGGCACCGCGCTGGGTCTGCTCGGGTCGGCGATCGCCGTGGCCTCCGAGAGCCGGCCGTGAAGCGCGGCGCGCTGGTCGCCGCCGGGATCGGGCTGTTGGCCGCGGCCTCCGCCGCCCAGCCCACCGCGGACCTCGAGAAGATCCGGGCCGCGATCGAGACCAGCCGCGAGCGCGTCGCCGCCTACGAGCGCGAGCAGCGGGGTCTGCTGGAGGCGATCGACGCCATCGACCGCAGCGCGGAGCTGCTGCGGGTCGAGGCGGCGCGGGCCAAGGAGGAGGCGCGCGAGGCGCGCGCTGCCCTCGAGGCGGCCGAGGCGACCTCCGCCGACGCCGCCACGCGGCTCGCCTCGCTGGAGCGCGCGATGGCGAAGCGCGCCGTGGCCCTGTACCGGGCGGGCGACCTCGGCACGCTGCGCCTGCTGTTCTCGGCCGGCGGGCTGCGGGACTTCTTCACGCGGGTCCAGCTGCTGCGCCGGCTGCTGCGGAGCGACAGCGATCTGATCCAGCGCCACCGCGACCAGACGCGCGCTCTGGAGCGGGCGCGGAAGCGCGCCGCCGCCGCGCTCGAAGCCGCCAGCGCCGCCGACCGCACCCTGGCCCAGCGCACCCGGGAGCTCGAAGACGAGCGGCAGCGCAAGCAGGGCCTGGCCCGGGAACTCGGCCGCAACCGTGCCCGGGCGCGCTCGGCGTTGACCGAGCTGGAGATCGCCGGGCGGGCGCTCGAGGAGACGGTCGCCGCCTGGGGCGGCTCGGCGCAGGAGCGGGCCGCCGAGGCGCTTCCCGACGGCCCGCCCTTCACCGCGCTGCGCGGTCGCCTTCGGGCGCCGGTCGACGGAGAGCTGGAGGAGAGCTTCGGCCGCGTGGTCGACCGGGACTCGCTGACGGCGACCTTCCGGAAGGGAGTCGCCTGGCGCGCGCCCGTCGGCACCCCGGTCCGGGCCGTGGCCGCGGGGCGCGTCCGCTATGCCGGTCGCTTCCGCGGCTACGGCAACGTCGTGATCCTCGACCACGGCGAGGATCACTTCACCGTGTCCGCGCACCTGGACCGGATCGAGGTCGGGCTCGGCGACGCGGTCGCGGCCGGCGCGGAGATCGGAACGGTCGGCGAGACCGGATCGCTCGAGGGACCGCGCCTCTACTTCGAAGTGCGGCGCGGCGGCGAGGCCCTCGACCCCGCCGAGTGGCTGGCCGCTCTCGGCACCCGGGCGCACAGCGGGTAGACTGGATCCGTTTCAAGCGGGGCCGCGAGACTTCCGAAGACGCCCGAACACGCCCGTACCCGCCTCGATGGCGCCAGCGACGACGGCCGGCGCCGCGACGAAGCGGGGCAGGGCAGAGCAGCAGGGAACGCACATGAACCGCAACCGCATCGGCTTCCTCCTCACCTTTCTGGCCGGAGTCAGCGCGGCCGCTCTGGTGATGGGCGTGGCCAGCGGAGTCCGCAGCGTCGCCGCCGCCACCCGCTACGACGATCTCGACCTGTTCACGAGCGTGCTGCGCCTGGTGGAGCAGAACTACGTGGACGAGGTGGACGAGAGCGCGCTGGTGCGTGGTGCGGTGCGCGGGATGCTCGCCGAGCTCGATCCCCACTCCTCGTTCCTCGACACCGAGGCCTACCGCGAGATGCAGGTGGACACGCGCGGCGAGTTCCACGGCCTCGGCATCGAGATCACCAAACGCCGCGACGGCTTCATCGAGGTGGTGTCGCCGATCGAGGGCACGCCCGCGGCCGAGGCCGGGATCAAGGCGCACGACCAGATCGTGGCGATCTGCCCGACCGAGGTCCCCAAGGACTGGACCGAGGAGTGCCGGAGCAGCAAGAACATGACGCTGTTCGAGGCCGTGCAGCTGATGCGCGGGAAGAAGGGCAGCGAGATCACGATCGAGATCTTCCGCGAGGGCTTCGAGGAGCCCCAGCCGATCACGATCCGGCGCGACGTGGTGAAGATCCAGTCGGTGACCGGGCGCATGCTGGAGCCGAACTACGCCTACGTGCGCATCCGCGCCTTCCAGGAGCACACCGTCGAAGACCTCGAGGAGGTGCTCGCGAAGCTGCACGAGGAGAGCGGTCAGAGCAGCTTCGAGGGCCTCGTGCTCGATCTGCGCGACAACCCGGGCGGCCTGCTCGACCAGGCGGTCAAGGTCTCGAACGTCTGGCTGAAGGACGGTCTGGTCGTGTACACGAAGGGCCGGGTCGAGGACCAGCGCCAGGAATTCCGGGCCAACGGCGAGGGCACCGAGCCGAACTACCCGATCGCGGTGATCGTGAACGAGGGGACGGCGAGCGCCTCGGAGATCGTCGCCGGCGCCCTTCAGGACCAGCGCCGCGCCCTGGTGATCGGCCAGAAGACGTTCGGCAAGGGCTCGGTGCAGACTGTCTACCCCCTCGATGACGGGGCGGGCCTGCGCCTCACCACCGCGCTCTACTACACGCCCGCGGGTCGCTCGATCCAGGAGGTCGGCATCACGCCCGACATCTCGGTGAGCCAGGGAGGCGAGGAGGTGGCCGAGAACGGCGCGCGGCGGATGCGCGAGCGGGACCTCGAGGGACACTTCAGCCACCAGGACGCAGAGCCCGGCGCCGAAGAGGAGCCGGATGAGCCCGAGTCGCTGGCCGACTTCCCGGCGGAGGCCGCCCCGGGAGACGACGCCCAGCTGGCGCGTGCCGTCGAGGTGCTGAAGAGCTGGAACTACTTCGAGCGCCTGCGCGAAGAGCCGATGCAGATGCAGGCACGGGCGCCCGAGGCCGCGCCGCCCACGCCGTAGCTCGTGACCGAGACCGGCGTCGCGCCGCGCATCCATCCGGTGGGCGCCGTCGTCGCCGGCGTGCGGCGCCTGCTCGAGGAGCGTGTCGGTCGGCTGTGGGTGGTGGGCCAGATCAGCAACCTGCGCCGGCCCGCCTCGGGGCATCTCTACTTCACACTGGTGGACCCCGATGGTCAGCTGCGCGCCGCGATGTTCCGGTCTTCCACGCGGCAGATGGCGTTCGAGCCCGAGGACGGCATGGAGGTGCTGGCCTACGGCGATCTCTCCGTCTACGAGGCGCGCGGCGAGCTCCAGCTCGTGGTCCGCGCGCTCGAGCCGCGCGGCGTCGGAGCGCTCCAGCTCGCCTTCGATCAGCTGCGCCGGCGTCTCGAGGCCGAGGGCCTGTTCGCGCCCGCTCGCAAGCGTGCGCTGCCGCCGGTTCCGCGACGACTCGGGATCGCGACCTCCGCCTCGGGCGCCGCGCTGCGCGACGTGCTGGAGGTGGCCCGCCGCCGCCTGCCCGGGCTGCCGTTGCGGCTGGCTTCGTGTCGCGTGCAGGGACTGGGCGCGGAGCACGAGGTGGCCGCGGCGCTCGGGGCCCTGGCCGCGCACGGGGAGGTCGACGCGATCCTGCTCGTCCGGGGCGGGGGCTCGCTCGAGGATCTCCAGCCCTTCAACACGGAGATCCTCGCCCGCGCGATCGCCGCCTGTCCGGTGCCGGTGGTCGCGGGCGTCGGTCACGAGATCGACGTGACGATCGCCGACCTGGTCGCCGACGCGCGCGCCCCGACCCCCTCGGCGGCGGCCGAGCTGGCGATCCCCGACCGCCGCGCCCTCGCCGGTGAGCTCGCCCGGCGCGGCGAGCGTCTCGAGCGGGCCGCGCGCCGCCAGGTCGAACGGCTCCGCTCCGACTGGCGGCACGCCGGCGCGGAGCTGCGCGCGTCGGCGCCCGCGCGCCGCCTGTCCGCCGGGCGTGTGCGCTGGGAGTCCGCGCGCAGCGGGCTGGCTCGGGCGATCGCCGCGGACCTGCTGCGCCGCCGGGGCGAGCTCGCTCGACACGCCGCGTCGCTCGACGCCCTGTCGCCGCTGGCGGTGCTGGCGCGCGGCTACGGACTGGTGCGCCGCGCGCGCGACGGCGCGATCGTGCGCGAAGTCGCCGACGCGCCTGCTGGAGAGGTCCTCGCGGTGCAGGTGGCCCGCGCCGACCTGACGGTGCGGGTGGAGGCCGGCCGTCCGCGAGCGACCCGCTCGGTCGCCGACACCTCGGCCCCCATCGGTTCCCCGACGAACGGGCGCTAGCTCGGCAGGAGCCCGCCTTCGCCTCGCTGCGCGTCGGCCGACTCTGGAGCCGGCCTTCTTGCTAGAGTGCGCGCGTGAGTGAGCCCGCCGACGCCGCGCGCGGCGATTCCGTCGCGGACCTCGCTTTCGAGGGCGCCCTCGACGAGCTCGAGGTGCTGGTCGACCGGCTCGAGGGAGGCGAGCTTGCGCTCGAGCAGGCGCTGGCCACGTTCGAGCGGGGCGTCGCGCTGTGTCGGCGCTGCGCCGAGCTGCTCGACCGGGCGGAGGGTCGGATCGACGAGCTGGTGCGCGAGGGGGGTGGCTTCGCCCTGCGCGCCTTCGAAGGTGATCCGGGCTCCGAGGAGTGAGATCGGTGGACGCGCTGGCCTACCTCGAGACCTGGGCGCCGCGCATCGAGCGGGCGCTCGACGCCGCGCTGCCGAAGGCGTCGGAGCCCCCCGCGCGGCTGCACGCCGCGATGCGGCACCTGGTGTTCCCGGGCGGAAAGCGCCTGCGTCCGGCGCTGGCGCTCGCCGGCGCCGAGGCTGTCGGAGGACAGCCGGAGATCGCCCTGCCGGCGGCCGTCGCCGTCGAGCTGGTCCACACCTACTCGCTGGTCCACGACGACCTGCCTTGCATGGACGACGATGCCCTGCGGCGCGGCCGCCCGACCGTACACGTCGCCTTCGACGAGGCCACCGCCGTGCTGGCCGGAGACGCGCTGCTCACCGCCGCCTTCGCCGCTCTGGTGGCCGACGCCGGGCCCGGCGACAGCGCCCAGCGTCTGGCCGCGGTGCGCGATCTCGCTCACGCGGCCGGCGCCGCGGGCCTGGTCGGAGGCCAGGTGGACGACCTCGGTGCGGCCGCGGGCGACGCCGCGCAGGTGGAGAGTGTGCACGCCCGCAAGTCGGCGGCGCTGATCGCGGTCTCGATCGTCGCCGGGGCGCGCCTCGCCGGAGCCGGCGAGCCCGTGCTCGCCCGCCTGGCGGCGGCCGGCCGCGCGGCGGGCATCGCGTTCCAGATCGCAGACGACCTGCTCGACGCCGACGAGGACGAGGGCTGCTCGCTGGTGCGCGTGCTGGGCCTCGACGGCGCGCGCGCACGCGCCCAGGCGCTGCTGGCCGAGGCGCTGGACGAGCTCGCATCCCTGGGCGCGGCCGGCGAGCCGCTGCGCGCGCTGCTCCGGTACGCCGTGACGCGCGATCGGTGACATCGCTGCGTCTGGACGAGCGTCTCGTGCGCGACGGACTCGCCGAGTCGCGCACCCGCGCTCAGGCCCTGATCCGCAGCGGCCGCGTGCTGGTCGACGACGTGCCCCACGAGAAGCCGGGATCCCGCGTGCGCGACGAGGCGGCGATCCGCCTGCGCGGAGAGACGCGGCGCTTCGCGTCACGGGGTGGCGAGAAGCTGGCCGGAGCGCTGGACGATCTCGCCGTCCCGGTCGCCGGTCGCGCCTGCCTCGACGTCGGAGCGTCGACCGGAGGCTTCACCGACTGCCTGCTCCAGCGCGGCGCGCGCTCGGTGGTGGCGGTGGACGTGGGCTACGGCCAGCTCGACGCGCGTCTGCGCGCCGATCCCCGCGTGGTCGTGCTCGAGCGCACCAACGCCCGCCACCTCGAGCCCGAGGCTCTGCTGGAGCCCGTCTCCCTGGTCACCGCCGACGTCTCCTTCATCTCCCTGCGCCTGCTGCTGCCCGCGCTGGCGCGCTGCGCGCCCGAGGCCACGTGGCTGCTCCTGGTGAAGCCGCAGTTCGAGGTCGGACCCGAGCGAGTCGGCAAGGGAGGGGTGGTCCGCGACGACGCGCTGCGCACCGCCGCCGCCGACGCGGTGTCCGCCGAGGCGGCCCAGCTGGGCTTTCGGGAGGTCGGCCGCCACGACAGCCGCCTGCCCGGGCCGAAGGGCAATCGCGAGATCTTCCTGCTCTGCTCGCCGGTCCACCCGCCCGGCGGCGGGGCGCCTTGATCACCGGGGAGATCGGTCTTATGTTCTGCGAGCAATTTGGACTCAGGAGTACAGTATGCCCTTGATCGAAGTCACCGCGCCGGCTGCCCAGCGGATCCGCGAGCTGCTCGACAAGGATGGAAAGGCGGAGACCCACGGCCTGCGCATGAAGGTGGTGGGCGGCGGCTGCTCCGGGCTGCGCTACGAGCTGGCCTTCGACGACCAGGTACGCGACGTCGACACGCAGATCGAGGTGAACGGGGTGCGCGTGATCCTGGACGAGAAGAGCGCCCTCTACCTGGCCGGCACCACGCTCGACTTCGTCGATACGCTCCAGGAGTCGGGCTTCAAGATGAAGAATCCGAACGCCTCCTCCACCTGCGGCTGCGGGGAGTCCTTCTCCGCGTGACCGCGAGCGGCCCGAGGCCGCGCACAGCGAGCCGCGGGCCGGCGAAGTCCAGGGGACGGCCGACGGGCCCGATCGGCCCCCGGAGTGGCCGGATGCCCCAGCCCCCGATCTACCTCGACCACCACGCCACCACCCCCGTGGACCCTCGGGTGGTGCGCGCGATGGAGCCGTACTGGAGTGAGGACTTCGGCAACCCCTCGAGCGCCTCCCACGTGTACGGCTGGCGGGCCCAGGCCGCCGTCGAGGAGGCGCGCGAGCAGCTCGCCGCGGCGATCGGCGCGTCGGATCCGCGCGAGATCGTCTTCACCAGCGGCACCACGGAGAGCGACAACCTCGCGATCGCCGGCATCGCCCGGGCGGGGCGCGGTCGCTGCGACCATCTCGTGACCAGCGCGATCGAGCATCCCGCGGTGCTCGATACCTGCCGCGCCCTTCGGGCCGAGGGCTTCGCCGTGACCGAGCTGCCCGTCGACGCCGGAGGTCTGGTCGATCCCGAGGCGGTGCGGGCGGCGATCACCCCGCGCACCGCTTTGGTGTCGATCGCGGCGGCGAACAGCGAGATCGGAACGCTGCAGCCGATCCCCGAGATCGCCGCCGTGTGCCGCGAGGCGGGCGTCCCGTTCCACAGCGACGCCGCCCAGGCCGTGGGCAAGGTGCCGATCGAGGTCCGCGCGGCGGGCGTCGACCTGCTCGCTTTCTGCGCCCACAAGCTCTACGGACCCAAAGGGGTGGGCGCGCTCTACGTGCGCCGCGGGCCCCCCAGGCTGCGGCTGGAGCCTCTGCTGCACGGCGGCGGGCACGAGCGCGGCCTCCGCTCGGGCACGCTGCCCGTGCCGCTCTGCGTGGGCTTCGCCCGCGCCGTCACACTCTGCCTCGAGGACCTCGCTGCCGAGGCGAAGCGAGTGCGCGGCCTGCGCGACCGGCTGCTGGCGGGCCTGCGCGACCGGCTGCCGGGCGTGGCGGTCAACGGCGACCTGGACCGCCGGCTGCCCGGCAATCTGAACGTCTCCTTCGAAGGGGTCCGCGCCGACGCCCTGCTATCGGCGCTCCCCGACGTGGCGCTCTCCACGGGGTCTGCCTGCGCCTCGGCCCGGGGCGAGCCGAGCCATGTGCTGCGCGCGCTCGGACTCGACCCGGAGCGCGTCCGCTCCGCGCTTCGCTTCGGAATCGGCCGCTCGAACGACGAGGAGCAGATCGATGCCGCCTGCGCGCGGGTCTCCGAAGAGGTCGCCGCGGCCCGCGACCGGGCACCGGCGAGGGCCGCGGGCCGGGCCGTCGACCGGCGCTAAGCTGACGCCTCCGCGGCCGGGACCCCGCGAATCGTTCCAGCCGGCGGGCCATTCGACCGAAGCCACTTCGGAAACGCGAACCCGGGAGGGAGATCTCTTTGACCGAGCAGAAGGCAACCAACATCACCTGGCACTCGGGCCAGGTGACGCGGAAGGACCGCGAGCAGCGGCTCGGCCAGCGGGGTGTCACCGTGTGGCTGACGGGCCTCTCAGGGTCCGGGAAGTCCACGATCGCCGTGGCCGCAGAGCAGGCGCTGATGAAGCGCGGCTGCCACGCCTACGTGCTGGACGGGGACAACATCCGTCACGGTCTGAACAAGAACCTCGGATTCTCGCCCGAGGACCGCACTGAGAACATCCGGCGCATCGGCGAGGTCGCCAAGCTGTTCACCGACGCGGGCGTGATCGTGATGAGCTCCTTCATCTCCCCCTACCGGGCCGATCGCGACGCGGTGCGGGCGATCATGGACGGGGGCGACTTCGTCGAGGTGCACGTGGCAGCGGACGTCGAGACCTGCGAGGGGCGCGACGTGAAGGGGCTGTACAAGAAGGCTCGCGCCGGCGAGATCCCCGAGTTCACCGGAATTTCGGCACCCTACGAGGCGCCCGAGCGTCCCGAGCTGGTGCTGGACACCAACACCCAGTCGGTGGAGGAGAGCGTATCCGCCTTGATCGACTATCTGGAAGGGCAGGGGTACCTGGGGCGGCACTGAGGCCGCACCGACCCGCCCTACGCCGGGCCGGGCGGACGGTCGATCCGGCCCGGTTCGCTCCGACCCCGCTTCGGGAGCCAACGCCGTGAATCGCCGGAACCGAATCCTGTCCCATGCGCTGGCCGGGCTCCTGCTCGCCCTGGGGACGGCCGGCTGCGCCGGGCTGGGGCTCGGAGCGGGGCGACCGGAGGGGCCGGGGCGCGAGATCCGACCGGAGGCGCCGCCGGAGTACGACGTGCTGGTCTTCCACCAGCACATGGCCGACGGGCAGCCGGTCGAGGCGATGGCGGCGCTGGAGCGCGCCATCGCCAAGGACCCGGACTCGGCCTACCTGCACCGGCTGCTGGCCGAGATGCTGGCGCGCAACAGCGAGCTCGATCGCGCCGTGGAACAGGCCCGTCGGGCGCGCGAGCTCGATCCCGACGATCCCGAGCTGCGCAACTTCCTCGCCCAGCTGTACCGGATCCAGCAGAACACGGAGGCGGCCGAGGCTCTGCTGCGCGACGAGAACGGCGCGCCCCTCGACGAGCAGTCGGCCTGGCTGCTCTACCAGCTCTACCTGGAGGTCGACGACCTCGATGCCGGTCTCGCGACCGCGCAGTGGATGACCGAGCGCGAGCCCGACGAGCTGCGCGGCTGGATCGCGCTGGCGAACGTCCTGGAGAAGCTCGGACGTCCGCTCGAGGCCGAGGAGGCGCTGCGTCGATCCCTCGAGGTGGATCCCGACAACCTGCGCGTGTACGGCGCGCTCGCGCGGTCCATGCGTCAGCGGGGCGACCGCGAGGGAGCCATCGGCGTGTACCACGAGATGCTCCAGCAGGCGCCGGACGACCACTCGACGCTGCTGGCGCTCGCCGAGGTGCAGATCAACGACGAGGACGTCGAAGGGGCGATCGACACGCTCGAGCGCGTGGAGGCGAGCTACCCCAGCGACCTCGAGTCCGTCGAGCGGCTCGGCTACCTGCTCTACGAGGCGCGTCGCTTCGAGGACGCGGTGACGCGCTTCGATCGCGTCCTCACCCTGCTGCCGCGCGAGTACGAGGTGGCCTTCTTCGACGGGGTGGCGCTGCGGCGCCTGGGGCGCGAGCCGGAGGCGATCGCTGCCTTCGAGCGCGTGCCCTCCCATCACGACTACTACGCCGAGGCGCGCACCCAGCTGGCCGCGATCTACGAGCGTCGCGGCGAATACGAGCGGGCGCTCGCCGACGTCCAGAGCGCCCTGGAGTCCGAGCCGTCCCGCGAGCTCGAGCTCTATACGGCCACGCTGCGCGCGAAGATCGGCGATCTCGACGGCGCCGTCGCCTACCTGCAGGCGATGCTCGACAAGGAGCCCGAGGACGACGAGATCCTCTACAACCTCGGCGTCGTCTACGGCGAGGCGGACCGCAAGGAGGAGGCGCTCGCCTACATGCGACGCGCGCTCGCGGCGAATCCGGAGAACGCGGACGCGCTCAACTACATCGGCTACTCCTGGGCGGAGCAAGGCGAGAACCTCGAGCAGGCGGAGGAATACATCCAGCGCGCGATCGAGCTGCGCCCCGACAACGGGTACATCGTCGACAGCCTGGGCTGGGTCTACTACATGCGCGCGCGACCGCTGATCGAGGCGGGCGACCTGGCGGCCGGGCGCAAGTGGCTGAACAAGGCGATCGAGAAGCTGGAGCGAGCCCACGAGCTCACGGGCGGCGACCCGGTGATCTCGGAGCACATCGGCGACGCCTACCTGCTGCTCGACGAGCGCCGCCTGGCCCTCGACAACTTCGAAGAGGCGGCGCTGATGGGACCGCGTCCCGACGAGCAGCCGGAGCTGCGCAAGAAGCTGGAGTCCCTGCGACGCGAGCTCAAATAGGCGTGCCGCGGCTGGCGCTGTGCCTGGCACTGCTCGCGATCGCCGGCGGCTGCCGTGGCCTCGCGCCCGCGGTGCCGCTCGCGAAGGGCGATCCCCGACCCGAAGCCCTGCTGGCCGCGTGGCGGGCCGAGTCCGAGCGCCGGCACGGCCTCTACGCCCTGGCCCGCTTCGCGGTCGACGCGCCGGGCGCCGGCGTCGCCGGTCGCGACCTCGCACTGCGCACCCGTCAGCGGCTATGGCTCGAGCGGCCCGCTCGTCTGCGCGTCGAGGTGCTCGGATTCCTCGACACCACGCTGGCGGTGCTCGTCACCGACGGGGATCGCTACGCCGTGCTCGACACACAGGAGCGCCACTACGAAGAGGGCCCGGTCTACGAGGGGCTCTTGTGGGACACGGCGAGGCTCGACCTCTCCCCTCGCGAGGCGGTCGAGGTGATCCTGGGCGTTCCGGATCCCGGGGCCGCGTTGGTGCGCGCCGGCGCCTACCAGGTGGACGACCGGATCCGGATCGAGCTCGCCGACGACGAGGGACACGTGCAACGGGTGGTCGACTTCGGCGCCTCCGGCGAGCTGCGCCGACTCGCCCAGCAGGGCGACGGGGCTCGATCCGGCTGGGAGGCGAGCTTCGACGACTACGTGGAGATCGACGGCGCCCCCTTCGCGCGGAACGTCGCCGTGCGCAGCGACACGGGTCAGGCCGAGCTCACGCTCCGCAGTGTGGAGCTGAATCCCCTGGATTCCCCCGATACATTCCATTTGCGCGTACCGCAGGGGATCGACCCGACGGGCGGCGATGGCGCGGCGGAGGGGGGATGAGGGTCGGCCGTCGGGTCTGGGGAGCGATCGCTCTCCTCGCCCTGATCCAGATCGCGTCCTGCACCAACAACCCGTATCCCGATTCCGCCGACAGCGTGAAGGTGCGCTACGCGTATCTGCCCGGACCGCCGAAGACGCTCGACCCGGCCGTCAGCTACAACTACGCCGACCACACCATCCTCGCCAACATCTACGAGACGCTGCTCGAGTACCACTACCTCCAGCGCCCCTATCTGCTGATGCCCGGGCTGGCCGAGGCGGTGCCGGTGGAGCAGACGCTCCCCGACGGACGCTACTCGTACCGTTTCCATCTGCGGCCCGGGATGCGCTTCGAGAGCGACCCCTGCTTCGCGCGCGATGGCGCAGGGACCACCGACCGCGAGATCCTGGCCTCGGACGTCGCCTTCCAGCTGATGCGGATCGCCGATCCCGAGACGATCAGTCCGGTGGTCGCGACCTTCTCCAAGATCGACGGGTTCGCGGAGTTCGCCGATCGCCTGGTCGCTCTGCGCAGCTCGGATCCGGAGTTCGGCAAGCGGCGCATCGACCGCCAGTACGCGGACGCCGAGGGCGTGGAGGGCATCGTCGTGCACGGTCCCTACGAGCTGGAGGTGGTGCTGCACGAGCCCTATCCCCAGCTGCTCTACTGGTTCGCCATGCCCTTCACCGCCCCCGTGCCCTGGGAAGCGGTGGACTACTACGACGGGGAGGAGGGCCGCCCCTTCTTCAAGGAGCACCCGATCGCCACGGGGCCCTTCCGGCTGACCCGCTACGAGAAGCACAACCGCATCGTGCTCGAGCGCAACCCCAACTGGTACGGGACGCTCCACCCCGATTGGCGCGCGCCGGGCACGGTCTACCCCTCCCAGGGCGAGCCGGGCGACGCCGAGGCGGGGCTGCTGCGCCCGGAGTACGTCGGGAAGCCGCTCCCCTTTCTGGAGCGAATCGAGTTCCGCATGGAGAAGGAGAACATCCCGGCCTTCAACAAGTTCCTTCAGGGCTACTACGACGCCTCGACCATCATCCAGGAGAGCTTCGACCGGGCGGTGCAGGAGGGAAGGCTCTCGCCGGCCATGAAAGCGCGCGGAATGGAGCTGGAGAAGAGCGTCGATCCCGACATCTACTACATCGGCTTCAACATGAACGACCCGGTGGTGGGAGCTCGCGCCGGCGATCGGGGCCGCAAGCTGCGCCAGGCGATGAGCCTCGCGGTCGACGTGGTCGAGTTCGACCGCGTGTTCCAGAACGGCCGAGGCGTGCCTGCCCAGTCGCCGATCCCGCCGGGCATCTTCGGCTACGACCCGGACTACGTGAACCCCTTCCGGACCCCCGACCCCGACCGCGCGCGGGCGCTGCTCGCCGAGGCGGGCTACGAGGGCGGCATCGATCCACGGACGAAGCGACCCCTTCGCTTGTCCTTCGACACGCCCGATCCCTCGACCCGCGGCCGCCTCACCTATCAGTTCTTCGTGGACGCTTGGCGGCGGATCGGCCTCGACGTCGAGCTCAATGCCACCAACTACAACCGATTCCAGGACAAGGTGCGCGACGGCGCCTACCAGATCTACATGTGGGGCTGGATCGCCGACTATCCCGACCCCGAGAACTTCCTGTTCCTGCTGTGGGGGCCGAACGCGAGCTCGACGAACCCCGGCGCCCCGAACACCTCGAACTTCGTGGACCCGCGCTTCGACGCGCTCTTCGTCACGATGAAGGACATGCCCAACGGGCCCGAGCGGCTGGCAAAGATCCGCGAGATGCGCGCGATCCTGCAGAAGCAACGGCCTTGGATCGAGCTCTTCCACCGCGAGAACTACGTCCTCTACCACGGCTGGCTCCAGAACGTGAAGCCCGCCGGCATCAGCCTCCCCGCCAGCAAGTACGTGGACGTCGACCCGACGCTGCGCACCGAGCGGCGCGAGGAGTGGAACCGCCCGATCGTGTGGCCCGCCTGGGCCCTGCTCGGGATCTCCGTGCTCGTCACGATCCCGGGCATCGTGACCTTCTTCCGGGAGCGCCAGTAGTGATCGGCTACGCGCTGCGGCGCCTGCTCTACGGCTTCCTGGTGGTCCAGGGCGTGCTGGGGCTCCTGTTCGTGCTGTTCTTCCTCTACGCCGAGCCGATGGACATGGCGCGCCGCGCCGTGGGCGAGAAGGCTCCTCCCGCCGTGCTGAAGCTCTGGATCCAGGAGCACGGCTACGATCGCCCCTGGACCGACCAGCTCCGCGACCACTACGTCCGCATGCTCAGCTTCGACTTCGGCCGCAGCGACGCCGACGAGGTGCCGATCGCCCGCCGTCTGCGCGAGGGCGTGGGTCCGAGCCTCTCCTTCACCGTGCCCACCTTCGCGCTCGGCCTCGTGCTCGGCGTGGCGCTCTCCCTGTTCGTCGCCTACTTCCGGGAGACCTACATCGACCGCACCGGCGTCGTGATCGCCGTGCTCGCGATGAGCGTCTCGATCCTCCTCTACATCATCGGGAGCCAGTATCTGATCGGAAAGATCCTCAACTGGTTCCCGATCTCGGGCTTCGACCCCGACCCGCGCGTGCTGCCGCGCTTCGTGGCGATGCCGATCCTGATCGGCGTGGTCGCCGGGATCGGAGGCGACTTGCGTTTCTACCGCACGGTGTTCGTCGAGGAGACCAGCCGAGACTACGTTCGCACCGCCCGCGCGAAGGGCTGTGGGGACGGCCGGGTGATGGCCTTCCACGTGCTGCGCAACGCGTTGATCCCGATCCTGACGCGCGTCGTGACGGCGATCCCCTTCCTGTTCACCGGGTCGCTGCTGATCGAGTCGTTCTTCGGAATCCCCGGGCTCGGGGCTGTGACGGTGGAAGCGATCCAGGGCAACGACTTCTCGACGCTGCGTGTGATGGTCTTCATCGGCGCGCTCGCCTTCATCCTGTTCCAGATCGTCACCGACTTCACCTACACGCTCGTGGACCCGCGGGTTCGGCTGGAGTAGGGATGGGGGGCTACGTCGTCTCGAACGCGGTCGTCGCGCTGCTCGGAGTCGGGGCGGCGTTCACCGTGCGCGCGGTGCGCCGTAGCCGCTTCTGGAGCGATGCGGCGCGCGAGCTGGCGCGTCGGCGACCGCTCGCCCTGCTCGCGATCGCCGTCTACGTCGGGGTCGGTCTGGCCGACTCGGTCTCCTGGATCGACGCCGCGGGCGGCGTGCAGGGCGTCGAGGCCCACACGCCCCGCTCCCTGATCGATCGCGCCTTCCCCGCCGGCTTCCAGGAGCGCAGCTACTCGGCTCCCTTCGCCGAGGTCGAGTTCTACGGCGGCGCCCCGCTCGAGCATCCCGGCGCCCACTGGTTCGGTACCGACATCCTCGGCCGCGACGTGTTGCACCTGACGCTCAAGGGCGCCCGGATCGCGCTCCTGATTGGCGGCTTGACCAGCCTGATCGTGATCCCGCTCGCGCTCCTGTTCGGCATGTCGGCCGGCTATCTCGGTGGCCGGGTCGACGACGCGGTGTTCTTCGTCATCTCGACGCTGGCGTCGATCCCGAACCTGCTGCTCCTGATCGCGCTGATCCTCGCCCTTGGCCGTGGCCCCGTGCAAGTGTGCGTCGCGATGGGCGTCACCAGCTGGGTGGGCTTCGCCCGCATCGTGCGCGGGGAGACCTTCAAGCTGCGCGAGCTCGACTACGTGCAGGCGGCGCGTGCGCTCGGGGCGTCCGAGGCGCGCATCGTCCTGCGCCACATCCTGCCCAACGTGATGCACCTGGTGGTGATCACCTTCGTGCTGCTCTTCTCGGGGACGGTGCTCTCCGAGGCGATCCTCTCCTTCCTCGGCATCGGTATCGACGGCAGCTGGGGCCAGATGATCGACCAGGCGCGCGACGAGCTGGCGCGCGATCCGATCATCGCCTGGAACCTGGCTGCGGCCTCGGTGGCGCTCTTCCTGCTGATCCTGGCGGTGAACCGGGTCGGCGACGCGGTGCGCGACATCCTCGACCCGCGCACGCTGGTGGAGGATCTGTGAGCGCGCCGCTGCTCGAGGTCACCGATCTGGTCACGACCTTTCCCGCCGACGGGAGTCGCGCCGCCGTCGTGGACGGCGTGTCGATCCACCTGGAGGCGGGGGAGGTGCTCGCCCTGGTGGGGGAGTCGGGCTGCGGGAAGTCGATGACGGCCCTCTCGATCCTGCGCCTGGTGCCGCGGCCGGGGAGGATCGAGTCGGGGCGGATCGAGCTCGCCGGCCGGGACGTGGGCGCGCTGTCGGTGAACGAGATGCGGCGGGTGCGCGGCGCCGAAGCGGCGATGATCTTCCAGGAGCCGATGACGAGCCTCAACCCGGTGCAGGCCGCCGGTGACCAGGTGGTCGAGGCGATCCGACTGCACGAGCGCGTGTCCGCCGCGGACGCCCGCGCGCGCACCGTCGAGCTGTTCGAGCGCGTCGGGATTCCCGACCCCGAGTCGCGCTTCGACGCCTATCCCCACCAGCTCTCGGGCGGAATCAAGCAGCGGGTGATGGTCGCGATGGCGCTTTCGATGAGCCCGAAGCTCCTGATCGCCGACGAGCCCACGACCGCCCTCGACGTGACGATCCAGGCCCAGATCCTGGAGCTGCTGCGCGAGGTCCGCGATCGGATCGGAATGGGGATCCTGCTGATCACCCACGACCTGGGCGTCGTGAACGAGCTGGCCGATCGGATCACCGTGATGTACGCGGGCCAGGTGGCCGAGGAGGGCACGCGCGAGGACGTGCTCGCGCGTCCGCGCCATCCCTACACCCAGGGACTGCTCGCCTCGATTCCGTCGCGCGCGCGGCCGGGGGAGCCGCTGGCCGAGATCGCCGGCGTGGTGCCGTCGCCGGGCCGGTTCCCGTCGGGCTGCCGCTTCGCGACCCGCTGCTTCCGAGTGATCGATCGCTGCAGGAGCGAGGCCCCGGAAGCGACCCGGATCGGCGAGAAGCACCGGGCGTGGTGCCACGTCGTCGCCGCGGAGGAGGGGAAGGCGTGAGCGGACCCGGCGACGTCCTGCTCCGCGTCGAGGACCTGCGCACCTGGTTCCCGATCCGCAAGGGACTGTTCCGGCGCACCGTCGGCCACGTGCGCGCGGTGGACGGGGTCGATCTCCGGATCCGTCGCGGTGAGACGCTGGCGCTCGTAGGCGAGTCGGGCTGCGGCAAGACCACCGTCGGGCGCACGCTGCTGCGCCTCGAGGAGCCGACCTCCGGGCGCATCTGGTTCGACGGCGTGGACCTGGCCCGGCTCTCGGGGACGGCCATGCACCCGTACCGGCGCGCGATCCAGATCGTCTTCCAGGACCCCCTGGCCTCGCTCGACCCGCGCATGCGCGTGCGCGACGCGATCGCCGAGGGCATGGAGACCTTCGCGATCGGTCAGAGCGACGCCGAGCGCACCGAGCGCGTGGCCGAGCTGCTGGGCCGCGTGCAGCTCGACCCCAGCCAGATGTGGCGGTATCCGCACGAGTTCTCGGGCGGGCAGCGGCAGCGGATCTGCATCGCGCGGGCGCTCGCCGTCGAGCCTCGGCTGGTGGTGTGCGACGAGGCCACCTCCGCCCTCGACGTCTCGATCCAGGCCCAGATCCTGAACCTGCTGCGCCGCCTCCAGGAGGAGCTCGGGCTCACGTACCTCTTCATCACCCACGACCTCGGCGTGGTCCGCTACCTCGCGGATCGCGTGTCGGTGATGTATCTGGGACAGATCGTGGAAGAGGGCGAGACCGAGCGGATCTTCACCGACGCGCGTCACCCCTACACCCGGGCGCTGCTCCAGGCGGTGCCCTCGGTGGACCCCGCCCATCGCGGCGCGGCCGCCCGGCTGCGGGGCGACGTGCCCTCGCCGTCCTCGCCGCCCGAGGGATGTCGTTTCCACACCCGCTGTCCGGAGGTCTTCGAGCGCTGTCGGAAGGAGCCGCCGCCGTGCTACGAGGTGGCGGAGGGCTCCAGCCGCTGCTTCCTGTCGGACCCGGAGTCGCAGGCGACCGGAGCCGCCGCCGTCCCGTGGGAGTCGCGCGCGTGAAGCGAATCGATCCCGAGCGTGTCGAACGCGAGTCGATGTCGGACGTGGGCCGGCAGCGGGCGAGCAACCAGGACGCCTGGGGCGAGGGTCGGACCGCCTCGGGCGCCGTGTGGATGATGGTCGCCGACGGAATGGGGGGGCACGCCGGCGGCGAGACGGCGAGCCGGATCGCGATCGAGACCGTGTCCGCTTCGCTCGCCGGCGGCGACGATCCGCCCGGCGCCGCCCTGTGCCGCGCCTTCGAGGAGGCCAACCGGGCGGTGTACGACGAGTCCCAGCGCAACCCGCGCGTGGCGGGCATGGGTACCACGGGTGTGGCGGTGCTGGTGGCGCCCGAGGGAGCCTTCGTGGCGAACGTCGGGGACAGCCGTGCCTACCGGCTGCGCGGGGCCGCCTTCGAGCAGATCAGCCTCGACCACTCCCTGGTGGCCGAGCTCCAGCGCCGCGGCGTGCTCACTGAAGAGGAGGCGCGCTTCCATCCGCGGCGCAACGAGGTGCTGCGCTCGCTCGGCGTCGAGCACGAGGTCAGCGTGGACCTCCACGAGCTGGACCTCCGACCCGGCGATCTCTTCCTGCTGTGCTCGGACGGGCTCTCGGGCGTGCTGCGCGACGAGGAGATCGCCGAGGTGTTGCGGCGCTCGACCCCGGCCCAGGCGGCGCGCGCCCTGGTCGATCTGGCCAACGAGCGCGGCGGTCCCGACAACATCACCGTGGCTCTGGCGCGGGTTCCCGGAGAAGCACCGGCGCGTCCGGCGCAGCACCGGCGCATCTCGCCTCTCGCGGTCGCGATGCTGGTGCTGGCGTCGCTGCTGACGATCGCGCTGTTGTTCGGGAGACTCGGCTAACGCAGCCTCGTGTCGTGCGAGGTGTCGGCGATCGCGAGCGCCCGCTCGGCCAGGGGCAGCGCGGCGCGGCTCACCCGGTCGAAGGCCGCGCCCGCGGTCTTGCCGAGCTGGAAGCGCTTGTAGATGCCCTCGGAGATCACCGCGAGCTTGGTCAGCGCGAGCACCTGATAGAAGTCGATCTGACCCAGGTCGCGGCCGCTGGCTTCCGCGTAGGCCCGGGCGAGCTCGCTGCGGGTGAAGAAGCCGGGTCGGGCCGTCAGCGCGCCTACCTCCGCGATCGCGCTCGGCGGGTCCGAGGCCTCCATCCAGTAGATCAGCGTGTAGCCGAGGTCGGCCAGAGGATCGCCGAGCGTCGCCATCTCCCAGTCGTAGATGGCGACGACACGACCGGGGTCCTCCGGGTCGAGGGCCAGGTTGCCGAGGCGGTAGTCGCCGTGCACGAGCGCCGCGTCGGAGCGCTCGGGCAGGGCGCGCGCGAGGCGCGCGAGCAGCTCGTCGATCTCCGGCAGCGGAGCGGTGCGGTTCGCCTGCCACTGCTTCTCCCAGCGGCGCAGCTGACGCGCGAGGTAGCCGTCGGGGCGGCCGAAGTCCTCGAGTCCCACCGCGCGGGGGTCGACCGCGTGCAGCGTCACCAGGGTGTCGACCAGCGCGCGACTCGCCCGGGCCCGGTCGCGCTCGTCGGTGAGGTAGCCCTCCGGCAGGGTGGCGCCCTGGAGGACGACGCCGGGCCGGTATTCCATCACGTAGAAGGGGTGGTCGAGGACGGCCGGGTCCTCGCACAACGCGATCGGCCGCGGCACCGGCACGTCGCTGTCGGCGAGCGCGCGCAGTACGCGGAACTCGCGACGCATGTCGTGAGCCGTCGGCAGCACGTGTCCGAGCGGCGGCCGGCGCAGCGCGACGCTGCGCTCGCCCATCGTGACGCGATAGGTGAGATTCGAGCGCCCGCCGCCGATCAGCTCGAAGCGCAGCGGCGCGTCGCCGCCCGGGACTTCGTCGCGAAAGAAGCGGGTCACGTTCTCGAGGTGGATGCCCGGCGGCGTCTCCATCGCTGCGCATGCTACCGCGACCCGCGCACGCGACCGCTCCCGGCCCGCGCTGGGCCCGTCGTCTTGACACCCCCGGGTGGCGCGGTCACCCTGCGACGCCCCGAGCACGCGAGGCCGTTCCGCCTGCGCGGCCCGCACCACCGCCATCCGGAGGGCCCATGCGGCTCGAATACGGCTTCGAACTGTCGCAGGTCGACGTCCCGTGCTTCGCCGTCGAGGCGATCGAGGGCATCGGCAAGCTGTTCACCCTCGCCACCCTCGTGCTGAATGTCCTCGCCACGAAGGACCGGATCGAGATCGTGTTCCACGGGCTGAACCCGGACGACCCGGAGGCGAAGCTGGCCGCGTTCCGCGAGATCATCCGGGGCAGCAGCACCGCCGGGGATCTCCGCTACGAGCTCGGCAACGGCGGCCACATCACCGGCTCCTCGAGCTACTACCGGTGGGTCACGATCCGGGCCAGCTGAGGCCTAACACGACCGGGCGCTGATCGCCGGGGCGGATGGTCCGGGCGGGGAGGCGCAGCGCCTCGAGCGCCACCACCTGCGCCGCGAGCGCCCCCTCGCGCTCGACGCACGCGATGCCCGGGTCGGGCAGCGCGCCGGTCGCGAAGCCCGCCTCGCGCAGGCGTGCCCGGAGCGCGCTGCGAGCCCGCGCGGCGCGCTCCGCGGTGCAGCGCTCCGCGAGGCTGCTCGACTCGACTACCAGCAGCGACCGACCGGGAAGGCCGAGGCGTCGCCACTCGAGGAAGGCCAGAGGCTTCACGACGGCGACGTCGCTGGCCTCCAGCGCATGGGCCACGGCCCAGGCGCGCGCCGCCGTGCTCCGGCGGCGGAGTGGGGCGGTGCGCGGGTAGCGGCGCACCTCGACGCCCGGCGTCTGCGCTCCTTCCAGCGCCGCCCGCACCCGTGCCTCGTCGGCGTCGCGCGCGATCAGGCCGCGGCCGCCCTCGACCGCGAAGGGTCGCGCGCGGCGCCCCGCGCGCAGGCTCCGCCGCGCGCGGCTGGTGGCGTGAGCGCGACCGCGCGCGAGTGCCGCGCGGCCGACGGCGCGGAGCTGCGCGCGGGCGGTGCGGTCGAAGGGGCGCGTCAGGCCGAGGGCAGCGGCGCGCAGGCGAACGCGGTCGCCGAGCGAGAGCCGGGCGCGCAGCGAGTGGTCCAGGGAGCCGAGGTCGCGCATGCGCGCGCGCTCGCCGATCCGGCGCGCGGCCGCCTGGAGATCGACCAGGACCGGCGCGACGCCGGCGACCAGGACGTTCTCCCCGTGCAGGTCGCGGTGGACCCAGCCCGCGCCGTGCAGGCGCCGCACCAGAGCGCCGACGGCGGTGAGCAGGCTGCGACGCGAGCGCGGCGACGCGGGCAGGGCCTCGCCGAGGGGCCTTCCCTCCAGCCACTCCGTCACCACCACGTGTTCCCCGGTCGCGAGCTGGAGGTGCGCGAGCGGTGCGGGCACCGACAGCCCGGCGCTCCGCAGGCGCTTCAGGGTGCGCCACTCGCGCTCGGCAGTGGTGAGCCCGAGTCGCCGCTTCCACCACTCGCGGAGCGGGTGGCGATCGGCGGCGAGGTAGATCTTCGCGAAGACGGCGGACCCGCCCGGAAGCGCGACACGCGCCAGCCGTCGCCGCCGATCGCGTCGTCGCAGCCACTCGACGTCCTCGTCGCGGGCGAGGCGCGCCACCGCGCCCTCCAGCTCGGCGCGGCCCTTCGTCTCGCCCTCGATCCACCGGCTCGGGAGCGAGGCGGTCACGGAGGGTCCCGGCGCGCGGGTCGGCTCAGTGACCGGCGCGCCGGCGGAGCGCGATCGCGATCGCCGCCAGAGCCGTCGCGAAGCCCGCGCCGCTCCCCATCGCGCCGCCGCGCGGCGGACAGAACGCTCCCGCCTGGGACGACGCGGGGTCGAGAGGCGGGCCGGGGAGCGCATCCGCGCGAGCCGAGCCCGACATTCCCAGCAGGACCATCCCCAGTACGAGAGCGACAGCCGCCGCGTCGAGCCGGGCGCGCGAGCGAGCCGAGCGCGGTGCGGGATCGCAAGGCGGCGCAGAAGTCATGGGAGCTTCGAAGATACTGCCGATCGAACCCGCTGCCACAGCGGGCCTTCGCCCCGCTCGGGTCGGGCTGGCAAAGAGCCCGTCGGTTCGTATAGTACGCTGCCGCCCCCCGCCGGCGGGGCCGTTCGAACACTGCGCCGACACACGAAAGCCGTAGTCGCATTCGAGCCGGGCAGACACCACCGGGCGCGCGGACACTCCGTTTCCGCGAGCACCGGCGGCCGATGGTCGGTGGATCCGCCCGCCGTGGACGGCGGCGGTCAGGGAGGCGATCGGAGCATGATCGAAGCCAGTCACCTCTCGAAGCGTTATGGGGACGTCGTCGCGGTCGACGACGTCTCCTTCACCGTGGAGCGGGGCGAGGTGGTCGGCTTCCTGGGGCCG
>Ga0315553_10000148_pt1 | contig 60075 bp, 56 predicted proteins | sample SalMarSW160140MG_FD_203099 | JGI IMG/M metagenome (GOLD analysis project Ga0315553, IMG submission 203099) | Salt marsh sediment microbial communities from the Plum Island Ecosystem LTER, Massachusetts, United States - Salt Marsh Sediment SW1601-40 ...
GTGTGAATTGGAAAAGGTGATTTCCTTATTTCAGAGAGTTTGGTAACGTTTGAGAACAAATTTTCTCCTCTTATTACTTGTTCTTTAATTAATTCATAAATTTCGGGAAGATTTCCTAATTTTTGCTGATTATTATGAGATTGCTCAATAATGTTATTAGCTAATAGGATATTTTGTAATATATTTCTAATATCATGAGTAAATAAATCTTTATAAAATTCTGTATACCTATATGCTTCTTCTATATCTTTTTGATTCTCTCGTAAATTTTTTTCACTTTTTTTCTGTATAAATGTATATAAAAAAAAAAACCAAGCTAAAGGAGCTAACATTGCTATATAATCTTCAACATTCACTAAAACAACGCTAATTCCAGACCACTCTAAGAAATTACTTAAATAATAGAAGGAAATAATGAACATCATTGCTATAAGAGATAATCTAGTAATGATTGAAAATTGATTTTTCCAACCAATTAAAATAATACTAAGTGATAAGAGCGTTAAAGTGAACACAAAGAAATCAATTATCCCTATTAAATTCATTAACACTCCTCTTTTTAAAAAATATTAACGTCCAAATAATCATCATTATTGAACTGCAAATATAACACATATGTTCAATCAGATTAAATGTCTCCTCAAAAATTACTCCTTCAATAACCGTAAAAAACCAACCCATTGTAAATAGAGTAAAAGAAATTATAAATATCCTTAAACCAGGTAATGATTTCAATTTAACATAATTAATAATGATAAAAAATAATGCTCCTAGGCAAAGTATAAAAGTAATTAATTCATTTTCTTGAATCATTTCAAAATTTTACTAATGGTATATTATTGATAGAAAGATAATTCCTTCCATTTAAGATAATGAAATAGAGATAGTATAAGAATATATATCTTCACATTCTTATACTCAATACTAGAGAAAATAATTACTTTAGAGATGATTTTTCTATCTGGTTTTTATAATAATTTTTTCTTTATCAATTCTACAAGATAAAAGGTTCCGTAATATCAAAATTTCAATTTCTCTTTTTAACACATCTTCACTAAGATCTAGTTCATCTTTTTTTTTTAACGTTTGATTCAATTCTTGAAAACTGATAGAATCATTCTTGCTTGAAAGATCTTTAACAGTTTTTAAGATAATTTGTTGATTATAGAGTGAACGAGAATTAGAATCTAATTGGTACAATCTGTGAGTGAGACCATAGTTAAAATTAGCATTTTTCTCTAGTTCTTTAAGTTTTTCGATCAAAATGATTGCTTCCTTATATTTCTCTTTTTGCAATAATTCTTGAATATCGTTCAATTGCTTTATAAATTGTTCAGTGTTCATTTTTAATTAAAATTTAATGATTGTTGTATTCAAATTAAACTTACTCATTAAGCTTTTTTCTTATAAGATTTAAATGTAAAAAGCATGATTAAAATAACTGTATTTTGTAAACATTAATAAAATATAAAAAGAACCCTTTAAAAGGTTGATTTTATTTTCTATATTAAAGAATAATACAAATAATATTAAGTGAATTTAATGGATGTAGAAAAAGTAAAACAAGTTATTGCGAAAATAAGGCCTCAATTACAAATGGATGGCGGTGATATCGAACTCATTAGTGTAGAGGATGATGGAACAGTTAAAGTAAGATTAATAGGACACTGTGCTGGATGTATGCATGCTCAACAAACATTAACTTTTGGAGTGGAAAGAGCTCTCAAACAATTCATTCCAGAAGTCACACATGTAGTAAACGTTACCTAAAAATCTTTTTTCTATTTATTTTTTTTCAAAAAAAATTTCAATTTTTGAATTTTGATGAATTTACTAATAAAAGCATTTTTATTCCTCCAAAAATATTATTAGTGGGTGAAGCAGGAGTAGGAAAAACAACTATCATGGATTTATTTCCTGGGGAAACAGTAATAAAAGTTGATGAAGACATGAATGACATTGTACAAAAATCAATTAATTTATCTAATTTCAAAGATCTTCATGAAATTATTCTTAGAGAGATTGATTTGGAAAGTTTAGTTGATAATCTTAATAATTATAAGCAACTTTTAGAATCTGTTGATATTATTTGTTTTGTTACAAATTCAGGAGGAATGAATATACGCAAAACCCATAGGTTATTTTCGTTATTAGAACCAAAAGTAAAAAAAACAGACTTCTACGTTATAGCTAACTTTCAGGATTTTAGTACTTCACATGTACCTGAAAAAGTTGAGGAATTTTTTAGAGTAAAGACTTATGGTATTTCGGCAATATCAAAAAAAGCTGGAAAAAAAATTTATGAAATTATAGAAGAAATGATAAATAGATCAATTCTAAAAAAACATAATATACCCAATGAAGTAATTGATGAATCCAAAAAAGAAGAGGATGATGATATTATTATAATTATAGATTAGAAAATCAGTTTAATATATTTATATCTATTAAAAGTTCAAGTTATAATTAAGACTCTACTTTTTTCGCTTAAGAATCTGAATTATTTTTATCTTCTACAAGCTTGTAATAAAAAATTCTATCATTCGGAGGCTTTTGTTTCTTTATTTCTCGATCTTCAGAAGATATTATTGTTGGATAATGATCGTTTGATTCCGAATCCTTTTCTTCCTCATTCATATCGTTTCACAATTTTTTAAATGAAATATTAATAATTATAATGATAATTCCGCACAGTTATTTTAAATAAGCAACAACTCTATTATTAAATTAATTATTAATACAATAAAATTAGAAATCTAAAATGATATCCAAAATACTCATAATAATGGCTAATGGTGTACTGTGTTATTCAAAAACTTTTGTGGGAAGTGATGACATGGATTACGATTTAGTAAGTGGATTCCTCACAGCTATTAGTAGTATTGCGAAAGAGATTGGCGGAGGGGAAATAAAATCATTGAATTTCAGAAATTTCAATTTTGTGTATACTTATGATGATGAAAAATTATGTATGTTTATAATAGTCACAGAAATTGATGATCCTGAAGAAGAGGCTCAAGAGAAATTAGAGCTATTAAAAACAGAGTTTATCAAACAATTTTATGATGATTTGAAAAATTGGAAATGCGAAACGGGAAAATTTGAAGTTTTTGATGAATTTGCGGAAAAAAATATTTTCATACCACCAAAAATATTATTGGTAGGCGAAGATGGGGTGGGAAAAAGCACAATTTTGAATTTATTTCCTGGAGAAACTGTTTTAGAATTGGATGAAGATCTAAACGAAATTATCCAGAAATCAATCCCTTTGTCTAATTTTAAAAGAATAAATGAGATTATATTACGGGAATTTGATATTGAGGATTTAATTAAAAATTCAAAAATTTATCGACCATTATTAGATTCAGTCGATATAATTTGCATAGTTACTAATTCTGGTGCAAGTAATTTAGGCAGAACCCAAAGATTATTTTCTCAATTAGTAAAGAAAGTAAAGAAAGCTGATTTTTATATAATAGCCAATTTCCAAGATTTACAGAATACATCATATGAACCAGAAAAAGTAGAAGAAATTTTTGGAATTCCGACATATGGCTTCTGTGGTATTAAAAGAGATGCTAAAGAAGAGATTTTTGAAATAATAAATGAAATGCTAAGGATTTCAATTATAGAAAAGATAGAAAGTAAACAAGTTTAGAGGAGTTTGTGTAAAAGAATCAGAAGATCTCATGTTTAATGTTTATGAAAATATATTACATATATTTATAAAAAACATAAGGAAAATTAAAGTCAAAAATAAGAATTTATTTATTGTTAGAGAAAATTAAAATTCTGGTATGATATCGCATATTTATATTATTACAATGGATGGAGTTGTGCGCTATTCTAAATCATTTTTTGGTTCCACCTATGAAAATAGTGATATCATAAGTTTTTTAACTCTTATTACTCGTGTAAGCAAAAAGATTGGTGGATGTTATATAAGATCATTAAATTTTGAGAATTTTAATTTCGTCTATGCTTACGGAAATCAAGATTATGTATTTATTATCATTACAGATAGTCATAATCCGGAAGAAATGGCGAGAGCTAAGTTAGAATTGCTAAAAGAGGAATATTTAAAACTATTTAAGAAAGGATTAGAAAAAGGGAAAGTTGAAAATGAAACACTTGAAGAATTCACCGATTTTATTGAAAAGCAAATATTCCTTCCTCCCAAACTTTTATTAGTAGGTGAGGAAGGTGTTGGAAAAAAAACAATTATGGATTTATTCCCTGGAGATACAATCTTGGAATTAGATGATGATATGACTGAAGTGGTTGAAAAAACCGTTAAAAGTTCTAATATAAAAGGGATAAATAAGTTTGTGTTAAGAGAAGTTAATTTCCATGATTTATTAGAGAATTTTAGTAAGTTCAAACCCCTAATAGAAACAGTAGATATCATTTGCATGGTTACAAACTCAGGGGCGGGTAATTTAAGCCGGACTAAGAATTTATATTCTCGCTTAAAAGAGAGAGTAAAAAACGCAGATTTTTATATATTAGCTAATTTTCAAGATTCTATAAATTCTGCATTTGAGCCTAACAAGATCAGTGAATCTTTTGGATTACAAACCTTCGGATTTTCTGCTATTCAAGATGACTCTAAAGAACTTATTAATCAAATTATCAAGGAAATTTTAGAAACATCTATATTGAATAAATTTAACAAGCAAAATCTTAATATAAATACTTTAAAAGAAATTAAGAAGTAAAGATTATGATGAAATTTGATGAAAATTTTGTATTTCCTGTATATATTAATGAAGATGTCTTGATTAAAATCAAATTCTTATGTAAGAATTTTCAAAATGAAATTTTTGGATATCTAATTGGTAATATCTTGAAATGGAATGAAAAGATTTATGTTAAAATTAAGAAGCTTCTTTTTCTTTTAGGTGCAATCCATAGTGATAAATATTCAACAGCTCAAATAGAGGGAGCTGCCGGAAAATATGAGAGAAAATTTCGAAGATTGAAAAAAAGAAGTGCAGATGATAGTTTAAGAGTTGTTGGTTGGTGGCATTCTCATCCAGATTTTGGATGTTTTTTATCAAAAACCGATTTAAAAACTCAAGTTTATTTTTTTCCTGAATCCTATCAAGTAGCTTTAGTCGTTGATCCAATAAGAGATGATTTACAATTTTTTACTCTAGATAAAAATACCGAAAAGGGTTATAAAGAAGTGAGTTATGCAATTCTTGACATAAATTCGAAATAACCTTATAAATATCATATAAATGCCAAGTAGAGAAAAAAGAAATGAGGAATTAAAAGTCTATGGTCTTGAATCCATAGACACGGATAAATTTGATCGTCAAAAACGTATTAGTGGATGGGATCAAAACAAAATTTCAAATGCAACGGTTATGATTATTGGTGTGGGGGCTACGGGAAATGAAGTTGTGAAAAATTTAGTGTTAACCGGTATTGGAAAATTGATATTGATCGATTATGATTTCATAGATTTCTCTAATCTAAATCGTTGTGTGCTATTTAATCGCCAGGGTGCTCAAAATAAAGATTATAAGGTGGATGTGGTAAAAAATTCATGTGAACAATTAAATCCCGATACAGAAATTATAGCCATTAAAAAAGATTTAAATGATATTGATAAAAATCTCTACCAAAAATCCGATGTTATATGCTCATGCCTCGATAATGTCGAAGCGAGATTACAAGCAAATAATTATGCATACTTTTATGGAATTCCTTTTGTAGATTCGGGAATTGAAGAATTCTTTGGAAGTGTTCAATCAGTATACTCCGAAGAAAAAGATGCAGCATGTCTACAATGTAGTATATCTAATGCTGATCTCGATTTAATGTGGAAAAAATTCTCATGTACAGGTCAAGAAATTCAAGGTGAAGATGGTGAGACAATTGCAAAGATAGCAACAATTATAACAACAACTTCAATTATTGGTGGTCTACAATCACAGCAAGTACTAAAATTTATCTTAGGAATTGATCATTTTAAAGAATATGGTAATTGGAATTCTTCTATAGGTAAACCACTGATTGGTAAGCAGCTAAATTATAATGGATTATTAAATAAATTTAGAGTTGTGGAGAAATTGAAGAATCCTGATTGTTGGACGTGTTCATACAATAGGAAAAATTGAAGATGATTATACAAATTAAAGATCGAAATTAGAAATTTTAAAAATGCATAAAAAATAATAAATAAAAAATCAATAATAATTATGGTTTAATTTTTAAAAATTAAAAATGAGGGGTAAAAGAATTGCCTGAGTTGCCTTTTGAGATTTGGAAAGATCGCATCGAAAATGAACTCAACAATATAAAAAAATTACATGTGTTGGAAGAAAATTCAATAATTAAAGGAGAGAGTAGTGTTGAACTCACATTAAACATCAAAGCATTAGGACTCATCAAAAATAAAGAAGAATTAATGCCACAAAGATCTCATCGAATTTTCTTAAAAATAAATCGATCATTCCCATATCCAGGTGGTATCGATTTTTCGTGGTTAACAAATATTTTTCACCCTAACATTCATCCTGTTCAAATTCCTCCGGGAGGTTCTGGTACGGGATATATTTGTCTTAATGTCTTAAAAAAATGGTCACGATTATCTGATTTAGAAACAACTGCTAAAGCTCTTAAAAGTTTAGTAGAAAATCCTAACCCTGATGATCCTCTTAATTATCCACCATGCTTAGAGGCTGCTGAATTATTTAAACATAAATCAATGGCTAATATTAAGGAAGAACTTAATATTACTGAGGAAAAAATTGAGGAAAAAGAGGAAGAAGATGAGGATGTTATAATTTTAGATGATTAAGTAAGAATTTTTAAGTTGGTTGTTAAATTACGACCCACCGATAACTTTAGCCCATAGAATTAATTTATCATTTTCTTGTAGACCAAATTTGTGAACAGCATCCTCAATAGTTATAGTATTCGGTAATTCTTGATCTTTAAGGACAAGGGTATATGAACGTTGTTCTGCGCTTATAATACCCATGTGTTTTATAATAATATCTACGATTCTTTCAATCTGATGATGATTTTTAACATCTAATTTAATTAATTTACCTGTTCTTGAATCTTCAACTGAAATTCTCATTTTTTTTCGCACCTTCAATTTTATTTTTATATAGTAAATATTATTTTTGTTGTTTTTAATTTTTATTTTTTATAATTTGATTTTTTCCATCTTATTCAGAGCTATCTCGGTTTGTATTACTTGAATCTGATTTATTTCTAATTGATAAATAAATTATAAACCCAATAAAGAACGGAATTATCCATACTATTAAGACCCATGTCGCAGCATTAATTTGTTTTCTTTTAGCATCCCTATATACCCATAATGCCAAAAATGTCAATATAGAATAAGGTATTACTAAAAATATTAAGAGTAACAACGCTACCAAAAAATATAAATCACCTAAAACAGAAAAAATCATAAATATCATTTTCTTTTCCTCTCTAATAGTTTATTTTACTTATGTACTTTTTTATTTTTTACTATTTTTGATGGCTTGTGTGGTTCTTAATTTCTTCAATTTTAGGGAAATTTTTTTTTGGTGGGGCATGTTCTACTACCATTTTAATCATTGAATTAAATTTTTTTAGATTTCTGAAAATTTTAGTATTTTCTTTAGATTACTGATATTTACCTTGTTTAAGAGACTAAAAAACAATTTTACAAAAGTTAATTATGTGTCAATAATTACTTAGTTTAAATTTTAAAACATTAGTTTTTGAACGCATTATGAAAAGCACTGAAAATAATGAAAAGATAGGATCTGAGAGCTCGGAGAATCAAGGAGAAAAAACGAAAAAACCTAGGAAACAACCAAAAAAAACGCAAGGCCAAATTATTCAAGAAGCTCTAGGTTTGGGGCCTACAGATATCCAAGATGTTGAGAAGAAGCTCTTTATTGTTCGATTTGTAGATTATTTCTCTGAAGAAACCTTTGATTTCATCTTTAAGGATAGCACTTTAAACCAATATGTAAAACAAATTACAACACATATAAATGAGTTTAGTGAAGGAAGGGAAGAAGATAGAATTTTAAAACAAAGTTTCGAATCAAAAGGAATTTTGGATATTGTAAACACGCTAAAACAAAAAGCAGAAGAGCTTGCTCTTAGTAAAGGCATGAATAGTTCAATGGATAAACGATTGCGGAAGTTAACTCTGTTAATTACATTACCATTATTTGCTGCCATCTTGGTAATATCATTTATCCTGGCTTTTCCTATTTTCGTTCTCTTTCCGGTCTTATGTGTCTTTTGTATGTTACCTCAATTAATTAAAGGTAATGTCGTTAAGAAATGGTTTGCATTTAAAGAGCAGAATAAGAATGAGATTTATTCTGAAAATCGAGAAGAAATAATGATTTTAAAGAATTTTGCAGGGGAATTATTGGATAACATTAGATCAAGACTTATAGAATTAAGAGTACCTCTTCAGTTAATAAAATTTGTGCTCCATAGTAGAGATTATGATAATCTAAACCTAATTAATCAAAAAGATATAAGAGGAACGATGCAATATTTTTATACTTTTGAATACCCCCCAGATGTGGAACCATTTCCAATACCACAGCAGCTTCTAGAATATCAAGGACCTATAATCTCTGAAAAAAAGAAAGCAGAAAAAATGGAGAAAAATTTTATTGTACTTACAGATATGAAAGGCAGAGATGGAGTTATTAATTATTTTGTACCAGCGCTCAAAGATAAATTCGCTGAAAAGATTAATGATATGTTAAATAACTCTGAATTTAGTAAATCTCCAAAAAAATTTAAAGAAATTTTATCCGATTATTCAGAAAATATGGCAATTTATTGTATATGTGGAGAAATTGCTGAAATTAGTAATGTCCAAATTTGCAATTGGAAAAATCAATTCAAATTTTACCTATTTGAAGGAAAGGAATGTAATTGTGGAGAATCAGTATATGCACTCTCTCTAATGGACGAATCTGATGAAATTCCTGAAGAACTCAAAGATATTTTCTTAAATTAGATTTTTATTTCTTTTTTATTTTTGAATACCACTCAAAAAGTAATTTATATCCCCGAACAGCTCGTTCAATCTCATTTTCAAAAGCAGGTATTTTTAATTCTGAAGCAGTTTTGATAACTCTTTTAGCGCCATCATGTTCTGCTTGAATCAAAACAGTAATTAATGGTTTATTTGGAAATGATTTTTTAATATTAGCAAAAATATTAAAGTCAAATTCGATTTCAATGAAGAATTCTAAAGCTAAAATTAATCCATCAACAGCTTCATCTTTTAACAGAGCTTTTGAGGATATATTGTAGATTTCACAGATTTTTGTACCTACAAACTTTTCTGGAGGCCAATAATCAACAGGATTTCCTAATTTACATGTAGAACCTCCTACTTTATCAAGAATAATCTTTTTATGTTCTTGACTCACTTTAGCCAGTGATAATCCTTGTTTTCTCATTTCTTTAACAATTAAATAAATCGCTCCCGAGCTTGGTCCGATTATCCCTAAATTAACACCTTTAGGTTCTGGACACCATAAAAATATTTTCGCAAAATCAAAAAGCTCAATATAATTTAATACACTAATTCCACCAGCGTTAATTAACTCAGTTTCTTTTGATTCATCCTTTCCTACATAAAAAAATAGTACTGGTTTTATTGGTGCAATATCTTTTACTACTCTGATGATATCGTTTGTGATTTCTCTTAAAAAAACTGAAATTACTTTAGTCGTTTCATCTTCTTTAAAATACTCTAATACATCTGCATCATTAATATCAAATCCATATCCTAAATGAATCACCTTTGAAATGGGTAACTCTTGAGATGGTGCCCACCAACCCATAGCACCAGCTAATCCTCCCGATTGGGCAATAAAACTAACCCCTTCTTTAATTTTTCGATGTTTTCGCATAAGATACTGTCTTACGGGGATTATTGAGGTAGTAAAATTATGATTAAAATTAATAATCCCTATCATTGAAGGTCCCATATAGGATACACCATATTTTTTACTAATTTCGTTTAAATTTTGTATTAATATGGGATCCTCTGTTTCAATTCTCAACTCTGATTCAATAGCAATATTTTTGACTCCAAATTTCGCTACTTTTTCGAAGATTTGTTCAATCTGTTTCCCTACAACGATTACTGCCAGCTCTGGAATTTCAGGTAACTCATCTAAAGAATGATATGATTTTATTCCTAAAATCTCATCAGCGTTAGGATTCAGTATATATAAATTCCCTCTATAAAAAATTTCTAAAAGATTCTTTAGAATGGTGTAACTAAAGGTATAAGCTTTTCTTGATACACCAACTATTAATATACTTTTCGGGTTAAAGAAAGGTTCGAGATCTTTCAAAATAAATATTCAGATGATTTTTATATTTATAGAATTTTGGAATATTAACACTTTATAATATTTTATAATTTAACTAGATTTATTTAAGTGTTTCACATAATCTATAAATAATCACTTCAATAATTCTTTAAAATGACAGTTGTTTTGGGTCTAATATTCGGAATTGTCAATACTTTAGTTTTGCATCTTGCTAAGGCTATGGAACGTCATGGTATTGAAATTTTTTCCAGAAAGAAATCTTTTAAAGAAAAAGGGAAAAAACCTCTAATCTACATAATTGGCTTTGTATTAAATAACACAGTAGTGATTTGGCAGATTATAGGCACAACCTTTGCTTCAGCTGCCGTATTTTCTAGTGTTTTTGGTTTAGGATTAATTTTATTAATGCTTTATTCTCATTATATATTACATGAAGAGATTGACATAACCGAATTAATAGGAGCCATATTGATCATTATTGGAACAACAATGGTTGGATTTTTTTATATAATGGAACCACAAATAACAGGGACTATCAACTATGTGAATTTCTTTATGCTTATATTAATAATGATTGTACTATTTTCAGTTCTTATAGGGTTTTCATGGAAAACCAAAATTGCTATTGCATTTATTTTTGGTGCGGTAGCAGGAACTCTGGGTGGAATGGATAATGTGTTAAAAAGAATTGGATTGACCTCCAGCAATTTTATTGAAGCTTTTGCGGGAGTTTTTCAGTTAGAACTTGATAGTTTCATTTTTCTATTTAGCTTCCTTGCTGGTTTTTTTGGAATGATATTAACCCAAATAGGATTTGCTAAGGGTGCGGATGCATCAAGATTAGTACCCATGTATAATTCATTGTATATAGTAGCACCAGTTCTTTTTGAATTAGTAATTATAAATGGAGCAATAGTATCGATGGGAATAACATTTTCAATTATAATTATAATTATTGGAGTTTTTATGATGAATATTTTTAAGAAAACAGAAAATAACCCACAAAAAAAGATAATTCTGGAGTAGATTCAAAAAGTTATATATCCTAAGCTTCAGCTAATTCTAATTCATAAATTGGTATTTCTTTTCTTCTTTTATCATCATATAATGGCAAGCCTGCTTGTTTTAATAATTCTGGAGTTTTATATTTCAGAATTACAATCTGACAAGAACTAGCTATTTTCATTGATGCCACTCTTAATCGATCTCTAATTAATGGAAGGTTTCTTATATATGTTCCTACATCAACAACAATTTGTCCTGCTCTAACTCTCGCGCATACTCCAGTAGACCTTCCAAAAGAGTTTCTCATTCCGGATTGTACACGATCTGCTCCGGCAAATGCTAACATTCTATTCTCTCTGTACTTTTGAAATGGTTTTGGCCGTACTCGAAGTCGATAATTTTGTCGTCCGAGCTTTCTTTGAAGAACACCATTGATAGTGATTCTAATCGCCTCCAGAGCATTTGAAGAGATTTGTATTTGAGAATTGACTTTCAAACCTACGACAAGTTCAAAATTTTCCCAAGGCATTTCTTTGTTTCCGCCCCAATACCTTACTATCTTGCTCTGTGCCCCACCACGTGCATATTCGCGTCTGCGATTTGAAGATCTTTTATATTGAAAAGGTCTTCTACTCCATTTGCTATAACAGTGCCAGGGTCTCTTATGTGCGATGTCTAATCACCTTTTTAGCTAATTATTTCTAATATTATTAAAGATCGGTAAATTTAGTCAAACTAAATTTTTTTATTATAATTGTTTAAAATATCTTATTTCTAATAAGTTTTATTATGATTAAGGTGAGACATTATCATTTTTACTCATTTATTGGACATCTGAGATCACAATTTTTTAACCATATACCTGGAATTAATTTATAGCGAGTTTTTTGAGTATATTCCTTATAGCCTTCAAGTCGCTCATTTAGCATTTTGTCCTCTCGAATTGTGCGGAGAATTATAATTATGACTATAAACATACATGGTATTAAAGAAAACAACGACCCGAGAGCAAAACAATGAGAAATGTATAAAACAATAACAGTAAAAATTATTTTAGCTATTGTAAGAGAAAAAGAATAATAAAAAAAATAAAGATTATTATTAAAATAATTTATTTTTTCTTGAATTCATTTGGTTTTCCACCAGATGCAAGGAATTCAGCATATTTTTTCAAACTTTTTAAAAGCATTTCTCCGGCTATTCCTAAAATAGGTTCTTGGTTTGCATCATCAAATTCCGACCAAATTGTAGCTTCTACGATCTCTCCTTTAGGGTTTAAAATGTATCCTAAACTTGTCATAGGACTTCCTTCTTGAGTTGCGGAGAGACTATTAGGAGGGTCTGTTTTCATACGGGTAGAAGTCACATCTCCGACATTGGTTTTGAAAAAGTAATGGCCTTTACCAAGTTTTTTTACCTCATTTACCACAATATTCCATCTTGCATAATCATCATCGTCGTCTATAATTTTGAAAATTGTTTTTTGGGGTGCTTTAATATCTATTTTTCTTTCAACTTTAGGCATTAATCAATCACTAAAAATATTTCTTTTAATTTAATGTAAAGAGAGATTGTTTCGGGTTATTAATAAAATTTTTGATTCAAATTTTTTTTCAATAATACTCAAAATTAAATAAGCTCCACATTTAAGTCTCATAAAGAATAATTAATGATGGCTAGCTCAATAAAAATCTAAAAATTATTTGATTACTAGAGAGAGATCTATGATCGATATTGAAACAGCATTGAATCAGAAAACCGAACTCTTATGTAAGGGATTATATTTAGATAGTAAATTAATCCCTCAGTATAGAGAACAAGGAATTGAAATTGATTTCGGAAGAAAAGGTGGAGCTGGACCCTCTGGAGGAAGATATTTTCTATTAGATGATGATGTCACGTTAGTAAATGTCGCACTCTGGAATAATCCTAACAAAACCGAATTATTTTTAAAAGAGAATAATGGAAGTTTCTTCGAAATTTATAATAATAAAAATAAAAATAGTATTGGAAAGTTAAAGTTAATTCAAAATCCACAATTCTACAAACCCGAATTTAAAACTTCAGACGGAATTCCAATGAAAAAGATAGCTCTAGTACATGGAATAGACTGTTTAGCAAGCACAATATATCAGAAATGTGTATATTGGGCTTGTGGAGAGGCATGTACTTTCTGCGGTATTGAAATAAGTTTGCAAAATGATGCAACTATTGAAGAGAAAACTGCTGACCAGATGTCAGAAGTTATTACTGCTGCTAAAAAAGAGGGAAGGTGTGCTCATATGACTTTAACTAGTGGAACGGATGAAACTATTGATAAAGGGGCAAATAGATATATTGAATTACTAAAAGGCGTAAAAAGGAATCACCCAGATATACCTATACATGTTCAAATTGAAGCTTTAGAAGATTTAGAATATATCAATAAATTAAAGGAAGCTGGAGCTGATACAATTGGTATCCATATTGAAGTACTAAATGAGAAAATCAGAAGAGAAATTACACCTGGAAAATATCACTTATCCTATAACACATTTGAGAGAAATTGGAAGCACGCAATAAACTTATTCGGAAAAAATCAGGTTAGTAGTTATATTTTAACGGGATTTGGAGAATCTACATCCGATTTTTTAGGAGATATAGAAAAAATAATCTCAATTGGAGTTATTCCATACATTACACCCGTAAGATCCATTCCGGGGAAAAAAAATTTACCCATTACAGATTTTAATGATTTAATAAAAATATATAGGGAAAGTGCCGTATTAATGAAACAATATGGTGTTAATCCTTTAGAGAACCGAGCGGGCTGTGTGAGATGCGGGGGATGCTCTGCAATTAAAGAAGCTTATAAAGCAACTTAAACTTTAAAATAGGTATTGCTTTTTTATAAAATTAATATCATATTTCAAATTATATACTAATATCATGTTGTTAAAAGGAAAAAATGTTGTTATTACTGGTTCAGGTAGAGGTATTGGAAAAGCATTAGCAATAGCTTGTGCAAAAGAGGGAGCTAATGTAGGATTAACTTCAAGAACTCTTGGAGAATTAAATAACACTAAAAAAGAAATTGAAGAATTGGGAAATAGAGTAAAAATAGTTGTAAAACCAGCAGATATTACTAAATTTGAAGAAGTTGAGAAAGCATTTAAAGAATTTAATAATGAATTAGGTTTACTTAACGGTGTTATTGCTAACGCTGGATATTCTCGCATGTGGACCACTCATGAGTTTATAAACGAAAAGTTTGCTGAAATCTTGAACATAAATGTGCTCGGAGTCTTCTATACATTTAAAGCGGCTTACCCATACATGAAAAAAGATGATAAGAAGGATAAAGCAAGGTTTATAATTACTGGAAGCGAAGCGTATCCAAATGCTCCATCGAAACTTACAGCATATGTTGCAACTAAATATGCGGTCGTAGGAATGCAAAAAGCAATGGCAGCAGAATATAAAAGAGAGAACATTAATTTTTCAATGGTTCTACCAACGCAAGTAGATACGAGTCTCTTGAGAGGAAAGAAAGCGGGAGATGGGAGCAAACCAGAACATGTATTAAATCCTTGGGATCTAAATGATTATTATATATTTCTCTTGACTGAGAATGCTAATAGAATTAATAATGGTTTAATCTTTAGTTATGACTTTCAAGAAGTTAAGAAAGTATTAACTGAAGCACCTTCTGGTAAAAAGGAAAATTGGGAGGTTTTCAAAGACTATTTTAAGGAAAGAGCTCCAAAAAGTTATGATAACGTTAAAGATTATGGAAAGCTCGTCGATTTTATTATTTCTCGTTCCTAATAACAAAGTTTAGCTATTCAGTTTAATCATTCAGGTTTGAGTTTTTACTCTCATAAATAAAAAATGATTTTGCAAAATAGCAAAACTTACGTGAAATTAAACAATTTTCTAGCTTTATCAACTGTACCGGAATCAAATTTCCTAAATAAAGCATAAGCAGCAATTGGCACGACACATCCACAATTTTCACATAAAAGTGGTGAATTTCCCATGACGCAAAACTTTTGTGTTCCATCAGGATAGAAACTTTTTATTTGCCCAGTTTTGAATATGCAATATGGCACAAATTCTTTTGATAGGTATACTTCTAACATTTTTTTGGAATAGAAAATAAAATTTCCATATTCACGCATTACTTTTAAAATGTCTTTTATTGTCTTTTTTAATATATTACCTTTTAATAAAAGCGGACTGTCAGGATAGTCGGTATATAATTGAAAGATTAATCCAGAAGCACCATTATCATAAGCAATTTTAGCAATATCTTCAATTTCTTTGTAATTTAATGTCATGATGGCTGATGTAACAACCGGATTATTCTCCCGAATGTTCTGTATGACTTTATCAAAAATCTTTGCTCCTCTTATCATATCATGAGTTTCCTTGGTACCATCTATACTTACCCAGTATTTCGGTTGTTTATACCCACTAAATCGGGGTATTTTAATCACTCCATTTGATACAACCTGAACTGAGGGAAAAATTTTAATCGCTTCTTTTATAACATCCATTCTTAAAGTAGGCTCTCCACCGGTTAAAACTGCTATTTTTGTTCCTAACTTTCTATGGTATTTAAAAACTTTAATCCATTCTTCGTCCGATAATTCATTTCTTTTGTTTTTTAATTCCGTTGTTGATGAGAAAAAATAACAATGCTTGCATTTTAAGTTACATTGCCAAGTTATATCATAATTCACATATAACGGAACATTTCTTACTATTGACTGTAAAAATGATGGACCCATGGAAATTAGACTTATTATATTTTTCACAGTAAATAGTGTCATAATCATATTAAGATTCGAAGTTTTAAAAATAAGTCTTAAAAATGAAAGAGAAATTTGTGAACGAGCTATTGCGGACTTTTTTAAAAAAATGCCCTTCTTGTAAATTAAGTACGATCAAGAAATTTAACTATCATTTCAGAGAAATTTCAGATTTTATTGCACCTCTCACTTGTCGTTGTGTTCATTCTTCCTTCTCGTTATTAATAATTATAACTTTAAATTTAATTTCTATTTTTAACAATCTTATTTTTTCATTGAAAAGAATAAAATAAAGTTAAAATAATTTTAAACTCTTATCTAATTGAAGAATCAACATTTATAGAATAATAGATTAAACTTTCAAGTTAACCTTAGAGAGATTATTTTTATGACTGAATTTGATAATATTAAACAAGAAATGGAAGAGTGGGAGAATTCTATTTCATTAAAAAAAGAAAGAAAGCAAAGTTTCAGAAACTTATCTGAAATCGAAATTAAAAGATTATATACTCCTAATGATATTAAAGATTTTAATTATGCCCTTGACTTAGGATTTCCAGGGCAATATCCCTTCACAAGGGGTTCATATCCCAATATGTATCGAGGACAATTGTGGACAATGCGTCAATTCGCAGGGTTTGGTAATGCAGAACAAACCAATGAAAGATATAAATTTTTAATAGATCACGGTAATACTGGGTTAAGTGTTGCTTTTAGTTTGCATACTATTTATGGGATTGAAGCGACTGACCCAAGAGCCTTAGGAGAAATTGGGAAAGAAGGTGTTGCAATAGATTCTCTAAAAGATATGGAAACTTTATTTAAGGGTATAGATCTTTCAAAAATAAGTACATCTATGACAATAAACGGCCCTGCCTCAATTTTATTGGCTTTATATATTGTGACTGCTGAAAAACAGGGTCACACTCCAGAACAGTTGAGAGGAACTATTCAAAATGATATTTTAAAAGAATATATTGCTCAAAAGTCTTGGATTTTTCCTCCAGAACCTTCCATGCGTATCATTATTGATACAATTGAGTATTGTAAAAAACATGTTCCTCAATGGTATACAATTAGTATTAGTGGATATCATATAAGGGAAGCAGGATCAACAGCAGTTCAAGAATTAGCATTTACATTGGCAGATGGATTTGCTTATGTAGAAGCTGCCCTCGAGAGAGGTTTAGATATTGATGATTTTGCACCTCGTTTATCCTTTTTTTTCAATTCTCATAATAATTTTTTTGAAGAAATTTGTAAATATAGAGCTGCTAGGCGGATATGGGCTAGACATATGAAAAACAGATACGGAGCAAAAACGCCCGAATCAATGCGATTACGATTTCATACTCAAACTGCTGGTGTGTCATTAGCAGCTCAAGAACCAGAAAATAATATTGCTAGAGTGACAATACAAGCGTTAGCTTCAGTTCTAGGAGGAACTCAATCCTTACATACTAATTCATTTGACGAAGCTTTATGTCTTCCCACAGAAAATGCTGTAAAAATAGCTTTAAGAACGCAACAAATAATCGCTCATGAGTCAGGTGTAACAGATACAGTTGATCCATTAGCAGGTTCTTATTATGTAGAATGGCTTACCAATAAGATGGAAGAAGAAGCGGAAAATTATTTTAAAAGGATTGAGGATCTTGGCGGCGTAGTTCCAGCAATAAAAGCCAATTTCTTTCAAAAAGAAATTGCTAATGCTTCTTATAAATATCAACGAGAAGTCGAGAATAAAGAGAGAACAATTGTAGCTGTAAATCAATTTGAGCAAAAAGAACCATGCTCAGTTCCGCTTTTAAAAATTGATGAAAAGGTTGCGAGTGAGCAAATAAGAAAACTCAATAAATTAAAAGAAGAAAGAAATAATGATAAAGTACAAGAAAAACTAGAACGACTAAAAGTAGCAGCCCGAGGAACAGAAAATTTAATGCCATTTATTATAGATGCTGTCCGGGAATATACTTCTATTGGAGAAATTATAAATGCTTTGACAGAAGTCTTTGGTACTTATCATGAAGATTCAATTTTTTAAGATGTGATTATAAATGTCAGTTGGAAGAAAAATAAAAGTTCTTGTATGTAAACCAGGTTTAGATGGTCATGATAGGGGCGCAAAAGTTCTTGCAAGAGCCTTAAGAGATGCTGGGATGGAAGTTATTTATACAGGGATACATCAAACTCCTGATGATGTTGTAAATACTGTTATCCAAGAAGACCCTGATGCGGTAATGTTAAGTATGTTGTCCGGGGCTCATAATGCCCTATGTCCTTTAATAACGGAAAAATTAAAAGAAAATGGGATAGATGACGTTCTTGTAGCTGTAGGAGGAATTATCCCCGATGAAGATAAAGAATTTCTAGAAAAACATGGTTTAAAAGGATTCTATGGTCCAGGCACTGATCTAAAAACTATTGTTGAATTTGTTAAAAATAATTTGAAAAGATAATACTCGATGGATTATTCTAATTTTATTTCTCTTTTATTAAAAGGAAACCCTAGAGCAACAGCACGTTTAATTACTTTTGCAGAAAATGATATGGATGCCGCTGAAAAAATAGTAAATTCTATTTATGAACATACTGGTAATGCTTATATTCTTGGTATTACAGGGGCTCCAGGAACGGGCAAGTCAACTTTTATTTCAACCTTAACTAAAAGTTTTATCAATCAAGGAAAAAAAATTGGCATAATCTGTGTTGATCCTACTTCTCCTTTGACTGGTGGCGCTCTTTTAGGAGATAGAATACGAATGAAACAAAACTTTTCTGTAAATAACGTTTTTATTAGAAGCATGGCAAATAGGGAACAACTTGGAGGCCTCGCTCGAGCTACAGAGGATGTAATTAAAATTCTCGATGCTTATGGCTGCGACATTATAATCGTTGAAACGGTTGGAGTTGGACAATCTGAAGTCGATATCTTTAAATCTGCACAGACTGTTGTAGTTTTATTAGTCCCCGGATTGGGAGATGATATTCAGGCAATAAAATCGGGTATCATGGAAATTACGGATATATTTGTAGTAAACAAAATGGATTTGCCAGGAGCAGATAAGAAAATTGCTGAAATACAGCAAATGTTAGAATTTAGAAAAAATTATAAATATGATTCAAAGGATTTCAGTGAAAAATACCTGAAAATTGACCTGTGGACCCCCGAAATCACAAAAGTAAATTCCAAAACTGGTGAAAATTTCAATGAGTTCCTTGAATTAATAAAAAAGCATGAATTCTTCTTAAAAGAATCAGGAGTTATTTCGAATTATATGAAAAATAGGATTACAAATGAGACCTTACAGATTTTAAAACACAAATTAACTGAAAAAGTTGAAAAATTACTCAATTCTGACAGAGAAATTGGAAAATATATAGATCAAGCTATTCAGAAATCGTTGGATCCTTATTCTATGGCAAACTTAATAATTAAGATGCTAGGGCTTGAAAAGGAATAATAAAAAGCATGAGAAATAGTAAGTTCAGTTATTTTTTGTTATAATCTTAATGGGTGAAAAAGAAATATTTATAATTGTTTTCATCTTGCTAACTAAATAATTAAATATTTTTAAGGATTTTATAAAAATGAAAAATTTGGCTTTTTCAGGTAATAATCTTTTAATTTATCGTGTAATCTTTGCTTCGTTAAGTTGGTTTACATTAATAGCCAGTGCTTTAATCTATACCTTTACTTATGGAACAATTCTTCCTTGGTTTAATAGCTTTAAAGCTTTCACTATGCAAACAAATTTAATGGTCACTATATGGTTTACATTAGCAATTGTTTGGCATAATAAACCCGAATCTCTTGAAAAAATTATGGGCCCTCTAAAAGGGGCTTTTACTATGTATATAACAATAACCTTCGTGGTCTTTGCAATTCTTTTGAGTCCCTTTTACCAACCAACAGGATTCGCAGCATTTAGTAATCTAGTTCTACATTATATTACTCCAATCGCATTCATCCTCGATTGGGTATTAACAGAAACTAAATTGAGATATAGATGGAACTATTTACTCTATTGGATTATATATCCATTATGTTATATTATATTTGCAGTTATCCATGGCACATTCACGGGTAGTTATTTATATTATTTTCTAGACATCAACGCACTCGGTATCTTAGGGTTTGTTATGTTCGTCTCAATTTTAATCGCATTTGGTCTAGCTTTGGGATGTCTATATATATGGATTAATAGAAAAAGAACTAGCGACTAAATAATAAACAAAATCTCATTTTTTTTAAACAAATTAAAGTGTTGAGACCTAGCTACTTTTTTTTTTTTTAGGGTCAATCCATTCAGAGTAGATCTCTATAATTGTTAATGATTTTGTCTTATGACATTTTTCACATTCATCTTCTGTTAATTTTTTAAATACATAATCTCCAGGTTTAAATGTACGTGAAAAACTCTCAGAACAGCTTTTACATTTAATTACACTGTGCTTTTTTTCAACAAACCTTTTTTTTCTGTCTAGGATATCCCCTATCGCCGGAATAGCTGGAAGTTGAGGCTCTTCTGCCATTTTTTAATTTCAGCTCTAAATTTTAATGTAATTTTTTTAAGCTATTTCTTAGTTTTATTTATTTTTTATAACATAGGAAACCTATTAATCTTTTAGGTTAAATAATATAAATTTCACATAATTGAATTATGAACTTTCCTTATCCTCTTTTTTCTTATGTTTTTTGTGCTTTTCTTCTTTTCCTTTTTTTTCCTCTGTTTCTTTATGTTCAATTATTTCTTCTTCTTTTATTGGTACTTCGCTTTCCTCATCTTCAAGTTCTTTTTCTTCAGGTTTTGGTTTGGGAGGTTTAGGTCTACGAGAGATTATAATTTTAGCATAACGGATAATCTCTTTACCATATTTGAAACCATCTTGGACTATTTCTAATATCCTATTTTCTGGAACATCTTCTTTTTCGATAGAAGTTAATGCTTCATGTATACTATAATCAAATTCATCATTAATTTCAACTTTTATTGGCTCAGAACCATAAGATTTGAATATATTCATAAATTGGGTGTAAAATCCATCAATGATTTTTTTTTCCGCTTCGTTCGCACTCTCAAGGGCTTTTTTAAAAGAGTCATATAAAGGTAAGAAATTTCTTAAAACAGAACCAGTATATTCAATTCTCAGATTCTGTCGATTTTTATCCCATCTTTTTTGCGCATTTTCAAATTCAGCTTGCAGATGCATGATTTTATTCTTAGACTCACCAGTCTCTTTCTGTAATTTCTCAGTCTTTTCTTTTAATTCTTTTAATTGCTTTTCAAGATTTTCCTTTTCCTTGACTAAATCTTCTTTAGAAAAATAATCCAATTCATAATGCTCTTTTTCTTCTAATCTTTTTACTTCTTCACCAGATGTCTCACTTTTGATATTTTCCTGTTCTTCTGCTGACTTAATATCAGAAGATATGTCTTGTTCAACTTCTTCTTTTAAATCATTGTCATTACTGTCTGCCATACCAGTTCCCCTTTAATTCATAATTAATTGTATTGAATTATGTATATATGTTTTAAAATCGATAAACTTTTTTTAATTTTATGACTTAGAGATCTTTATAACTAAAATTTTTAATTATATTTAAATTACCTAACAATAGTAAATTCAAAATTAAAAATTAATAATATTTATTACAAATTAGTAAGATGAGATTACTATGAGTGAAGAAAAAGCTGAAAAGCCTAAAAGGAAGGAGAAAATCATTGGTATAGACTTAGGAACTTCAAATAGTGCTTGTGCAGTTCTGACTGGTACTGGTAAACCAGAGATAGTACCCGCTGCAGAAGGCAGAACGCTCGGAGGGAAGGCATTTCCATCTTATGTAGCTTTTGATGAGACGGGACGTAAAATTGTGGGAGAACCTGCTCGCCGACAAGCTGTAAGCAACCCCGATGGCACTATTACCGCGATTAAACGTAAAATGGGAACGACATACAAAGCAAAATTAAAAGTAGGAGATAACTGGCAAGAATTTTCTCCTGAGGAAATAAGCGCTATGATACTTAAAAAAATCAAAACTGACGCTTCTGCTTATTTAGGTGAAGAAGTATCTAAAGCGGTGATCACAGTCCCCGCATATTTTAATGACGCTCAACGTACTGCTACAAAAAACGCAGGCGAAATTGCGGGTTTAGAAGTTGTAAGAATGATCAATGAACCCACAGCTGCATGTTTAGCTTATGGTTTAGATAAAGACACTAAAGATAAGTTGATGAAAATATGCGTGCTTGATCTTGGTGGCGGTACTTTCGATATAACAATAATGGAATACGGCGAAGGCGTCGTAGAGGTCCTTTCCACAGCGGGAGATACTCAACTCGGTGGTACTGATATGGATAATCAGATAATTGATTGGGTGACTGAAGAATTTAAAAAGAAAGAAGGAATCGATTTAAAGGGCGACAGTAAAGCATGGATAAGAATCAAAGACGCAGGTGAAAAAGCAAAAATAGAATTATCCACAGCTTTGAGTACTACGATCAATCTGCCATATATTTCACAGAAAGGAGGAAATCCCGTTCATTTAACTATGGAACTCACAAGAGCAAAATTAGAATCTTTAATCGAACCGACTCTTAAGCGACTCGATCCAATTATGCAAAGAGCAACCTCAGATGCGAAATTATCTGCTATTAATATTGATAAAGTTATTTTAGTGGGGGGACCCACAAGAATGCCGTCTGTCCAACAAAGATTCAAGAAATTTTTTGGCGGAAAAGAACCTGAACATTCAGTTGATCCAATGGAATGTGTTGCTATTGGAGCATCAATACAAGGGGGTATAATCGCTGGAGATGTAGAAGATTTATTACTCTTAGATGTCACACCACTTTCATTAGGGGTTGAAACATTAGGCGGTGTGTTCACTAAATTAATTGAACGGAATAGCACAATTCCTACAGAGAAAAGTCAAGTATTTAGTACAGCAGCAGATAATCAACCTGCGGTTACTATAAATATACTTCAAGGAGAGAGAGCAATGTCCAAAGACAATATTTCTTTGGGTATGTTTCATTTAACAGGTATTCCACCTGCGCCTCGAGGTATTCCACAAATAGAGGTAAAATTCTCTATTGATGCTGATGGTATTGTTCATGTTACTGCGAAAGATTTAGGAACAGGAAAGGAAACGGGGATTACTGTTACAGGTGCGCGAGGGTTAACTCCAGAAGAAATTAAAGAAAAAGTGCAGACTGCTGAACAATTTGAAGAAGAAGATAAAAAGATTAGAGACTTAGTAGAAGCTAAAAATACTGCTGATTCTATGATTTATCAAACTCGGAAATTAATGGAAGATAATAAAGACAAGATTCAAGAAAATGAAAAGCAAGAAATCGAAGCTGCTATAACATCATTGGAAGAAGATATTAAAAGTGATGATGTACAAAGAATTAAGTTAGGGATCGAAAATCTACAGAAATCTATGTATAGTTTTTCTCAAAGAATTTATCAAACTCAGTCTCAAGATCAGGTATACCAACAAGCTGCTGAACAAGCTCAGCGTGCAGCAAGTGGTATGGGTGGTGTTCCTCCAGGTGGAATGGGAGGTGCTCCTCCAGGTGGTATGGGTGGTGAAACTGGTGCTGGTGGTGCTACTTATAAAAAAGATAAAGATAAGGAAGAAGATAAGAAAAAGAAAGTTGTGGATGTTGATTGGGACGAAGATTAATTAATATAGTTTTTTCTTATATTCCATTATTTTTTTATATTTTTAATTATCACTCTAATATATTTAACTTTTAAGTAAATGTTGTCCTAATGAAATTCTGAGTTCTTTAAATGATGAACTCTTCACTATTTTATAAAAAAAAGGAAAACTACTTTTTTAGTAATGTGCCTATTAAAGTTATAATAAATGCACCAATTGCAATAAAAAAACCATTACCCAGTCTCCAAGCCCAAAATCCTAGAGCACCTAGATTTTCACTACCAAAAAACACTGTATAATTCGCTCCAGTCAAGAAATTTAATCCTTCTAAAATGTTTTCAAAATCTTCAATTACCGCAAGCCCATAGCAAAATAGTCCTAACCCACCAATCATAAGAATGGCAAATAGGATAGAATAACTCCTTTTTTCTTTAATGGCAGAAATAACAACACACAAAGAAGATAATAAAAATATAATCCCTCCAATTAGAAGTAAAGGCCCATAGAACTCTATATTACTATTTCCAGTATTGCTTGAGTATCCAAAAGGACTAATATAACCAGCTCCATCAAATATTGCTAAATAATTTTCAACAGTTACTTCCCACCAACCAAGTGAAGGTTCAAATACCCATAGAATAGCTGCAAATATTCCAATTAGTCCTCCAATTATGACGACAATTTTATTCATAATAATTATCGATAATGAAATTTGAGAGAATTAGAAATTTATAATACATTTATTTTATAATAATATATAATTTTCTATAAGTATTTGTTCTCTTTCAGTTTATAAATAATTCCACAATTAATTTACTTAATAGTCTATTATCTAAAAAATTAAATTTCATAAGCAGTTTTAGTCACTTGAATATTGAACTTATTCAATAATAATAGGAATCTTAGAAATTATGAGTTCTGGCAATAAAAGCGATTACTATGAAGTTCTTGGTGTAAGTCAAAAATGCTATAAAATCATTGGAAGAAGATATTAAAAGTGATGATGTACAAAGAATTAAGTTAGGGATCGAGAATATACAGAAGTCTATGTATGCTTTTTTCAAAGAATTTATCAAGCTCAAGATCAGGTATACCAACAAGCCGCTGAAAAAGTTTAACGCGCTGCAGGGGGTATGGGTGGTGCTCCCCCTGGCGAAACAGGTGCAGGTGGTGCAACATACAAGAAAGAAAAAGAAGAAGACAAGAAGAAGAAAGTTGTGGATGTTGATTGGGACGAAGATTAAATCCCAATTATCATTTTCATAAATAGTTTTGATATTTTCTTAAAATTTATTATTTTTTTTGATTAATTATCTTTTATATTTAATCTATCTTATGGGAAAAATCAAATATAGATTGCAAGTGTACAAAAATTAAGTTCTTTTATGACGTAAGAGAAGAATAATTATAGCTAGACCAGAAAGAATTATAATTGCTGTAAGTGGAATAATCCAAATAAGAATGTTGTTATCTTTAATTTCGATACAATCATTATTCTCATATATATTATAGCCTTTAGAATCGTCTGATTCTGTATAACATTTTCTATTATAATGAAGAATATTGTCAGTAATTTGATTTCCATACGAAGAATTAAAGAGGGATATTCCATAATAATTATAATTTATGGTGTTTTGAAAGACATTATTTAATATAGATTCTACTATCTTAATCCCGTAATAATTTTCGTTAATCTGGTTATTTGAAATTTGAATTTCTCTACTGAAATATAATTCAAGCCCTCCATTTTTATTGTTATTTAAACTGTTATTGATTATATTATTTTCTTTAGTGATATTAAGCATTATACCGCAGAAATTATTATTTACTATATTTTCTGAAATCACATTATACATACAAGACTGTACATATAGAGGGTCATCCCATGGAGTAATCATTGTATCTATACGTCCTTCTAAATGAATTCCATTACCTTTATTATTGCTACAATTATTATGAGAGATAGTATTATAAACAGCTTCATCTAAGAATATACCTATACCATCATTATATTTTACTGAATTATAAGTTACTGAATTATTAGAACCCCAAGCGAGCCGTATCCCCCATCCCTTATTATAATCCACGTTATTTAATGAAATATTCAAATCTCCTATTCCATAAATGCCACATAAATTATTGTTTGTAATATTATTTTTTGAAATTATACATTCTCCCAATTCATAAATGCCGATTTGATTATTAACTATGCTATTTTGAAATATGGAATTATTATTCCCATAGTGAAAAATTCCACAAAAATTTTTTGAGCAATTATTTTTTATCAAATAACCATTACTAACATTCTGTAGTCTTATTCCCGCATCATAATTAAAAAAATTTTTCCCTGAATTATATAGGGTACAATTTTCGATTCGGAAGTATGCTTCAGAATTTTCAATACGTATACAGCTTCCTGTATTTCCACCGTTAATTATTAAATCTTCGATGACATAAGGATCAGAATAGGTACCCTCGCCAGAGCAGTTGCCGGCATTTTTGAAATCAACCCAATCTGAAGCTCCATTTATAAAGATTTTTCCAGATGACTCTGATGTTTTTAAGAATTTGTTTGTTGAATTGACTTTATAAATAGCTTCTCCATCAATATTGATATTATAGCAAATTAGAGGGAGTAAAACAAAATTAATTCCAAAAATCATAAAAATTATTACTTTAGTTTTAAACTTCAAATTCAAATGACTTCCTTGGATATTTGATAGATTTTCTAATACTAACTGCAGTAGGTCTTAATTTATAAATTTATACAAATTTATCAAAGGAATATATGAACTTAGATTAGTTTGATATTAAGGGACTAAATGAGCACTTAATATGAAAGTATTATTTATCTATTTCTGAATACCTAAAAAATTAAATTTTAGAAACTATTTTAATTACTTGAGTTTTAAATAAGTTTCATTATTCTAAGGGACTAAAGAATCATGAGTTCTAATAAACGAGATTACTATGAAGTTCTTGGCGTAAGTAAAGATGCGAGTTTAAACGATATTAAACTTGCTTATCGTCGCTTAGCGAGAAAACTTCATCCAGATTTAAATAAGACAGATCCAAAAGCAAAAGAGAAATTTATTGAACTTCAAGAAGCATATGAAGTTTTAAGTGATGAAAACAAAAGACAAAATTATGATAGGTTTGGCTTTAGCGGAGTACATGTTGATATGAGTGATTATTTCAGTGGTGGCATTCCGGGAATCGATGAATTACTAAAAAGTATTTTTGGTGGTTTTGGATCATTTGGTGGATTTGATGATTTTGGTTTTGGTGGTTTTGGTTCAAGGACAAGAGGAAGAAGTGCTCCACGTAGAGAAGTAGGACAAGATTTAGAAGAACATATTGAAATTACTTTTGAGGAAGCAATGTTTGGTGTAAAAAAAGATATTTCTATAGAAAGATATACACCCTGCGATGAATGCGAAGGAACTGGAGCAGAGGATCCCTCTAGTATTAAAAATTGCCCAGAATGCCAAGGAACGGGACGAATAAGGAAAATGTCACAATCTGGTTTTGGTACTATTATCCGGGAATCAGAATGCTATACTTGTAATGGTACGGGAAAAGTAATTGAGAAAAAATGTAAAATCTGTGGAGGAAAAAAAGTAGTCCCCGAAATAAAAACAATTCATGTCTCGATTCCGGAAGGGGTTGAAAATGGAGTTCACTTAAAGGTTCAAGGGGCGGGACATGTCCCATCTATTAACGCTATACCTGGAGATCTTTATTTAGGAATCAGAATAACTGGTGATGAAAAATTCATTCGAAGAGGAAACGATCTTTATACTCCTGTAAATGTTGATATTGTAACTGCTATAATTGGAGGAAAAATGAACGTTCCTACCTTAGATTATAAAGAAAAGAAATTAAAAGAAAAAGAATTGACAATTCCTCCTGGAACCCAACCTGGAACAGAGTTTCGCATAAAGAATCGAGGAGTGTCATATATACGAGGAAGAGGTCGAGGAGATCAATATGTAATAATAAATATTGAAATCCCTAGAAAGATCTCGGATAAACAAAAGGAACTATTACAAAAATTCAGAGAATTAGATAAATAAAGGACTAAAAAAAAGATTTTATTATAGTTTTCAACTACTATAAGTGAGAGTTAAGCCAGTTTATTACATCTTGAAAGACTTCTTCTCGATTGATTTCATTAAATATTTCATGCCGTGCACCTTGATAAAACTTATAGGTCACATCCTTAATACCATATTTTTTGTAACGATCAATCATACCTTGCACATATTTAGTTTTATTTCCTATAGGGCATTCAGAACCAGATATAAAAAATACTGGTAAATCTTTTGGTACTTTTTGTTCATTTTTTGCATTATACATTTTTTCGAATCCATATAGAAATTCTAACCAAAGACTGGCAGGACTAACAAAGCCACACCATGGATCATTAACATACTTTTGAACTTCATTTTTATCTCTACTGAGCCATTCAAATCCTGTAGCTCCTTCTTCATTTTGCCAATCATGATTGTTAGATTTAAAATTCATATCATGCATTTTTTGACTAGGCTCCGTAGCACCTAGTTTCTTCATTTCTCCCTTAATAATTAGCTTTCCAGCCTTAACTACTAAAGTTCTTACTTTCCCGTTAGTACCACTTAGAATACATCCTTTAATTTCATTTCCCCATTCTTGAATGTAATCTTGTGCAATCATAGCACCCCAAGAATGTCCTATTAAGAATAATGGAAGTTTAGGATTTTCTTTCTTTATTATATTTGATAATTCATGAACATCATTTACTACACCTCTCCAACCATTTGGTCCTAGAACACCAGCATTCCCTTTTAAAGTAGCTTCCGTTAAATCACCAGCGGTTAATCCGTGACCACGCTGATCATTTGCATAACAAATATATCCTGCTTTGCACAGAGCTTCTGCAACTCGAGTATATCTCTTAGCATGTTCTGCTAATCCATGAAGGATCTGGACTATTGCCTTAGGTTCTGTATCTGGTTCCCATTTATACACGAAAATTTTAATACCATCTTGATCTGTAAAATTAAATGTAGAAGTTTTCATATTTTCATCTCCATTTGTATTTTTTAACAATTAATTAATTATTTTATAATTTCATCTAAATTCTTACTATAATTAAAGTTTTAATTTATAAATTAAATGAGTAACAAAATACTTATTACCGGTTCACCTCAATGTGGTAAATCAACTTTAATATCAAACCTAATAGAATATTTTTCTAAGCAAAAATTTACAGTTTATGGCTTTCTAACTCCAGAAGTTAGGGAACATGGTAATCGAATTGGTTTTGATGCTGTTGACATTTATTCTGGGGAAAAATCTCCTTTAGCAAGAGTGGGACATTTCAATACTAAATTTAGATTAGGCAAATATAATATCTTTATTGATCAGTTTGATAGACTCCTTGAAAAATCTCTCAACTTAGATGGAAAAACAGTTGATTTGGTAGTGATTGACGAAATTGGGAAAATGGAACTTTTTTCAGAGATATTTCAAGACCTCATCAGGAAGATATTTAATAATAATATAACAATTATAGCTACAATAGGCTTAAATCTAAGACATCCGCTCAAAAATTATCTTTTAAACATCCCTTCTGTTCTCCTTATGAATTTAAATCGCCAAAATTCTCAATTTATTTTTAAAAAAGTAATTTCTGTAATCTCGTAAGTAAATTGAGTATATAAAAATAATAAATTTATAAATTAAGGCTTAGTTTTTCGCAAAACTTTAAATTTAGATTCTTTTTATCTTAATAGATAGGTTTTTTGATAAGTAATTTAAAAAGAGATATAAATGCTGTGGAAATGTGACAAATGTGGTCATCAATTTGAATTAGATGACTTCCCAGACGAGGGTTTTAGATGCCCTGGATGTGATGATAGTAATTGCACTTTTACCTTGGTTGAATAATCTCTTTTTTTAAAAAAAAAATTTTTAACTTGCTTTACTGGTTCTTAAAATCAATTTTTTCTATATGAAATGAAAATAGAGTAAAATGGAATCGATCTATTCAACTAATAAATGATTTGATAAACAATACGTCACTCCAAACTATTCATAGTACGTATATGTGAAAATTTATAAGTTTGAATCTATGTTAATATTGTATGAGATCTAATAAAAAATATCAACGGGGGATATTTTTACTATTTTTACTTCTTATTATGATTTCGGGTATACCGCTAGTTAAAAATATATCTAAGAAGGATTCAGTCGATAAAAATGAGATTTCAACAAGTCAACCCGATGATCCATTCGAACCGAATGATGATTTTTGGTCTGCTAAAGATATAAATTCTGAGCAACGAAAATGGTTGAATTTAATTCAAGAAGACGATGATTGGTTTAAATTTGATATATTTCCCGGCTTTGAACGTGTAATAGTTAAAATTATTTATTTAGTTGCAGATGGCAATATAGGTATTAACCTTTATGATGAGTATTATTCATATATTTATGGAATAGATTATTACGCTGATTGTGAATTTCTTGATTATATTGTTCCTACTCCTGGAACTTACTATCTTTACATTTATGGTTACAATTATGGAACTCCTTATGAATTGTTATGGGATGCTCTTAATAATAGTATTACATATGATGATAATTTTGAACCAAACAATAATAATACCCAAGCAGATACATATGCAGATCTTTCTTTTAATAGAGGAGAGTGGTTAAGTAGCATAAAAGGGCTCGGAATTCAATATGATTACGATTATTATAAGATAAATATAGATCCAATTAATAGACGCTTATTTGTAGAGGTGATTTTTGATGATTATTATGATAATATTGAGGTCGAAATTTGGAACCATAATCTGACCATAAGGATAACTGAAGGTTGGTCAAGCAATCATAATGAGTATATTAATTGGGTTGTTTCATCTTCTGGGACTTATTACATACTAGTCAGAGGGAATGATGTGGGTAACACCTATGATCTAAGATGGGATACTGGACCAATAGAAGATAATTATGAAGAAAATGACTATTACTATGAAGCATACGATCTTTCTTCATATGATGCAACATGGTTAAGCACGATTAATGGATCTGGAATCCAAATGGATGATGATTGGTATAAAATTAATGTAAATAATGATGAAAAACGATTAATTGTGGATTTAAAATTTAGATACAAATTTGGAGATATCGACATTGAGATTTACGATGAGTGGAGTAGTTGGATTGTAGATAGCTGGTCAGATAGAAATGGTGAGTATATTGATTATATATTACCAGCGGGAGGAATATATTATATTCGAATTACTGGCGATAACACAGGGAATATTTATGATTTCTGGTGGGAGGATCTTTCTCACGATGATTGGTTAGAAAAAGACGATTTTGGGATAGAAAACGATGATTTCAGCCACGCACGGATGATTGAACCAAGATATTATCCTGATTTGAAAATTATAAACTACGATGAGGACTGGTATAAAATAGATTTAAAATCTGGTGATACTATCGATATTCATAATTATTACCATACTTGGGAAGGTGTATTGTTTTTGGAACTTTATAATCCATCTAATCATCTCCAAATAGGATCTTATAATGGGGGCGGTAACGAAGATATTACTTTTAATGTTGATGCATCAGGAGCATGGCGAATTCGTGTTTATCGTAATTCTGGAGATTTAAATGTTGATGTAATCTATTATTTAGATATATGGGTGAATGGAATGCAAGTTGGGGATGATCCCTATGAATATAATAATAATTGGTGGGATGAAGCATATTTTCTAAGAGATTATGAACATAAATGGTTAAGAAATATTCATGGATTAGCGGTTCAAGGAGATGAAGATTGGTATTTAATTGAAGTTTCACCGGGTTTTGAACATTTGATGGTCAATCTTTCAATAACTTATGGTTTTGGAGATATCTGGTTTTCCATATACAATGAATGGGGTAATAATATTGCAGATAGCTCTCCAATATTTTATGGAGAGCATATAGATATTTTTCCAAATCCCGGTATATACTTCATTCAGGTTTATGGAGATAACTCTGGCATCAGATATGATCTTTGGTGGGATGATCTTAGAACTGATAACAGACCCGATGATTATTATGAGGAAAATGATGACCCTACGACTGCTTATGATCTATCGAATTATGAAAATAAAGATTTATCGGGAATTCATGAACTAGGTCTGCAATATGATAATGATTGGTATAAAATAGCAATTGAAACTGGACGTGAACATCTATATGTACTAGTTATGTATGATTATCAAGAAGGTCCATTAGGTATTGAAATTTATGATGGGGATTATGCCAAAATAACCAGTAATATAACTCAGGTAGATAATGAAGTAATTAGCTATGATCTTCCGTCCGATGGAACCTATTATATAAGGATCTTTGGTGATTTTTCTGGAAATGTTTATAATTTAATTTGGACTGCAAGGGAACCTTATGCAGAAGATATGATACCTGGCTATGATATCTTTATTATCCTTGGTGCAGTATTTGGGGTTGCTACAATTATAACAATGAAGTGGAAGAGAAGTAAAAAGAATTTTTAAGAGTTTTTTCAAATATTTTTTTCTTATTTTATTTTAATACACCTTATTTTTCCCAAAAATAATTTGCATTATTGAATGATTGAAATTTCTTGGTATTTATTCCACTTTTAAAAGCTATCGTTTATTTAGACTATTAAATGTTACAAAAAGAAATAAGCATTTTCAATGGAATTATGACTGAGTGTAATCAAGAAAAAAGAAAAATTAATTGTACTTGTACGTACGATTGCCATAGAAGAGGAAAATGTTGTGAATGTGTGGAATACCATCTTTCTATGAAACAATTACCTGGTTGTGTATTTGCTAAGATTTCCAAAGAAGCTGAAAAATCTTACAATAGGAATTTTGAATATTTTGCAAATTTAGTATTAAAAAAATAGTGTTTTACAAAATAACATGAAAAATAAAGAAATAACTGAATTTAATCATATTTTTAAAGAGAAAGCAATTGATTATATCCAATTTCAATTTACAACGATTTTGGGTGAATTTAAAGCAGTTGAGTTTCCCGCGAAAATTTGGGAGGAATTAAAGAACGGAACGGGTATTGATGGATCCAGTTTAGGGTTCCTTACAACAGAACAAAGTGATATGCGTATTGTACCAGATTTTAATACATTTGGTATTCTTCCTTGGAATCCAAGAGTGGGCCGTTTTATATGTAATTTAACTGATAATAAAGGTAACTCTTATCCCACATGTCCTCGAGGGATACTTAAAAAAATTATTGCTAAAGCGGATTCTATGCAATTTAAATTTAATACAAGACCAGAATTGGAATGGTATTTTATCACAAACGATTTAAAACCAGGAGATAAAGGAACGTATATGGATATACTACCTAAGGATGAATTCCAAGATCTACGTCGCCAGATTACAGATGATATGATGAATATGAATATTGGTGTTAAAACTATACATCATGAAGTAGGCTTAGGACAACAAGAAGTTGAATTCATAGCAGATAACGCCTTACTACAAGCTGACAATGTACAAACCGCAAAGTTAATTACGAAGGTCAGAGCTTTTTATAATAAATTAATTTGTACTTACATGCCAAAACCTTTTGAAGATATGGCGGGAAGTGGGTTGCATATTCATCAATGTCTCGAAAGAAATGGTGATAACGCATTTACTGATACTGATAAAAGTTTGAGTGATAACCTAATATATTATATTGGAGGAATTCAACACCATATAAAGGCAATATCTGCCGTTTTAAATCCTACAACTAATTCTTACAAACGTTTAATTCCACATCATGAAGCACCCGTGTTCAATTCATGGGGGGTAGGAAATAGAACAGCATTAATCCGTGTGCCTGGATATGAAAATTCTACTCGTGTTGAATATAGAGCGGGTGATGCTATGATGAATATCTATCTAGGCAGTGCTTTATTACTAGCTGCTGGATTAGAAGGAATAAGAAGAAAGATAGAACCAAATCAACCTACATCTAAAAATGTTGATACTATGACTAATGAAGAACGTAAAGCGTTAAACATTGAAAAACTTCCTGGCAGTTTAGAAGAATCATTACAGGCTTTCGAAAAAAGCAATTTTATTAAAAAAACACTAGGAAAACAACTCATGAAGATTTTTATAAATTTAAAATATGCTGAACTCCAAGAATATGAAATTGCTAAATCTAATGGAAAGGAAAAGGAATGGGAGTTTAATAAATATCTTTATTGGTAATACCTGTAATTAGAATAAATTGATTAATTATCCGTAGATTCTTTTTTTTCTAACGGAATTTTTTTATACCCTAATTTTCTATAATGTCATAATTATCCAATTAACCAAAAAACTATTACAAATTTTTAAAAAATATAAAAAATTAATGGAGGGATTGAAATTTCAGAAATTGCAACGATCTTAGGCATATTAATTGGTGTAATTCTATTCTTTTTTTGCATCTGGCTTCTAACAGGTTTTAAAACAGCAACTGAATATAAACGTAGGATAATTTTTCGATTTGGGAGATATAAAAGAACTATTGGTCCTGGGATAATCTATGTGTTACCGCTTATCGAAAAATCGATAGAGGTTGATATAAGGATTAAAACCTTAGATATCGCTAAACAAGATATAATAACTAAAGATAATATTCCAGTTACAGCGGATACAAGTGTATTTTACAAAGTAGTTAATCCAGAATATGCTACAACTAAAATTGAAAACCATGTGAGAGCAGTTTTTAATTATACCCAAGGTGCTTTAAGAGATGTAATTGGAGGAATGGAATTAGATGAAGTTTTGACACAAAGAGAAAGAATCTCCCAAGAAATTCGAAATGTGGTTGATGAGGAGACAAGAGAATGGGGCATTCAAATAACCCAAATTAAGATACAGCAAATTGAGTTACCTGAGAATATGAAACGAGCAATGGCAGTACAAGCTGAGAAAGAACGTGAGAAACGTGCTACAATTATCGCTTCCGAAGGAGAATTTGAAGCTGCGAAAAATATTGCGAAGGCTGCGGAATTATTATCTCAAAGCCCTGCTGCAATTCAGTTAAGATCTTTACAGACTATTCAAGACATTTCTCATGAGCCATCTCAAAAAATAGTTATTTTTATGCCATCTGATATTAGTAATATCCTTAAAAAACTATAAGTTAAAGAAAGAATCATTTTGAAAAGATAATAATATTTTTTTTTATTTTAATACCTATTTTAGAATAATTGTTTAAAAGGCTAGAATAATGAAAAGAACGGCTAATAATCTAATGATTGGGTTTATAAGAGAATCTCAAACAAGGATCCGGCATGAGATTTACGCTGAAATCGCAAAGAGCGAGAATCTATTACTGATATCAAAAACATTTAGGGATTTAGCTATTCAAAATTTCTCAAACGCAAATTGGTTTTATGAAATGCTACAACAATTGAAAAAGGATGAGTTTTTTGAAAGTTTAATGGTAGAAGTCAAGAGTCCTACGACGTATAGTACAACAATACACAATATTGAATCTTCAATAGAAGAAGAGGATGAGGAATGGCAAAATTTTTATCCTAATTACGCAAATACTGCTGAGACAGAAGGGTATAAGAATATTGCCAAAAAATTAAGAAAGTTCGCCCAGATTAAAAGAAACCAATCTCAAAGACTTAAAATGCTCTTAGATTTAGTTAATAATAACGCTTTTTCTAAGAAAAAAGAGATTGTATTTTGGAAGTGTATGGCATGTGGGTATGAAGTTGCGAATTATGAGTTATCTGATGATTATAGTTGTCCTTCGTGTGGTCATTTCAAGTCGTATTTCCAACGTAAAATTTTACAGTTAGTTCCTAATGAAAAATCTTTAGAACAAAGAGAAATATCTGGTTGGGTCTGCATGGAATGTGGATATGAGATTGCTTTAGAGGAATTGCCAGATGATTGGAAATGCGTTTCCTGTGGTCGTTCTAAAGCGTATTTTAAACGAAAAATTTTAAAACCTAAAGATTTTATAATCCATTCTACAGAAAAAGAAAAAGCTCATTGGGTATGTTTAGAATGTGGGAATGAAGAAGAAATCGATATGCCTGTAGGATGGAAATGCCCAAAATGTGGCTTTCCTCAACATAATAAGACGCGATAATTACTTTTTAATCTAAATTTATTTTATAAATTTTAATCTAACGATTTTTGCCGCTTTTACTCGCTCAGATATCTTAATTGCAGCTATAGTTTTCTCGTTCCAATTAGGATTTATTATAGTTCTTGCCCAAATTGTATACCAATCATGCACTTTAATTTTAGAGGACCATTTTGGAAATACTTTTGTTGGGTTACCAACTCCAAAATAAACTCTTACATCATTTTCACCAGCCTTTTTAGCTCGCTTATTGACGACTTTATTTGCTAATTTAGATGTTGCATCAAAAATCATCTCTGCTCCAGGGAATTCTTTAGCCATTTCAATAACTAGCGAGGCTATTTCACTTTCCTTAAAATAATATACAAAACCTCCAGCAATGAAAAAAATACCCTCATCAGGCTCGAATTTAATATCCTTAAACCACGAATAATCAAGAGCAGATTTTGGGATATAAATATTTCTTTCAGATTCGGGTAATAAATTTTTGCGGTATTCAATGGCATTCGGTAAATCTAAATCATACCACTTTATCTTACCATTATCTATGCGATAAAATGTTGTATCTAACCCCGCTCCGATGTTCACTACAGTTACTTTAGGGTATTTTTCCATATATTGTAATAAAGCTTCAGCAAAACTTTTAGCTCTAACTAGAAGTCCAAGTCCGCGCCACTCTCCGAGATATTCTTGTATTTTAGAAAAATCATAATTAATGTTTTCAATAATTTCAATAGCTTTCTGATCATCTAATAATTCAGGATATAACTGGCTATATTTAGCTCTTGCCCACAAAGGTCCAAGCATAGTTTCTTGGACAGTTCCTTCAAAATTAATATCATATTGAGCCATAAAAATATAAATTAAACATAATAAAAAAACCTTATTTATGATGCTATAGGATTAAAAGTTAGAGTAGAATTAATAATATGAGTAAATTAAAAATCTGACATTAATATCTCAATTATCTAATTAAAATCTAAAAATAAAAATAAAAAAATAAAAAAATTTTGATTGAAGGTTTCACTCTTCTTGTATTTATTTAGTTTCTAGTCAATTTCATGAATCGCTTTCTTATTACTATTATAGAAATCCCAAATACCATAGCAATAAGGAATATTACGTTATATCCGGGAATAGGTTTTTGTCCTCCAGCAGCAGTCAAACTATATTTTAAATCATATGAGTTACCCGCTCCTAATCCAGCAACTATGATATAAAAGGTTCCAGTCGATGTAAGGGTAGTATCTATATGCTCATTATTAGCTGTTGTATTACTCTGCGCTAAGGGAGTTAGCGAGTTGTCAGTAAGCATAAGGACTAAGGCTCCTTCTGAGTACGTATACGTGAGATCAATGATTATTCGTTGGTTTGGGGTACTTATTGAGACTTTATAAAAATCGAAGTCTGCTTGGATCCCCGGTCCAGAAATGTCAGTTAACCATGTATCTGGGTAAGATGTAAGGTCATAAGCTCCCGTATAGAGATCATTTTCCTCATAAGCATCATCAACCACGGGTGTTAATGCATCCCACCATAAATCATAAGTATTTCCTGTATCATCACCATAGACCAAAATATAATACGTCCCAGCTGAGGGCACAATATAGTCAATGTATTCATCATCTGTTGTAGTGAAACTAGCTGTTAAACCACCAGTAGTATTCCATAATTGGATGTTAACATTTCCGAGTGAATGTGTGAAAGTACAATCTATTAATACGCGCTCAGATCCCATAGGGACATAAATCTCATACCAATCATAATCAAATTGAATTCCCATACCTGCTATTGTGCTTAGCCATGTCTCATCATAACTCGTGAGATCGTAAGCGTCAACAGGGAGATCATTTTGTTCGTATGCATCATCTCCTGTACCAGGCGCGGTATCATTCCACCATAAATCATAAGTATTACCCATATCATCCCCTTCAATATAAATATAATACATTCCTCCAGATGGAACTATAACGTCAATGTATTCATTATCTGTTGTAGATGTACTAGCGGCTATAAGAGTAAGGCTGCTGCTTATAAGTCCAACATCAATATTACCCGCAGCATGGGTAAATTGGAGATCAATAAGCACTTCCTCAAATCCCGTATCTACATATATTTCATACCAATCATAATCATATTGTATTCCGTATCCACCTATGGTACTCAACCATGTATCTTCATAAGCAGATAAATCGTAGGCTGTTGTATCCGCATCGTTTTCCTCATAAGCATCATCCGTAGGACCAGGAGCTAGATCATCCCACCACAAATTATAAAGATTTCCTGCATTTGCACCATGAACTAGAATATAATATGTTCCACTTGAAGGAAGAATTGTATCTATGTATTCATTATCGGTAACAGACCCACTCCCAGTGATATACGTAGTGCCATCGCTAGCATAAACAGAAAGATCAATATCACCAGCTGCATGACTGAATATACAATTTACTATCAAGTTTTCATATCCACCAGTTATAGAAATTTCATACCAATCATTATCTGCTTGAATTCCTGCACCATCAACTATAGCTAACCAATAAGTTTCAGTGAAAGAATATGCTGATGAATAAACGTCATTTTCCTCGTAATTATCATCACTCGGTCGAATTAAGTCATCCCACCATAAATTATAGATGTTTCCTGCATCAGCACCATATACCCTAAGGTAATAAGTTCCACTTGAGGGAAGAATCGTGTCGATATATTCATTATCGGTGGTGGACCAACTGTAAGCAATGAGAGTAGTACCATCACTAGCATAAACCTGGAGATCAATATCTCCGTCTGCATCTATGAATCTAAGATCCACAATCAAATTCTCATAACCAGAGGTTATAGTGATTTGATACCAATCATCATCTGCTTGAATTCCTGCTCCATCAATCTCAGTTAACCAATCCATTTCATTCAATGTGTGATCATATGCAGTTAGATAACCGTCATTCTCTTCGTAAGCATCATCACTCGGTGGAGGTAAGTCATCCCACCATAAATCATATAAGTTCCCTGCATTATCACCATAAATCCTTAGGTAATACGTTCCACTCGATGCGAGTAATAAATCGATATATTCATCATCCGTTGTTGAAGTGCTAGAAGTAATAAAATTGCCCACACTATCATAAAGAGAAAGATCAATATTACCAGCTACGTCGCTGAATGAAAGGGAGACAGCCAAGAGTTCTTCACCAGGGCTAATATAGATTTCATACCAATCATAATCAGCTTGCACACCTAACCCATATGTAAGGATACTGCTTAACCATGTATTTTCGTCTGCTGAAAGATCATAAGCAGAAGTACGGATGTCATTCTCCTCATAATAATCATCTGCAGTTGGTAAATCATCCCACCATAGATCGTAGGTATTCCCTCCATTACTATAATAGACTCGAATATAATAAGTCCCATATGAGCTAAGAATTACATCGATACCTTCGTTGTCGGTAACTGAATTACTATATGCTACTAAAGTAGAACCATCGCTAGCATAAAGAGCAATATCAATATCGCCTGCTGCGTCAGAAAAAATACAAAATACAATTAAACGATATGCATTAGCATAGATTTCATACCAGTCATTATCCGATTGAACTCCTAATGAATCAATCGAACTTAACCATTTTTGTTCATCCAACGTGAGGTCGTAAGCAGTTGTATAGACATCATTTTCCTCATAGAAATCATCTATTGCTACTGTGAGATAATCGTCCCATAATAAGTCATAAGTATTTCCATTATTATCACCATAAACCCTTAGGTAATACGTCCCAATTGACGGAAGAATATAATCAATATATTCATTATCTGATGTTGAGGAAACTCCAGTTATATACGTCCCAACGCTATTGTAAACACTAATGTCTATATTTCCCAGGGCGTCAGAAAAAAGGAGGTGGACGACCAATCTTAGAGCGTTTGTGGAAATCGAGATTTGATACCAGTCAGAATCTTTCTGGACTCCAAACCCTCCGATATTGCTCAACCACGTATTTTCATAAGATGACAGATAATAAGCGGAAGTACGAACATCATTCTCTTCATAAACATCTTCCGCTTGGCTCGTATGAAGATTATCTAAAAAACCATCATGTTTAGAGTTCAAGTCTTCTTGTTTATCCAATTTGGTATTAATTTTAATATTACTTACACTCGCAATAGAAACACCGAATAGAAGAACTACTGTTAAAACTGCAAAAATCAATATATATTTTTTTTTAAAAGACTTCATAATGAATAGTATTTCACTATATTTATAAACTTAATACCTCAGGACAGTCAAAAAAATATATTTCTAATTCTGTGATACAAATAATTTAAAAATATAGCTTCAGAACTAAAATTATTTAATTTATCATAAACAATAATTAGAATTATAAAAGAATTTAGATTAAAATATGAAAAAGTATCATTAATTCATATGGAGAGTTTAGTAATAATAAAGGTAAAATAAAATATTCTCCAATTTACTCAGTTATATTAATATACACCTACTATAGAGGTATACCATTTCAAACCAATAAATATGATAAATGTCAGGGCACAAAGTATGATGTCAACAAGGAAATAAGAAAGATGCGATGCAGTTTCTTTGTATTTTCTGGCACTGTAATATGTTAATAAAAGCATAAATAATTCATAATATAGTAATCTCGCACTTAATTTATCTAGATCGTTGGTATTAAAAATAAAAAAGCCTATTACATTAAAAAGTATCCAAAGACCAATAAAGATAAAGATGAATAATGTCCAATTTTTTTTTACTTCATTTTCCATTAATTTTCACTTCGGGTTTTTAAAATTATTATCAATTCTTGTTTTATTAATTACAAATACCATAAATTTTATAGATTAGAAATTTCTTTTTTACAATATTCAATTTTTTCTTCTATTTTAACAAGTAAATCAAAGAACTCATGCTTTTCAGCTTCATCTTTAAGTTCCCTCAAATTTTTAAGTGCAGTTTCTATACTATTTTTCTTTATTAAATAATCAACAAAATCAAATTTCTTTTCTACATTCTTCCGGATTTTTGCTATTTTTTTGTCTTCTTTTGAAATTTTTTTTTGTGGTTTTTTAGTTTCAGATTTTTCAGCTTCAGAAGTTATAACAAAATCTCTTGATTCCTTTTTCAATTTAGATTTTTTATTATATTTGTATATTGCATAGAATCCAAACACACCTACAAAAAATGGATATAGATAACCCAACATCCAAAGCTCAAAATCTCCAATCAAATCTGGCGCATATAGAGTCTCAGCTAACGCATAGATTAACCAAATTGACAATGTTTTTGGTTTAACAACTCTCAATTTGCTCGCTATTACATCTGATTTTTCACCCATTAATTCACCAAAAGTGGCAAGTAATAAATATATCCCAAAGAAAAATGAGAAAAGTTCTAAAGCTTCAATACCACCTCCAGCTGTATATTCATATCTTCCAAAATCTATCATTAGTTTAATAGCGTAAACAGAAACAAAAAGAAAATACATTCCGAACCATAGGTATGATTTATGGAAAAATAATGCGAGAATACTAATTGTAAAAAAAAGTATGATATACAAGATCATAAAAAAGTTAATCGAGAGAATAATTGATTTGAATCCAAGTGAGTGATATTGAAAATCTAATACAAGAATCGTACTTATATATAACAGTACTATAGAAACTGCTGTTCCTCCAAAGAATAATAACCATCTTAAAAAGTTTTTAGAAGAGTTAACTCCTCCTGCAATCTTTTCGTCCCATTTTACGGCACTATTGTAGGTATCATTCATCGAAAATGCAGCAGTCATAAAAATCCAATAAAATAGAGTAAAAACAGTTAAAAAGACCCATATCCAATCGCCAATAACTGTTTGCGTTAGGAAAAAATTAAATGGATATGATAAAACCCAACACAGAGGAAATATAAAAAAGGAATACTTCTGTAATTTTTCTCTTAAAATAAAGGAAAATACAAAGTAAATTATTAATGACCCCGAAACATAAGTTAATAGTTCTGCACCTCTCCACCATAACCCTGAATGAAATTCAAATTGAGTTAATATAGAGGCGATTGTTAACAAAATAATAAATAACAAAAAATCTCTGTTTTCTTTTTCCTTTAGAACTAAGATATCTTTATAGCCCATGAAAAAATATTATACTGTTCTTTATTTAAAACTTATGATTTGAAGAAGATGACAATTTTAATTCATTTGATAAATATAAAAAATCTACAATAAACGAGTCAAAATTCGTATTTAATAAGAATTTATTTAATTTTTATTATGTTTAATTCGTGTAATATTCATAAAAACGGATTTTTTAAGATAATTAAAAAAAAGAGAAGATTCAAAATAGAATTTATACTCGTTTTAATTTAGAATGCTGTATGCCCAATGTAATACTACCAATCCCAAGTACCATAATAAACCCAATATATCCAATTAGTAAATCATTAGGAAGGATGTCTTTTAAAAAATAATTATCATCTTTTATACCATTAAATACCAAGTGTGTCAGAAAACTTCCAACATTCTCGAAAATTAAATGCCACGTATCGGAATATGGAGGTCTCCACCACCCAGAATCGGATCGCTTATTATTACTTAATATAGTTATAGAAGGTAATAATATATCATTATCCATGTAATAATTATATTCATAATTATTTAGCATCATAACTTTTATATCAGCCAGTGTTGAAGTAAATTCCCAATAAAGGTAATCATTATGGTGCATAGAACCAGTTATCGTTACAAAATGCCCAGCTGGTAAGTCAATCTCAGGAGCAGCAGCTACTCTAGTTGGGAATGCTATAAAAATGCTTATTAGTGCTAAAACACTACCTAATACAACATATTTCTTATATCTCATATATATAAACTCCTTTTGATTTGTTTTTTAACATGATACATTGTATAAGATGTTATATGAATAAAAGAAACACTTAAAATATTTAACATTTATAGAAATTTTCCTCTATCTTTTATTTGAATGGCTATAATGAAATCTCTCAAAATAAATAGAACTTTTAGATATTTAAACATTTGCATATTATTAAAGATATTAATTAAAGAGACGCTTGAGATTTATACCCACCCTTCTGTACTGTACCCGTCACCAGATACAGGTGGAGCATCAAACTAAGCGGCCTACCTAAAGCTAGCTCCAAGTACTTTATCGCTTTCATTTGGCCTTGCACCAAGGTATTAGCTCGTTCCAACCATTCCTTCCTACAATTTCTCTGGCTTATATCCAAGTCATTAATATGCGTAAAAAGGCAGTGTCGTTTCAGTTGCTAAATTACGATTCTCATCGTAGTAGTTATCTACACCTTGCTTGGAGAGTGGGGTGAGGTTCCTCGGTTCCTCAATGGGTCCGTTAGCTCCAAATCTCACTCGTCTAATTTTTCTAAGTAAATCCAATATTTAAATCTATGTAATTATATACACAAGGAACTGTGAAATATCCAATTATTTAAATTCTGAGCAGTTATTTTAGTATCTTATTAAATTTAAAATATTTGTTCTGTTACATCAGATTATTACGCTCTAAAGATAAGAACTCAAATTTGCTTAGCTGGAATGTAGATATTAAAAATTGCTCCTTCTTTAGGTTTACTAAAAACTTCAATTTTTCCTTTAAAATCGTTTAGATATGAATTAACCATTGGTAACCCAAGTCCGGTACCTTTATTAGAAGGTTTTGTAGAATAAAATGGTTCGAACATATGGGCTAAAATTGAATTATCCATTCCAATTCCAGTATCCTTTACAGAAAGAATAATATATTTTCCAGAAACTAAATTAAAATTTTCAAATTTTTTAGATTTATTAAGGTTTAAATTCTTTGTTATAATCGTTATTTTCCCTCCAGCGGGCATAGCATCCCTAGCATTATTGATAAGGTTAACTAAAATTCGTTCAACTTTTCCAGGATCTCCTCTAATATTCCATAGATTCTGTGATAAATCCATTTCAACGAAAATCTGATCACCAATTAAATAATCAAGCATTTTCACTAGTTTTGTAATAATGTGATTAACATTAATATCAACTATCTCTTTTTTTAATTGCCCAAAACTAAATAAATTATCGATAATTTTCGAGGAATTATCTACAGCTGATTTTATTTCTTCTAAAAATTTTAATACATCCTTTTCATTTTCTAATTTCATTAAAGCTAATTCAACATTACCCTTTACGATTGAAAGAGAATGTTTAAAGTCGTGTATTATTCCACTTGACAATAATCCAATACTTTCAATTCTTTGGAGATTATGTAAATTCTTTTTTAAAATTTCTTTAGCTTTAAGATTATTTTTAATTTCTTTATGTTGAATTATTTTTTGTTTATCATTAATATCTATAAAGACTGCTTGATGTGTACTAGCAATATCTAAAATTTGGTCCTTTTGATATTTAAAATTTGGATAAGTACAAATTGCTGTTATTAATTTTTCTTTCATTATGGAGTTGAGTTGAAGTTCATAATCCAAAAAAGCATCTAAATCTTCTTTACTGATTAGATGAATATCCCCTGTAATCCTTAAACCGCTGTAACCCTTATTTAAAGCATCGTTAAGGTTTTGTATCCCTTTATTGATTAAATCTTTAGCATTAAGTGAACCAGATTTGTAGTACCAATCCTTATAATTATAAAATTTTAATTGTTCTTTTATTAAATATTCATCAACATTGTAGGATTTTTTTGAAAAATAATCTTTTATTTCTTGTTCTGAAAGAAAATCAGAAATTACCCATATACAATATTCATTATTTTCTAAACCTTCTTTAAAGAATGAGGTTAAGACTTTAAGAAGATTAACTTTATTATCATAAAAATAACAGAAGTGATTTCCCTTAGCAACTTTTTGAAAAGTGCTACTCATTTTTTTTGCCTCTAAAAAGGAAATAAGTCAAGTTTATATTTATAATTATTCATAACAAAGTTGTGGACTCAGGATGAGTTTTTAGGAATGATACAGTTAAAGTTCCTCAGTGAGTTTTTAATTACATACCTCACTTGTCCCTTTTCTTTAAAGGTAAAATAAAAATTTATACTTTTGGTTGTAAGTAAGTAGTAGGTAATATTAGATATTAATTAATTAAAATATATTAGATTAAATTCTATTTGGATGTTCAGAAGATTTAATATAAAAATCATCTAAATTCTTTTCAATATATTAATTTATAGATTCTGAGATTATCTCTTTTAGTACGCTATTCATTAATTTTTGCCATTATGGAATTTTATAATTTATAAATGAAATTCTGTTCCTACTACACCCATTACATGAGAAGGGTGGCGATGCATGATTCTATTAAACTCAAACCCAGTACAATGCATACCACACGTTATTTCTGGGTTTAAATCTTCTATAAAGGAAACAACTTCTTCAATATTTTCACTACTTTCCCGTTCTTTATGAAATCCTCCAATAAGAGCATAAATTTTATCTATTCCAGTTAATTTTTGACCATGTTTTACTATGTTAATAATACCAGTATGACTGCATCCGGTAATAACAACTAAGCCTTTATCTTTAATATTAATATATGCTGCAATCTCTTCTCTAAATGTATGTTTTTCATATTCTGTTTTACTTGTTCCTAAGTAAAATCCTTTTGGAAGCTCAGTTTCATCAAAAATTTCAATCTCTCCACTCGTAATTATCCCATTATATAATTTTTCGGGTTTTGTTGTTTCAATGACTTTTACATTGTTTTCATTTGCACGATCATAGACTATTTTTTTATTAAGAGGAATTCTTCTGTAATATTTGATTTTTCCTTCTATTTTTAATTTCCTAAATGAAGAACCAAAATCTTCGGAAAGTATTTCATCTCCAGATTCAGTTCTAGCGTAATAGCCTTTGGTAAGGCAGATCGGACTCAGATATATCTCACTTCCTTCTTTCAATTCAGAAATTATTGGTATTAATGCCCCATAGTGATCTAAATGCCCATGGCTTATAATCAATTTTTCAATTTCATTTAATTTTATTTTAAATTGTGTAAGATTATTAATTAAGGTTTGCATATAACCTGCTGTGTCAAATAAAATGAGATGAGTTGAATCTCCTTCTAATATTTTAATAGTCATTGCAATTCCATGTTCACCAAGTGTCGCAAAAGAATCATGCCCCGGTTGGACAACTTTCCCTTGCAATTTCTCGTTACTTGGCAGGGTCATACTTGTTCTATTAGACGTTATTACTTTTACAATCAGATTTCCACTTTCTATACTTCCAATATTCATTTTTATTTTCTTTTGATTCTTTGATTTCAATAATTATCTTAATCCTTTTTAATTAATAAATTATTAATTTAAAATAATTTAGTAATTAACTATAAATAGTCAAAAGAAGAACTCTTTATTTATTATGAACTAAATTTAGGAGATTTTTTAGATGAATTTAGATAAGATTATGACAAATTTGGAAGAAATTGTTGGTAAAGATTTTGCTTCAAATAAAGCAGAAGATCTTTACATATATTCTCAAGATCCTGGAGCTTCTGAACCTCGACCAGTTAATTTTGTGGTAATGCCTAAAAATGTCGAAGAAGTTCAAAAAATTGTGAAATTGGCAAATGCAGAAAAAATCCCGTTAGTTCCAATGGGTGGTGGATTAACACTAAGTGGTTTAGTGATCCCTGTAAAAGGTGGTATTGTAATTGATATGAAAAGAATGAATAATATAATAGAAATTAATAAATTCAGTAAATATGCCCTTATTGAAACGGGAGTTACTACGGGGCAGTTATTGTCACATCTGAATGAAAATTATCCGAATTTACAACCTCCAGTACCAGATGCACCTCCCTCCGCTACAGTGGCGGGGAATGTACTAATTCATGGCTCAGGGTATTTATCACAAAAGTATGGTGATCATGGAGCCATGATAAATGGTTTGGAAGTTGTATTGCCAAATGGAGATATCTGTAAACTTGGTTCTGCCTCATTATCCCCATTTTGGTTTGCTCGAGGACCTATTCCAGACTTAATTGGATTATTTATAAGTTCTTTTGGTACTATGGGAATTATTACAAAACTATCAATTCAATTATTTGATAAATCTAAATTTAGGGAAGTTGTTTTTGGATTATTAAATGATCCTAAAGATATCCCAAATATTCTCTTAAAAATTACTGAAACTGGATTAGCAGAAGATGTTTTGCTAGGAATGCAAGACAAACCAGATTGGATGAAAGGTTACATTTTTGTTATAGTTTATGTTACAGGAGAATCCGAAGAGGAAATAGATTCTCATATTAAAACCTTTAAACGTGTATATCGTAAAGCTAATGCTAGGTATATGAAAACTCCTGATAGGGTTAGAAATATATATTTAGAGAAACCTATTTTTGCGGCAACAGCTGCAGACTATAGAAAAGGTGGAGGTTTTGAATATGTAGGAGCAAATATGCCATTAGAAAAAATTCCTGAAGCTTATAAAAAAGGAGCTGAAATCTCAAAAAAATATGGAATCGTGCCAACATTGGGCTCAAGATTAATTGGAGGAACTCATAATATAGTAATGTTTTTCTCTTATTCATTCAATCGTGCGGATCCGAAAGATATGGAAAATGCCAGAAACGCTTTACATGAAACTAATAAATTAGCCTTAGAATTAGGAGGGATTCCATGGAAAGCAGAATTAACAGGACAACAGTTAATTCTTGAGAAAATGGATCCTAATTATAAAAAATTATTTAATTCAATCAGAAACAGTCTTGATCCAAATAGAATAATGAATCCAGGAAATTGGGAGGTGAATCAATAATTACTATAAGTGAAAAACAAGATTGGAGAGATATTGTTCATAGATGTTTCCGTTGTGGTTATTGTAAATTCACTCATGAATATTCTGATTTCAATTGTCCAAGTTACAAGAAATTTCGTTTTGAAACTTACAGTACAGGGGGAAGATTGTGGCTTATTTACGGTATTATAAGTGGTGAAATTCAATGGAGTGAAAACTTAGCTAATGTAATCTATGCTTGCCCTACATGTGGCAATTGTATTGAAAATTGTAGATTTGAAAAATTTAACGATTTTCTTATTGATATAATTGAAGTAGCCCGAGCTGAAGCTGTTAAAAATGGATTTTGTCCTGAAAGACAGAAAGCGTTATTAGAACGCACTGAAAATACTGAATACTATAATCCATATGGAGAAAAAAATTCAGATAATACAGAGTTAAAAAAGAAGTTTGACTTACCAGATAAAGCAGAATGGGTTTATTATATAGGATGTACTTCTAATTATCGTCAGCAAAATTTAAGGGATGCAACATTAAGGTTTTTGAAAAAAGCAAAAATTGATTTTACATTGATTGATGAACATTGTTGTTGTAGCCCTATAATAAGAACGGGTCAAATTAAACCTGTAAACGATTTTATAAATTATAACGTAGCCCAAATTAAAAATGTAGGAGCAACTAAAATTATTACTTCATGTGCAGGATGTTATCGTACTATAAAGAAAGATTGGTTAAAATTTGGAGCGGATTATGATTTTGAAGTATTCCATACTGTAGAATTAGTCAAACAGCTTCTAGATGAAGATCAATTAAAAATTAAATCTGAATATAAAAATACAGTAACTTACCATGATCCTTGCCATTTAGGCCGCCATATGGGGATGTATGAGATCCCAAGAGAAGTATATAAGAAAATTCCTGGAATTAAATTAGCAGAGATGCGACGAAATAGAGAAAATGCATGGTGCTGTGGTGCTGGAGGAGGTGTAAAGATTGGTTATCCAGAGTGGTCAGTAGAAATCTCACAAGAAAGGTTAGAAGAAGCTAAAGAAACAGGAGCGTCTGTAATATCTTCAGTATGTCCTTTCTGTAGAACGAACTTGTCAGATGCAAATGAAAAGTATAATATGGAAGTTGAAGTGATAGATCTAATAGAAATTTTAGATAAACTAGATATTGAGATAAATAAATAGAGTTAATAAAAAGAATTTATGTATTAATTTTTTTATCTTTTAATAATCTAATTGCTCTCCTAGAGCCATTCTGCATAAATCACTAAGTAGATAATTTTTAATTCCTTTTCTTTCAACTCTATTTCCAAGAGCTTCTTTACACATGGAACAACTATATACACATACTTCTGCTTTATGCTCTAACATATCATTGATATTATCATTTTGAGTTTTTCGTAATAAATCTTTCTTTCCTAAAGTTGCAAGCAAACCCCCACAACACAATGCATTTTCTCTATCAAATTTTCTCGCAACTCGTTCAACTCCTATTAAATCACATACTTTATCAACCCATTTTTCTATTTCAGGAATGAAGCGATTTGAGCAGGATCTCTGATAAGCTATTTTCATATCAAGTTTATTTATTTCTAACTCGTGATTTTTTAAATAATTATAAAGATATTCATAGATATGAATTGGTTTGAAACCTTCTGGGAGTTCTATGTTATTACGGGAACAATAAGAAGTATAAAAGCCATAACACTCATCATGAAAACAAATCATTTCCTGAATTCCTTGTTTCCTAATATTATCCAATATAATTGGAGCTCTTTCTTTAATGACCGAATCTCTCGCATAATGATGGTACGCTAAATTGCAAAAGTAGTCTCGACCACTCACATATTTTAAATTACTAAATAATTGACCTTGCATATTTTTATCATTAATTCTAGCTAATCCACATTTATTTAAAACGGGTTCATTTGGATCTATCTCTTTTAACCTAACTTGATCATGAGGAGCATAAGTATTAATTGTTCTTTCAAGGATGTGAGGATCAATTTTCAAGGAATTATATTTTTCCTGTAATTCTGTAATCAAATCAAAAGGATGAGAATTATAAGGACAATATTCATCGCAAGCGAAACAAGTAACACAATCTGATAACACATGTGAATCTTCTCTATTTATCATTTTGCTTATTTCTGTTCGAGCATCTTCAACGTTTTCAAATTCAATCCATTGACACCGTGTCAAACAATCAATATTTTCACACTTAACACAATTAGTTTTATCAAACATAATAATTCCTATTAGAATTAATTCTAAATATTTTAAATTTCTATGATAATAATTAATATATAGGTACTAATAATATTATTAAATTCAAAAAAAGATCTGATAGAAATCTTAGATAAATTAGATATTGATATAAATAAATAGAGACAATAAAAAAAATATAAATTTGATTTTAATTTTTTTAATTTTTTAATAATCTAATTCTTCTCCTAAAGCAAGCCTACATAAATCGCTTAACAAATAAGACTTCAATCCTTTTCCCTCCACCTTAGATCCCAACGTTTCTTTACACTGTGGGCAAGTAAAAATACATACTTCCGCGCCATGATCAAGCATATCTTTAATATTTCTATTTTGAGTAGGTTCTACTAAATTAGCCTTTCCGAGTGCTGTAAATCCTGCAGAACAACATAAAGCATTTTCTCTATCATATTCTCTAGAAACGCGTTCAACTCCAATTAAATCACAGATTTTATCTACCCATTTATCTGTTTCAGGTATAAAACGATTAGAACAAGATCTCTGATAAGCCATTTTCATACCAAGCTTCTTTATCTCTGCTTCGTGATCTTTTAAATAATTATAAAGATATTCGTAAATATGAATTGGCTTGAAATCTTTTGGAAGTTCAATGTTATTACGGGGACAATAAGACTTATAAAATCCATAACATTCCTCATGAAAACATATCATTTCTTTAATACCTTGCTTTCTAATATTATCTATTATTATTGGAGCTCTTTCTCTGATTACAGAATCCTTGGCAAGGTGATGATATAACAAATTACAAAAATAAGAGAGTCCACTGACATATTGCAAATTTTCAAATAATTGCCCTTCCATATTTTTAGCATTTTGTCTTGGGAAAGCACATTTATTTAAAACTGGTTTTTCAGGATCAATTTCTTTTAATCTTAATTGATCATGAGGTTTAAAATTGCGAATTGCAGTTTCTATCATTTTTGGATGTATATTATAACTGTTGTATTTTTCTTGTAATTCTGTTATTAAATCAAATGGATGTGAATTATATGGACAATATTCATCACAGGCAAAACAAGTAACACATTCTTTTAAGACGAATGAATCCTCTCCATTATTCATTTTTTCCTTTTCAATTCTAGCAGTCTCCTTATCAATTTCTATCCATTGACACCGTGTTAAACAATCAATATTTTCACATTCAGAACAATGAGATTTATCAAACATATTTTTATCACTTTTTGGCTTTTATTCTTTAATTCTTTAATTAAAAAGACTTATGATTGAGAAATTTAGAAAATTTATTTAATTTTATTAAAATTTGCTAATGAATATTCAAATTGCTCCTTAAACTACTCTTATACCAATTATTAAAAAAAAGAAAAGAAAAATGAAATTATTTTTTTTATTTGATTAAAATATCAATAATCCTGCTCCATTGCCAAAAAGCATTAGAAATCCAAGAAAGATAGATGCTGTTAGTGACATTACTACTAATAAAGTATTAATACTTGGTCCTGCAGTGTCTTTAAATGGATCTCCAACTGTATCTCCTGTAATTGCAGCTTTGTGCACATCGGTACCCTTACCTCCAAGATTACCATCCTCAATCCATTTCTTTGCATTGTCCCATGCCCCTCCTGCATTCGACATAAAGATTGCGAAAACAAAACCAGATAAAATCGCACCCGTTAGGAATGCACCTAAAGCTGCAACTCCAAACAATATTCCAACTGAAATGGGTATAGCGATTGCAATTATACTTGGCAATATAAGTTCTTTCAAAGCACCCTTAGTCGCAATTGCTATGCATTTATTAAAATCTGCTGCTTGCTCACCTGTCAATATCTTAGGATTCTCTTCAAATTGTCGTCTGATTTCATCGACCATTATAGCAGCATTTCTTTGAACTGCAAGAACTAGTAGAGCAGAATAAAATGCGGGAACAACTACTCCAATAAATGCCCCAATTAATACATCTACGTTAAGTAAATTCACTACATCTATCGTACCTGATTGAATATCATTAGCTTCAGTTGCAAATGAGAACATTAGAGCAAGTACAGTTAGATTTGCGGCACCAATAGCAAAACCTTTTGTAATAGCTTTTGCAGTATTTCCTGCTGAATCTAATTTATCTGCAGTTCGAATAACATCTTCCCCTAATTCACCTTGTTCAGCAATACCTCGTGCATTATCTACAATTGGTCCATACGCATCATTAGAGACAATAGTTCCCACAATTGCAAGCATACCCACTGCTGCCATTGCAACTCCAAATACACCACCCAAAAAGTAGGAAGCCGCCATCGCAATTACAATCCCAATAGCAGGGGGAACAACACTTAATAATCCATAAGAAAATCCACTAAGAATGACTACTGCATCACCTTCTTGGGCTGATTCTGCGATAGTTCTTGTTGGTTTCTTGTTATCACTAGTAAAGTAATCACTTGTAAATCCTATAACTAGACCGCTCAATAATCCAATTACTACCGCCAAATAAAGTTTCCATAAGAATATCATCTCGTCATTACTTAATCCCAATGTCATAATTGCTGTAATTATCGCAGCAAGACCACCAAAGACAATTGTAGCTAAATATGTTCCTAAATTTAATAATTTGCCAGGATCTTCTCCCTTCTTAATTTTAATTAAGTAAATGCAAATCAGAGAAGCTATTAGACCAACACCGCATAAAACAACAGGAAATATTACAAAAGTATATCTAATGGTATCAGACATAGTTCCCCATATCGTACCTATGATAGACAAGGTTGCGGCTAACATCATTGCAGCTATAATAGACGCTACATATGAATCAAATAAATCACTCCCCATCCCAGCAATATCACCTACATTATCACCTACATTATCAGCAATAGTTGCTGGATTTCGAGGATCATCTTCAGGAAGGTTATATTCCGCTTTACCCACCAAGTCAGCACCGACATCCGCTGTTTTAGTGTAAATACCGCCTCCTGCTTTCATAAAAAGAGCCACACTACTGGCACCAAAACTGAAGCCTAAAACAATCATAGGATCTGGGACAATCCAATATAAAACAGAAATACCGATTAGAGCAACGCCAACTACTGCTAAACCCATGACTGAACCACCAAAAAAAGCGATATCGAAACCTTTCTTGATGCTAACTGTACAACCTTGAGCAGAACGTGTATTTGTTTTTACACCAGTCATCATTCCTAAATAGCCAGCCATCATTGATCCAATAGATCCTATAACATACGCTATCATTTGTTCCCAATTTAATGCACCAGGAACCAATCTTTTATATGTGGTGCTATATTCAAATGGAGAAGGTAAAAATAATAGTGCTATTGCTAAAACGACTACAAAAATACCTAATATTTTATATTGAACTTTAAGGAATGTTTTAGCTCCCTTTTCAATATAACCTGATACTTCAACCATTCTTTCATTTCCTGGGTCTTCTTTCAGTACTAATTTTGCAAAATATAAAGCCATTCCAATTGAAATTATACCCGCAATTAAAGCAACAATTAATATTATCGGTACAGCCATAATTTTTCACATATATACTATTTTTTTTTGTTAAATTTTTTATAACACAATAGTGTAATAATATCAAACAAAATTTCTTAAATCATTAAAATATTTTGAATTTTAAAGTTAAATTTAATTTAATCATGAACGTTAAACTATAAACTCGAAAAAAAAAAGGTTTGATTATTTTTGGTCTTAGAAATTTATCATATAATTCTTCTTATTATTATTGGTGCGTTTGTAGGAATTAGTATGAGTTTTGTGGGTCAAACGGGCCAAGGAGTTGTAGTTCCTCTTATTCTTTTAATTACTGGAGATGTTTTATTGGCGATAGCTATTAATGTTATTAATGATTTTATAGCGGCTACCTCAGTAGCGATTAATTATGTGAGGAAAAGACAGTATTATTTTAGTAAGAATATTATAATTTTAATTATAATTTCTTTAATTGTCTCATTTTTAGGGGTCTTAATTCTAATTACCACTCCTTTAAGTTCTATTTTTGGTTGGTTCTTACCTGCGTTCATTATTTTCTTAGGTACAACAATTCTATCTAAAGGATTTCCTACTTCTGAAAGTTTGAAAGAAATGGTTAATAAAATTTCTCAGAAATTAATTAAAAACAAAATAAATGAAGTAGAGACTGAAGAAATTGAGAAAACTAATAAAAGAGAGATAGTTCTCGAAACTAATAATATAGAAAGTTTTATCAAACCATATTCAAAATTATTTTTTCTATTAGCTATTATCTTAGGAATATTTATAGGTCTTAATTCAGGTATGTTTGGTGCGAATTCAGGCCTAATTATAACAATAGTTTTAATCATATTGTATGGCTATCCACTTAAGAAAAGCGTAGGCACAGCTTTGATCTTAAGTATTATTATGTGTATTTTTACATTTACTATGTATCAAATATTAGGATACACATTTAACGGTCAGTTTTACTTTAACTGGGAATTTATATTATATCTTGGTATAGGCTCTTTTATTACAGGTTTCATTATCTCTAATTACGTGCAAAAGCTTTCTGCAAAAGCGATGGGAAGAGGTATGGGAATGATCATGATTTTATTAGGATTAATTTCTTTAATATTCTTTTTTATTATTTAGAATAGGAATAGTAATAATCTTACTCATTTTCCTTATTTTCCTTTAATTCTGTTTATCTAACTAATTTATAACCAAAAACTAAATTAATTTAAATTGAAATAAATAATTAGATAATATAAAAAATGAAAAGTAGTCTATGTTAATTTTTATTATATCCTTGTATCAAATAAAAAAGAAATAATAATAATCAAATGCTAAATAAAAAAATTTTAATTAATCATTCTTAGAGGTAAGATATATGGATGATTTTAAATGTGAAGTACTAATTATTGGTAATGGTCCAGCAGGGTTAAGTGCTGGTATTTATTGTGCTCGAGCGAATAGAGATGTTATAATTCTAGATGGAAAAGAGCCATCCTCATTACACAAAGCAAAAGAAATACAAAATTGGCCAGGAGAAATTGATATTAAAGGAAAGCATCTATTAGAGAAATTTAGAGCTCATACTGAGAGTTATTCAGAAAATATTAGAATAATCAAAGGTGATGTAATTTCTTTAATGCTTGGAATGGGTGTAAATAGAACCTCAACCAGAACAGCTGACATAACTTCTGATGTGGTTATTATTGCTGCTGGTAGAGGTACTCGAAAAGAAATAATAAAAGGAGAGGATATTTTACTTGGTTTTGGTGTTTCGTATAGTGCATTAAATGATGGTCCATTATATAAAGATAAAGTGGTCTATTTATTTGGTAATGACGAAGAAATGTTGGAAGATGCTTTGGCTCTTCAACAAATGGGATGTATAGTTCGAATAATCACAAATGTAGGAATTGAAAAATTACCCGAAAGGTTATATCAAGTAAAAGAAACGGGAATTGAAATTTTTGAAAATATGGAAATAATTGAAGCAGTTCCCGATTCGGAAGGTATGCTTGATAAAATTATATGTAAGTCTATTAAACCTGAATTAGAAGATCCTGAAGAGATAAAGGAATTTGAATTAAGTTGTTTATTTATTTTATCTCATATATCCTCAAATTCAATCTTTAAAAAAGCGGGAGTAGAATTGGATGATAAGGGAAATATAAAAGTTGATGAAGACCAAAAAACGAATCTTAAGGGAGTCTATGCTGCTGGAGATTGCACGGGTGGACTTTTTCAAGTAGTTTTTGCCACAGCAGAGGGTGCACGAGCAGGAATAAACGCATGTAAATATCTTCGGCAATTAAAGAAAGAATAAGTCAATCAAGAATAAAATTAGAAAAAATTTATACAATTTTTAAGATTACAATTTGTATACTTAAATAAATCTACAATGTAATAGGGATTAAAATTGCCTGAAAAAAATGAATTCGATCTTATAATCATAGGTGGTGGACCCGCGGGATTAACAGCTGGAATTTATGGTGGAAGAATGGGTTTAAAGACTGCTCTCTATGAGGGAAAAGGTTTTGGTGGTTTGGCTGGGACCGCTCCCAAGATTGAAAATTATCCAGGATTTAGTAGTATTAATGGTCTTGAATTAACGGAAAAAATGAGGGAACAAGCTGAACATTGGGGAGTTAATTTTTTTTTTAATGAAGTTTCAGCAATCAATCCAAAGAAAATGACCATAACTACTTATGAAGGAGACACAAAAGGCAAAGCGATTATAATTGCTACTGGTTCAAAACATCTAGCACTTGGATTGTCTAATGAGTTTGAATTAGTAGGTAATGGAATATCTTACTGTGCTACATGTGATGGTCCTTTATTTCGAGATCAAGTAGTTGCTACAGTTGGGGGTGGTAATGCCGCTGGTTTAGAGGTAATTTATCTTTCAGGCGTAGCAAAAAAGGTTTATCTCATTCATAGACGTCACTGTATGCGAGCGGAAGCATGTATTGCAGACGAGGTTGCATCATTAAATAATGTTGTACCAATGTATAATAGTACTATTGAAGAGGCTATTACTAAGGATGACAAATTAGGAGAGTTAAAAATCAAAAATCATAAAACTGGCGAAATTTCTAATATTAGTGTAAAGGCACTTTTCATAGCAATAGGAGTTAAGCCACAGAGTGATTTAGCGAAAAAAGCAGGGATTGATCTTGAGGAGGATAATTGTATTAAAGTTAACAAAAATCAAGAAACTAATTTTCCTGGTATCTATGCGGCTGGAGATGTAACAGGTGGAATACAACAAGTAACAACTGCAGTTGGAGAAGCAACAACAGCAGCAATGAATGCGTATCTATTTATTAAAAAAGGTTGGTATGGAGAAGGAAAGATAAATTAAATAAAATAAGTGATTCTTCAAAAATTTATGGAGCTTCTTTTAATAATACTACAAAATTGGCTCCCTTTTTGTAATCCCCTTTAACTCTATCCTCAACCCATATCTTGCCATCGAAATTTTTCACGATTCTTTTGACGAGGGACAGTCCCACGCCCATTCCTCTCTTGCTTATATCTTTTTTATAAAATCTCTTAAATAGAAAATTTTTCTTCTCATTTGGAACGCCCATTCCGTAATCCCTAAATTCTAATTTTAGGTAATGCATATCATTCGCTAATATTTTAGAAATATTGATATCAATTTTAACTTCCTCTTCGTTATCGTTATATTTCACAGCGTTGTTCAGAAGATTATCGAATATATCTACCAATAACTCGTTTCCAAGGACTCTCATATCCTTAGATAATCCTTTAACATCAATTTTTACATTCCTATCTTGAAAGCTACTAACAATGGTTTTCACCGACTCATTAAATATATCAAAAATTTTAATGATGCTTAATTTACTCTCGCCATTATCTATTTTTGATAACTTCCTTATATTTGCAATTAAAGCGGCTCCCCTTCTTGCGTGAGTTTTAACGACTTCGACAACATCTCCTATCTTTTCAAACCTCTTAGGCTCGTTTCGAAACAAAATATATAAATCTATTGACGAGATTATGTTTTGGAGTATATTATTCATATCGTGGGTAAATAAATCCTTGTAAAAATTAGCGAGATAATACGCTTCTCGATATATTTCTTCGGATTCTTTTAATTTTTGGTCTGCTATCTTGCGTTCAGTGATTTCAATCACTAAGCCTTCAATACTCTCTCTCTCTGGATGGAAGTGCCCAGAGAAGCTAAACCAACGAGGTATACCAAACCTATCTCTCAATTCTCCTTCAAAATTTTCAATAAATCCTTGCGACTTAATTTTTTTGATCATTCTAAGACGAATTGAAGGATCAACATAATGTTCCGAAACATTATATTCATCTACAAATTGTTGAATAGAATCGTAACCAATCATCTTAGCTAATTTCTGATTGCAAGCTAACAATTTCCCATCAATTAAACTTGTTTCAAATAAACCGAATTCTGCGTTATTATAAAAATTGCGATATTTTACTTCTGATTCTTTTAATTCGTGTTCTACCCTAAGTTGTTCCATGCTTTTATAATTTTCCCACTTTCCTTCTCTTCTAATCATTGCGAACTGATGGTTTCGGAGTACATCAATGATCTCAAATGAACCGCATTTCTCGAGCTGATAAGTGCAAATAGCCATCATCTTATAGCTTGGTATAATGGTATTAATTTCTTCTTCATACTCAGTAAAACTCTTCCAATCTTTTTTTTCAAGCCAAGCAGTATTTCCTGTCGTTCGCAATCCTTCATACCCTCGACTTAAAGCATCATCTAATTTGTCCACCCACGCATTAAGAACTCGTTGTAGATCAAACGTATTATCTTTAATATACCATTCCGTGTAAGGAAGGATCTCGATTTGTTGTTTCTTTAAATATTGATCTAAATCGGGCATGGCTTTCCTCAATGCTTCTTCCGCCACTTTCTTGACTAATGGCTCGGACGTTATCCACATGCAATATTCGTTTTTTTCTAAACCCGCTTTAAAATATGGGATTAAAATATCAAGCAGGTCATCTTTCGTATCATAAAAAACGCAGAAATGAGTGCCCCAAGCAACATCTCCTAATACATTTAGTCCTGATTTTCTTAATGCCTCTTCGGTTTCTTTTAAATCTACTTCTAACATTTTAAACTTCCATTCATTTATCTTTTAATGAATTCTTTTTTAAAACAAACATCTCTTTAAAATTAAAGGGTTTACAGACAAAGCTGAACCTTCCTATCTCTAAAGCCTTCTCTTTTATATCCTCGCCAGCCGTCGCAGAGATAATTCTTGAGCGATTGGTGATGTTCAATATCTCAAAAGTAGCTATGATATCATCCATAATAGTAATTCTATAATCCATTATCATGATATCTGACTTTTCTGGAAGGATTTTAAGCTTCTCAATGATTATCTGCCCATTAAATGCCGTTCCGTTCACTTGAAATCCACATCCTTCAAGTAACTCATTGTTTGGCTTTACACTTGACAGGTCTTCATCAACACTAAAAATGACAGCTATTAAAAATCAACTCGTTAAAAAGAATACAACATAATAATTATTAAAGATTTTTATAGCTACAAATACTTACATTGATTTTTAATTATTATATTACTTAACCAAGGTCGTATTTATTAATATTTACTTCTGGTCAAAAAAAATATTAAAATTATTAAAAAAGATTTAGTAAAGATTAAATTTAATACACAGTAAAAATGCTAAGAGTAAAATTTAAGATGGAATCATAGATCTAAATTTATTGTATTGGATGTTACTTGGATATTACAATCTATTATGTAATATCCCGATCATATTGTAATCATAATGGAAACCTATAAAATTTCTAGTTTTATAGAAGATTTCTTAATTGCGAAAGAAGTTGAAGAAGGATGTGCTTCCTCCACTATTAAGGCATATCGCTATGATCTTCAAAAATTTATTGAATTAGTAGGGGATCTACAAATTAATTCTCCCCTACTACGACAAAAAATACGCTTATTCTTAAAAAAATTAAATGAATTGGACTACACTAAAAAAGGGATTGGGAGAAAGATTGCCTCATTGCGCTCCTTTTTCAAATTTCTAACCTTGAATGATTTTATGGAAAAAGATCCTATGAGTACAATTAAAACACCGAAAATTAAACTTGAAGAGAGTTTACCCAAGTTTTTAAGAATTACTGACATGGAAGTGATTTTTAATAAATTGAAGGATCGACAATTATTCAACTCTCAAAAAAGCGACCGATATTATTTGATTATTAGATTATTATATTCGACGATGGCAAGAGTGAGCGAATTATGTAATATAAGAATTAGAGACATTGATTTTGAAAGAGGTTATATACAACTCCGGGGAAAAGGAAATAAGGAACGAATTGTACCAGTCGATCCAAAAACATTAGACATTTTTAAGGAACATCTTAAAAATAGGATAAGTTATGATTCTGAAGAGTATCTCTTAGTAAATACAAGGAACCAAAAATTAAGCCCTCGAGTTGTACAAACAGATATTAAGACGATTAAAGAAAAATGTGGATTTGCTGATTCTAAAATTATTACCCCGCATATTTTTAGGCACACTGGAGCAACGCATTTGAGGCGTTCAGGTATGGATATTAGTGAATTACAAGATATATTAGGAC